>PVMK01125681.1_pt1 | contig 37355 bp, 31 predicted proteins | sample 1853481 | NCBI WGS metagenome assembly PVMK01 (sample SAMN08533507, study PRJNA380276) | Marine sediment metagenome, whole genome shotgun sequencing project.
CGCAGCTCGACAAGCATCTCGACGATCGAGTCTCTCTCTTGCGCGAGCTCAACCTCACTAGGAAGCAAGTCGACCGGGTGGTTGCCGGCATCAAGGGGTACACCCGCCGCGTCGAACGCGCAGAGCGCGAGGTTGGCGAAGCCGAGGCGCGCGTGGGTGGCCTCAAGTTCAAAGACATGAAGCGCATCCTTCGCGACATGCAAGAGAGCAAGGCCGTCGAGAAGAGAGTTCACCGGAAGTACGGCTCCGAAGAGCAGATCCTTCTTTCGGAGGAGCACATCCGCGACGCGCACAAGGCGATTGTCGATGTCGAAGAAGACATGGGGCAGCCGGTCGATCAGTTGCGAGACACCTACCGGGCGCTCGCGCGGGGCGAGCGGCGGTCCGAGCGCGCCAAGGCAGAGCTCGTCGAAGCCAACCTTCGTCTCGTCGTTTCGATCGCCAAGAAGTACACCAACCGCGGCCTGCAGTTCCTCGATCTGATTCAGGAGGGCAACATCGGCCTGATGAAGGCGGTCGACAAGTTCGAGTACCGCCGCGGCTACAAGTTCTCCACGTACGCCACGTGGTGGATTCGTCAGGCCATCACCCGCGCAATCGCGGACCAGGCCCGCACGATCCGAATTCCGGTCCACATGATCGAAACGATCAACAAATTGATCCGCACGTCCGCTACTTGGTCCAAGAGCTCGGCCGCGAGCCTGATCCCGACGAGATCGCCGAGCGCATGGAGATGCCGCTCGAGAAGGTCCGCAAGGTCCTCAAAATCGCCAAAGAGCCCATCAGCCTCGAGACCCCGATCGGCGAAGAAGAAGACAGCCACCTCGGCGACTTCCTCGAGGACAAGAACGCAGTGCGTCGAGGCCGTAATCGACGGCAACCTCGCAGACCAAACCCGCCGCGTCCTCAAAACCCTGACCCCCCGAGAAGAAAAAGTCCTCCGCATGCGCTTCGGCATAGGCGAAAAGAGCGACCACACCCTCGAAGAGGTCGGCCAAGACTTCGAAGTAACGAGAGAACGCATCCGCCAAATCGAAGCCAAGGCCCTCCGCAAGCTCCGCCACCCAAGCCGTTCCAAGCAACTCCGCTCCTTCATGGACAACTAGACCGGGGTCGCATCAACGTCGACGTGCGGAGGGGTGCGGCGGAGCGTGATGCGGGGTTTCGGCGGCGTGTGAGTGCCAAGGGGCCATGCGAGCAACCACCGCCAGTTGGCGCGAGCTCCGAGGGGCGGCTTGCGTGGCCCCCGTCCTCAGTTCTTCCGGCCACTCTTGCAAGCCGCCCCGTCCGTTGAAACCCCGTGTCGCGCTCCGCCGTGCCCCGGTATTTCATTCGCGTTTCATTCGCGCTTAGCTCCCGATCACGCTAGAAGTCCCCCAAGGGCCCATAGCTCAATTGGTTAGAGCCCCCGGCTCATAACCGGGTTGTTCCTGGTTCGAGTCCAGGTGGGCCTACCGAGCAAAACCGAAATGCGGTTTTGCTCGAGCCCCCTGGGCGCCGCGCGAGCGCCAGGTTTACGGTGCCGTGCGGGTTTGCCGTCTTGCGTCCCATGTAAAGGCACGCTACAGCCCCGCCAGCTTTGGCAAACCACGGAGGCGATCCTTGCGCGAAGAGCTGTTAGCGCTGGCTAAACTTGCTGAAATGGATGACTCGGCACGCGACATCGACGCTGAGCTCAAGAAGATCCCGCAGAGCTTGGAAGAGCTACGGGAGAACGTACAAACGCTGGAGACGATGCTCGCCCAAGAGCGCCAGCAGCTCGATGAGGCCGAGCAGCTCAAAGTGCAACAGAGCACCGAGCTCAAGGAGCGCAACGAAGGGCTGCAGCGGGCTCGCAAGAAGGCAGCGCAAGCGTCCAGCATTCGCGAAGCAGACGCCGGCGAGCGAGAGGTCGAAGCCAATCGTCGCTCGATGAGAGAGCGCGAAGAGGAGCTCGGCCGCATCGGTCAAGCCATCGAAGCGAAAACCGCATCGCTCGCCGAGCGCGAGAAGGACTTCGAAGAAGCGAAGGGCGTCCTGCAGTCGCAGGCGGAGTCCTCTAAGGCCCGCATCACCGAGCTCGAAGAGCAACGCGCCCAGATGCTCAACGGCCGTGACGACCTCGCCGCCAAAGTTCCCAAGTCGATCGTCAAGCGCTACGAGCGCCTCAAGACCGGCATCACCAACGTCGTCCTCATCATCAAAGACGGCACCTGCACTGGCTGCCGCATGGCGCTGCCACCGCAGCTGACGATCGAGCTACAGCGCGCAAACGAGCTCCACCAGTGCCCCCACTGCCGCCGCATCATCATCCACAAGAGCGTGGTTGAGGACTAGGCACGGGGCAGGGGCAGTGCCAGGGGCAGCGTCGGTGCCAGTGCCAGTGACCGTGTCGGTGACCGTGTCTTGTGACTCGACTTTGTCCTCGTGATCTCCTTTTTCCGAGCGAGTGGGGTGCGGGCTTCGCCCTTCTGGGGAACCCCACCCACTCGGAAAAAGGAGATCACTCATGGGACTCATCATTCAGCAACGGGCGCTTCAGGCGGCAAGTGGCATCCGGCAGATTCTTCCCCACGTTCGTAAGCGGGATCGGTCGCTCTTCGACCAGATCCATCGAGCCATGAATAGTGTCGTACTCAACATCGCCGAAGCCGACGGAAACGACGCGGGAACGGCGAGAGCTCGATTCGCAAGTGCCTGCGGCTCCGCCAAGGAGGTTCGTGCGGGGCTCCAACTGGCGGTCGCGTACGGGTACTTCCCGACCGAAAAGGTCAAAGCGGTGGACACCGCGCTCGATGAGGTCTGCGCGATGTCCTGGAGGCTCTCAGGCCGCTAGAGCCTCCGGCCCAAAGACCACGTGATGGCGCAGACTTCGTCGAGTCTCTCGTCGAGGTGGGTTGCCATGTGTGTCTCGATGTATCCCCAGTCGCCTGCGACGTGCAGTGCCGCCCGGACTTCTTTCGCGGATCCACATGCGGTGGAGAACCGCGCTCTCGAATTCCCGGCATCACTCCCGCGAGCTTCCGCGATGTTCAGGACCACACTCTGTGCGGCTCGCTTCAGTTGATCCGCGAGCGACTTATCCTTTTCGCGAATCGCGTGAAGAAGGGGAACGAGTTCTCGAACGATGTTTCGTGCTCTGTCGTAAACGTTTTTCTCTTCCATGAGCGACTCCTTGGATGGGGTTTGGGTCTCACAACGTGCGACCCAAACCCCATCCAAGGACAAGCGAGAACAAAGTAGGCTCAAGGCCGGTGCCGGTGCCGGTGCCGGTGCCAGTGCCCAGTGTCAGTGTCAGTGTCAGACGATCGCTAGCCAGCTCTCGTCTGGGACGTTCACTCCGCGCACTGCGTCGAAGTACGCGTTCTGCACCTTCTCCGTGATCGGTCCACGCGACCCTTCGCCGATCGCGCGATCGTCGAGCTCGCGTACCGGGGTCACCTCGGCGGCGGTGCCGACCATGAAGACTTCGTCTGCGATGTAGAGCTCGTCACGCGAGATGAGGCGCTCGTGGATGGTGAGACCGAGGCGCTGCATGACCCGCATGACCGAGTTGCGGGTGATGCCGCCTAGGATCGACACGCCCATTGGCGGGGTGGCGACTTCGCCGTCGCGGATCACGAAGATGTTCTCGCCGGAGGCCTCGGAGACGTAGCCCTGGGTGTCGAGCATGATGGCCTCGTCATAGCCAACCATCTGGACCTCGCGCTTGGCGAGAATCGAGTTGACGTAGTGGCCATTGGTCTTGGACTTCGACATCAGCGTGTTGACGCTTGCCCGTTGAAATGAGCTCACTTTGGCGCGAATGCCTCGCCGAAGGCCTTCCTCACCGAGGTAGGCGCCCCAACGCCACGCGATGACCGACACACGGGTCGGGTTGGTTTTGGCGCCGAGCCCCATCTCGCCGTCGCCCATGAAGGCGATCGGCCGGAGGTAACACTCGTCGAGCTTGTTCGCCCGCACCGTCTCGAGGCACGCGTCGACGATCTCCTCTTGGGTGTACGGCATCGGGAGCATGCAAATGTGGGCAGAATCGAACAGTCGCCGAATGTGCTCTTCCAAACGAAAGATCGCGCTTCGCCCGTCTTTCAGCTTGTAACAGCGAATGCCCTCGAAGACGCCCAGCCCGTAGTGGAGCGTGTGCGTCAATACGTGGACGTTCGCCTGCTCCCAAGGAATGAGCTTCCCATCGAGCCAGATCTTGTCCACTTTGTCGACCATTGCTGCTCCTCACACCCCCACCAATCGGGGGTCGCGCGTATGTAGCATAAATCCGCAATTCCGCTGAGTTGACCTGGTTGGGGGCATGGAGTAGAAACGCCGGCGCTTCAGGAGCCCGGAACGCAGTGTGCATCCGGGCTCGACGAGCATTGAAGGTTAGTGGTGCTGTACTCGTTACTTTACATTTTGCTTCAGCCCGACGTGAGTGGCGGTCGCGTCGCACCCTCTCCGGGAGGTGGCGATCCAGTATCAGGGCCCCTGGGCTGCGCTGGTGGCGGAACCGAACAAATCGGTCTGCTCCTGCTGATGTTCGGCGTCCTCTACTTCCTGATGATCCGACCACAGCAGAAGCGCGCCAAAGAGCATGACGCGATGATGGGTGCCCTCAAGAAGGGTGACATCGTCCGCACCAATGGGGGAATCCGCGGCGAAATCACTGCGCTCGATGAGCGTGACGTGACGGTCGAGGTCGCTGACCGCACACGCATCAAGGTGCTGCGGAGCCACATTGCTGGGTTGGACCAACCCCCCGAACCGAAAAGCTAAACGCACAGGCGAGGATCATGGATCGAGGCTGGTATATTCGTTTGGCAATCGTCGTCGGCTCGTCCGTCTTGGGTTTTCTCGCCCTGTGGCCGAGTGTCGATCGATGGTTGCCATGCCCCGACATCGTCAAAGAGACTTTCGAGAATCAGATCAACCCCGGCCTCGATATCAAGGGCGGCCTACGGTTGATGTATGAAGTCGAGGTCGACGAATATATTCGCGACCGTCGAGACCGGATCGCCGAGCAGGTGCAGCGCCAATGCGGCGTCCTGATTGGCATCGTTCCCGAAGAGGATATCGACGACATCGACAGGGCCAAGCTCGACGAGATTCGACAGCGCTGCAAGATCGAGCGTGTCGACAAGGATGGCGGCGCGGTGCGTGCGATTCGCATCACGTTCTCGAACCAAGAGGACGCTCAGAAGCTTTCCAAGACCTGGGTGAAGGACTACTTCCGCGACCTTCGCGTTGCGAGTGGCGTCGGCGAGCTCGTGGTCGACCTTCACATGCGCGAGGAGCAGCTCGCCAACATGCGCGAGACCGCGGTTCGCCAGTCCGAGCGCACCATCATCAACCGTATCGACAGCATGGGCATTCTCGAGCCGACCGTCATCGCCCGGCCGAACGATGGCGACATCATCATCGAGATTCCCGGTGCGCAGGAGAGCTCTTTCGAGCGCATCAAGTCGATCATCAGCCGCACTGCTCAGTTGCAGTTCAAAATCGTCGATGACGAGTCGGACGCGCGCGCGGTGTTCACTGCGCCGCCCGAGAGCGTCTACCTCGACCAGGACTCTCAGGTCTTTGCCGAGGCCTTCGGTGACGACGCGCGAGGTAACCTTCGCGCATACATCGCGACCCTCCCGGTGCCGGACGATCACGAGGTCTTGATCGGGCGTCAGAATCCCGACCCCGAGCGGGGAGGCGAGGGCTGGCGCACCTATTACATGTACCGAGTCGCCGACGCGACCGGCGAGGACCTCGACGATGCGTCGGTGGGTTTCGACCCGCAGAGCGGTAGCCCCGAGGTCGACTTCGTGATGAACACGCGCGGCGCTTCGCGCATGGCCGACCTCACGGGCCGCAACATCGGCAAGCGCATGGCCATCGTCCTCGACGACCGCGTCGAGTCGGCGCCGGTCATTCAGGGTCAGATTGGCGCCCGAGGCCGCATCACTCTTGGCGCCTACATGGATCGCAACACGCTCCTCCAGGAGGCCAAGGACCTCGTCGTCGTGCTTCAAGCTGGTGCGCTCCCGGCGCCCCTTCGCCCGGCCAACGAGCAGCTCATCGGCCCGACGCTTGGTCAGGACTCCGTGCGCAGAGGCGCAATTGCGGCGGTGGTCGGAATCATCCTCGTCCTGCTTTTCATGGCGATCTACTACCAAGTCGCTGGCCTCGTCGCGAATGCCATGGTCTTGCTGAACTTGCAGCTTCTGCTTGGAACCATGTCTGGCATCGGTGCGACGCTCACGCTGCCCGGTGTCGCGGCCATTGCGCTCACCGTCGGCATGGCGGTCGACGCGAACGTGCTCATTACCGAACGCATCAGGGAAGAGCTGAGGCTCGGGAAATCTCCCCGCTCTGCAGTCGAGCAGGGTTACGCGCGGGCCTATTCTTCGGTCTTCGATAGTCAGCTCACCACGGCCATTGCGGGCATCGTCCTTTGGCAGTTCGGCACTGGGCCGATCAAGGGGTTCGCCACGATGCTGTTGATCGGCATCGGGACCTCGCTCTTCACCGGCACCTTCTGCTCGAAGGTGCTCTTCGACTGGCTCGTACGCGGCTTGCGCGTGCAGCGACTGCGGGTGGGCTGACATGGAATTCATCAAACCGGGCACCTACTTCGATTTCATGAAGTACCGAGCGCCGGTGATGGCCGTCCTCGGTCTCATGGCTCTGTTGAGCTTGGTCTCTCTCGTCTACCCGGGACCCAACTACGGCATCGATTTCGCGGGCGGCACCGAGGTTCAACTGGCTTTCCGAGGGGATGTGTCCTCCGGCGAGGTTCGTAAGGCCCTCGAAGATGCAGGCTACGCGCGCCCGGACGTGATCAGCGTCGAGGGCAAGGCCAACGAGTACATCATCCGTGTTCGCGAGGTCTCGTCCTTGCCCGAGGAGCAGATCGAGCAGATTCGTGCGAAGACCGAGGCAGCACTCGGTGACACCGTCCTGCGCGAGATGAAGGTCTCGCCCGGCGGCGATAAGATTACCCTCCGCGTTTCGGGTCCGGTCCACGAGCAGCAGCTCCAGGAAGCGCTCGAAGCAGGCGGCGCACACGTGCGCTCCATCAATGCGCTCACAGGCAGCCGCGACCCCCGCTACGAGGCCCACCTCGTCGGTGTTGCCGATGAGTTGATGGAGCAGCTTCAGGAACGGTTTGGCGAGCGTGCTCCCGAAGGCGCGCTGCGCGTCGAGTGGGTCGGGCCGAAGGCCGGCGAACAGCTCCGCGACGCGGCGATTCAGTCACTGCTGTACGCCATTGCGTTCATCATGTTGTACGTGGCGTTCCGTTTCGACCTGCGATTCGCCCCGGGCGGCGTCATCGCGATGCTCCATGATGCGCTCATCACGCTCGGCATCTACGTGCTCCTACAAAAAGAAGTAAACCTCACCACCGTCGCCGCGCTTCTCACCATCATGGGTTATTCGATCAACGACACCATCGTCGTTTTCGACCGGATTCGTGAGAACATGGTGCGTGTCCGAGACAAGAGTCTCCGCGAGCTGATCAACATCAGCACCTCGCAGATGTTGTCGCGAACGATGGTCACCTCGCTCACGACGCTCCTGTCGGTGTCCGCCTTTTTCTTCCTAGGAACTGGCGTCATCAAAGACATCGCCTTCGCGTTGGGCATTGGTATCATCATCGGCACATTGTCTTCGATTTTCATTGCGGCGCCGATCACCGAGCTGATGGATCGCCGTCTCTTCAATCGCGCGCGGGGCTAGCTCCGTGAACCGCTATCGCGTGCGGCCGTCCGATGAACGGGCGGCTGGCATGCTTGCCGACGCGTGCGGATTGGGCGTCACCGCCGCTCAGGTGCTCCTGCATCGGGGTCTGCGGGATGCCGACGCGGCGCGCTCGTTTCTCGATTCCACGCTCCGTGGCTTGAGCTCTCCCGAGCCGATGCTCGATCGCGCCCTCGCCTCGGAACGCATTGCCCGCGCAATCCGCGCCAGGGAGCGGATCGTCGTGTTTGGCGACTACGACGTAGACGGCACGACCTCAGCGGTGATTCTCAGCGAAGTGATCGCTGCCCTCGGAGGCGAGGTGCGAACCCTCATCGCCGACCGCTTTCACGGTGGATACGGCCTGAGCGATCAGGGTCTTGATCGATGCTTGGCCGAGGGCCCTGGCTTGCTGGTGACCTGCGACTGCGGGTCTAGCGATCACGAGCGGATCGCGAAAGCCATGGCCCGGGGCATCGATGTCATCGTCGTCGACCACCACCTCGTGCCGGAGCAAGCTCTTCCGGCGTTTGCTTTTCTCAACCCGCACCGTCCCGACTGTGGCTTCGCGTACAAGGGCCTTTGCAGCGCGGGGCTCGCCTTTTCGCTGGGGGCCGCCCTCCGGTCGGAGCTTGGCGCGGAGCTCGACCTTCGAGGCTGGCTCGACCTGGTGGCGATTGGCACGATCGCCGACCTCGCGCCATTGACCGGGGACAACCGGCGTCTGGTCCGGGCGGGCTTGAAGAAGATTGGCGTGCCCAGCGCCAGGCCGGCCCTCGTTGCGCTGAGGCAAGCCGCCAAGATTCCGGAGTCGGCCCAGCTCACCGCTCGTGACGTCGCCTTTCGCTTTTCGCCCCGGCTCAACGCACCCGGTCGACTGGGCGTCGCCGACCTCACGCTTCGATTCCTCACTGCAAGAACCCCAAAGGAGGCGTGGGGCCTGCTCCAAGACGTCGAGGCCAAGAACGAAGAGCGCAAGATGCTCGCCAATCACGCGACCGAAGAGGCGCGCGCACAAGTCCGCGAGCTCTACGGAGAAGCGCCCGAGGAAGGCGTGGTCGTGGCGAGCGACACATGGCATCGCGGGGTCGTAGGCATCGTGGCCGCCCGACTGGTGGACACGTTCGGCGTTCCTGCGGTCGTGATTGCCTTCGACGCAGAGCATGGTCACGGTAGCGCCCGAACCACAGCAGACTTCGACGTGTACAGCGCGCTCTCGGAGTGCGCATCCGACCTGAGCGCCTGGGGCGGGCACCGAGCCGCCGCCGGGATCTCCCTGTCGCGCAAAGCGCTCGACTCCTTCCGTGCATCGTTTCTGCAGGCCACACAGGGCGCGGGCTCGGGCAAGGGGCAACTCGGTGAAGTCGACGTGGCCCTTGGTGGCGCCTTCCGCGTCCCCACTGTCGAGGACCTTCAGCGCCTCGGGCCCTTTGGGGAGGGTTACCCGACGCCGACGTTCTTGGTCGACGCACACGTCGTCGAAGCGACGGGCGTCGGCGAAGGGCGTGCGCACGGCAAGCTCAAGCTACGCGTCGGCCAGGAATCGATACGCGCGTTTGCGCCAGCGATGTTCTCGCGCATCGAGGGGCGCGATGCCCTCCGGCTGGTCGGCGAGTTTCAACCCGACCACTGGATCGGTGGCCATGCGATCGAGCTCCTAGTGACAGACGTGCTCGACTAGCGTCCTGTCCACTGCGGATCGCGCTTCTGGAAGAACGCTGCGAGGCCTTCCTTGGCATCCTCGCTACCGAGCACCGCGTAGAGTTGCTCACGAAGGTAGGGGAGGGCTTCTTCGACCGACATCTCGCGCTGCTCGTTGTAGGCGTTGAGCCCCATCCGCATCGCGTTCGGCGACTGCTTGGCGAGCTGGTGTGCAAGCTCTGCGACGCGGGCATCGAGCTGGTCGTCCGGGACCACTTCGGTCAGCAGGCCGATCTCCCTCGCCCTGGTCGCCGTGATCTTGTCTCCCAGCAATATGAGCTTCAGCAGCTCCCTCGTGTGAACGACCCGCTGAAGAACAGCCATGATCATCATCGGGAACAGCCCGCGCTTGATCTCCGGCGTCCCGAGGATCGCGCTTTCGCACGCGATAGCGAAGTGACAGCAGGCGACGATCCCCATCGCTCCACCCATGACGTACCCTGGAATGCGCGCGATGATCGGCTTCTGGAGGCGGTCGAGGCGAAGCAGCAAATCGTCGAACTCGCCCTTTTTCTCGAGCTCGCCCCGGTCGGCCGTCATGCCCTTCAAATCCGCGCCGGCGCTGAATGCGTTGCCAGCCCCGGTCAGCACGAGCACCCGCACATCCTCGGCGGCCTCGGCGTCATCGAGGGCCCAAAGGAGCTCGTTGACCAACTCCTGGCTCAGCGGGTTCTTCTTTTGTGGCCTGTTGAAGGTCAGGGTGACGATGTGTCCGTCCTGCTGCACCAACAGGGCTTGATAGTCGCGTTCCTCCATGTCCGGATTCTTGGGTGCGCATTCTGTGAAATCAAGGCGAATGATTCCGCATGTAAGGTCGCGAGGTTGCAGCTATTTCAGGCTACGTGTACTGTGGGCGGACACGCAGCTGGAGGGGGAATTGAGCTGGTATCGGATCGGGTGTGCGTTTGCACTGACCGCGGTGGTTTCGCTGTCGGTGATGCCTCGCTATGCCTTGGCGCAGGTCGATCCTGGGGTCTTCGAGAGTACGCAGGCCACGCCGAAGGGTACGATTGGTTTGGCCCTCGTTGGTGCCGAGATCGGCCTCATCATTCCGTCCGCCTCAGGTCTCAACGAGCCGTGGTCGTTGGCGGTGTTTCCGCTCGTGGGTGCGACCGGCGGTGCGCTAGCCGGGTACTTCGCCCTAGACAAGCCCGACCGCCAAAAGGGGTCGGTTGCTGCCTTGGTCGTCGGCATGGCGGGTGTGCTTCCCGCCATCCTGGTCACCGTCAAAGGGGTCAGGAAGGAGCGACAGAACCGCTGGGAGCCGACCCCGCAGATCGACCTGCGAACCGAAAAAGAGCAACGCGCCTTCGAGACCGCCGAGGCAGGGCCGGGGCTGTTACGCCGGTCACGATCCGGCCTTCGTATCGCCGTGCCCGGCATGACGTTCTCTCGCAGAGCGCCACAGGACGCGGAATCCGTGCGAATGGGCGGCCTCCGTGACCGAACCGAGATGCGGCTTTCGCTCGCGTCTGGCGTGTTTTAGCGTTCCCGTATGATCACCTCGACGGTGCGTCGGACCGTGCGCGAACGTGGGCTGGTGTCCCCTCGGGACCACGTGCTGGTCGCGTGCTCTGGTGGCCCGGACTCGACTGTGTTGTTGCACGTGTTGCATCGGCTGCGGAGCGAGCTCGGCATTACGCTTTGCGTCGCGTCGGTCGACCACGGCCTTCGGCCCGAATCGTCGTCGGAGGTCGCACAAGTAGGCGCGTTTGCGAGCGCACTCGGCGTGCCCTTCTACTCGGCGCGTGTCGAGCTCGTGAAGGAGGGCGCCTCGCTTCAGGCGCGCGCGCGCGAGCTTCGATACGGAGCGCTCCAAGAGGTGGCGCGCGCTCGCGGCGTCGCCTGCATCGCCGTAGGGCACACGCAGGACGACCAAGCGGAAACGGTGCTCGCGCGGGTGCTTCGCGGCGCCGGGCTCCGCGGTCTTGGGGGGATCGAGGCTCGAAGGTCGGACGGCATCATCCGCCCATTGCTCGATTGCCGTCGTGCCGATGTGCGCGCCTACGCCGTCGGGCGCGAGCTCCCATTCGTCGACGATCCCTCGAACCACCAACGCACCTTCGAACGGGTCCGCATCCGGCACGAGGTCCTGCCCGCACTCGCTGCGGAGGATCCGCGCGTGGTCGAGCACCTTTGCGCGCTGAGCGACGAGGTCACCGAGCTCAACGCCTACCTCGATGCCAGTGTCCCCAAGCTCCCTCCCGGGGGCGATCGCCTCGTTCCCGTCGAAGTGCTCTCCGGTCTCCCGGCCCCGATTCGGATCCGCTGGCTTCGGCGCTGGATCGGACGGGAAACCGGCTTAACCCCTACCCGCAGCCATCTCACGGACGTGGGCCGACTTCTTACGGGTCGGGGCGAGGTCCTGCTAGGATCGGGTTGGTCCATCTCTCGTCAGGGCGGCGGGCTTTCGCTGGAATATCGTGCGCATCGTAGAACACGTAGCAATCGCTCCTGAGCGTTTAGTCGGGCAACGGTTGCCAAGTGGCTTCTGCGGCCTCACAAAGATGCAAGGGGCTATGGCCTCATGCTAGGCCGGTGAGTCGGCCCCCCACTGCCTTTTCATATGAAACAAAGCCAAAAAACACTGCTCTTTTGGGTCCTCGTGATCCTGATGTGCATCGTGATCTTCAATTTTGTCGCGCGCGAGGAGCAGCCTCGAAGCGTTCCGTTCAGCGAGTTCGTCACGGACGTCGTCGACGGCAAAGTCCAGAAGGTTAAAATCCGTCCACAAGACAACAGCGGCGAGTACACCTACTGGCTCAAGTCGGTCGATGAAAGCGCGCAGCAGGGTCAGCGCGGCGCCCGCAGTGAGAAGGTCACTGTCGGCATCATGGGCGAGCAGATCAACCAGCAGCTGCTCGATGCGCAAGTCAGCGTCGAGTACATGCCTGAAGACGAGAACAGCCTTTGGACGAGCATCCTCGTGACTTGGCTTCCGATGCTCTTCCTCGTTGGCATTCTCTTGTTTTTCATGCGCCAACTTCAGGCTTCCGGCGGCAAGGCGATGAGCTTCGGCAAGTCGCGCGCCCGGCTCCTGAACGACTCAGCGAACAAGGTCACATTCAAAGACGTTGCTGGCATCGATGAGGCGAAGGATGACTGCGAAGAGATCATCGCGTTCCTGAAGGACCCGAAGAAATTTCAGCGTCTCGGTGGCCGTATTCCAAAGGGAGTGCTCCTCATGGGCGCGCCCGGTACGGGCAAGACGCTCCTGGCGCGCGCCATCGCCGGCGAGGCGGGCGTTCCCTTCTTCAGTATTTCCGGGTCAGATTTCGTCGAGATGTTCGTCGGCGTCGGCGCTTCTCGTGTCCGTGACCTGTTCGAGCAGGGCAAGAAGCACGCGCCCTGTATCATCTTCATCGACGAGATCGACGCGGTTGGTCGCCATCGTGGCGCCGGCATGGGGGGTGGTCACGACGAGCGTGAGCAGACCCTCAACCAGCTCCTCGTCGAGATGGACGGCTTCGAGTCGAGTGAGGGTGTCATCATCATCGCTGCGACCAACCGACCCGACATTCTCGATCCGGCGATCCTGCGCCCCGGGCGTTTCGACCGTCGCATTATCGTGTCGCGGCCCGACTTGAACGGGCGCCAGGGCATCCTGGCGGTGCATTCCCGGCGCGTTCCGCTGGCCGACGACGTGCGGCTCGACATCATCGCCCGAGGAAGCCCCGGCTTCTCCGGCGCCGACCTCGAGAACCTCGTCAACGAGGCCGCGCTCCTCGCCGCGCGCCAGGACAAGGACCTCGTTGCCATGATCGACTTCGAGATGGCCAAGGACAAAGTGATGATGGGCTCCGAGCGCCGGTCGATGGTGATCAGCGAGCACGAGCGCAAGACGACGGCGTATCACGAAGCCGGGCACACGTTGGTGGCCTGGAAGCTTCCGCACCACGATCCGATTCACAAGGTCACTATCATTCCGCGCGGCCCCGCCCTGGGCCTCACCATGTCGCTGCCCGAGGAAGATCAACTCAGCTACAGCGCCGACTGGGTCCGCGACCGTATCGCGATGGCCCTCGGTGGGCGGTTGGCTGAAGAGGCCGTGTTTGGCCAGCTTACGACGGGTGCCGCCGACGACTTCAAGAAGGCCACCCAGCTCGCACGCTCGATGGTCACCGAATGGGGGATGAGCAAGGCCCTCGGTCCCCTCTCGTACGTCGAGACGGAGGAGACAGGCTTTCTCGGCCCGTCCTATCACAAAGAGTACTCCGAAGAGACGGCCAAGGAGATCGACGACGAGGTTCGCCAGATCATCAACGCGCAGTACGAGCGCGCCAAGCTCATCATCGCCGAGCATCGCAAGGAGCTCGAAGCCGTCGCCGAGGCATTGCTCGAGCGGGAGACCCTCGGGCGGGACGAGATCGAGGCCATCATGACGGGCAAGGAGCTGCCACCGCCCGTCACGGTCAGCGTTCCCACGTACGCCGAGAAGCGTCGCGAGAGCGAAGAAAAGAAAAAGGGCGCCATCTTTCAGCCCCGCCCGCGAGAGGTCCCCAGCGCAGGGTAAGTGACGGAGGTCCTGATGCCCGAGCTGTGGGGCGTCATCAATGTGACGCCAGATTCGTTCAGCGATGGGGGTCGGTACCTCGATCCCGGTGCGGCCGTCGATCATGGTCGAGCGCTGCTCGGGCAGGGCGCCGCTGTACTCGACGTTGGGGGCGAATCGTCTCGGCCAGCAGGCCACACCTACGGCGACGGCTTTGAACTCGTGTCTGCCGGCGAAGAAATCGCGCGGGTGGTGCCGGTCATCGAGGTGCTGGCGGGCGAGCTCCGGGCGCGGGTTTCCATCGATACGGTCAAGCCCGAGGTGGCTGTGGCCGCGCTGGCCGCCGGCGCGAGTATCGTCAACGACGTGCGCTGCGCCGAAGATTCCGGCCTCGCAGAGGCTGCCGCGGCCGCCGGCGCCGACTACGTCGTCATGCACAATCGCGGCAGGGGGGAGGTGCGGTCTCCCTACACCGACTACGACGACGTGGTCGAAGACGTGCTCGACGAGCTTCTGCGCGCAGCTGAACGCGTGGAGCGTGCGGGCGTGCCGCGCGCAGCGGTTTGGCTCGATCCAGGCCTCGGATTTGCCAAGACGGCCCTCCAGTCCGTCGCGCTCCTAAGTTCTCTTGGGCGTTTCCGAAAGACCGGATACCGTGTACTTGTGGGGCCTTCGCGGAAATCCTTCATCGCCGAGCTTGCGCCGAACCGAGGTGGTGAGCTGCCGGCGGCCGACGATCGGCTCGGCGGTACGGCGGCAGCAGTCGCGATCTGCGCGGCGGCCGGGGTTGACGCGGTGCGCGTGCACGACGTGCATGTGATGAGTCAGCTCGTTCGTTTCGGCCAAGCCCTTCGCGACTCGAGCGAGGGCCCGTCGTGATCGAAGTCCTCAGCACCGTGCTGAGCGAACTCGGCGACGGCTTCGTGGGCTTCTTCCAGAGAACCCCATGGGACGTGATTCACGACTGCCTCGACATCGGCTTGGTGGCAGTTCTCATCTACTGGGCACTGGTCATTTTGCGCGGTACGCGCGCGATGCAGGTAGCCATCGGCTTGTGTCTCGTGTTCGTCGGTTACCTCTTCGTCCGTCGCGCGGGGCTTGTGACCGTCACTACGATCCTCGATTCGGTGCTCGCCTACCTCGCGATCATCGTCGTCATCATCTTCCAGTCGGACATCCGGCGCGCGCTGGCGCGAATGGGAAGGCGCCCACTGCTTCGCGGGCAGCGCACCGCCAAAGAGACGCAGACGATCGAAGAAGTGATCAAGGCCGTAGGGACGCTCGCGCAGAAGCGCATCGGTGCGTTGGTCGCGTTCGAGCGAGGTGCGGCCCTCGACGAATTCATCGAACGCGGGACCGAGGTCGATGCAGCAGTCAGCAAAGAGCTACTGCACAGTATCTTCGTCCCGAGCTTCGAGAACCCCATGCATGACGGCGCCGTCGTGCTCCGCGAGGGGCGTATCTGGCAGGCCGGGGTGTTTCTGCCGATGGCGGGATCGGCCGGTGGCGATCGCTCGTTGGGCGCGCGACATCGCGCTGGCATCGGCATCACCGAGGAGACCGACGCGGTGGTCGTCGTGGTCAGCGAAGAGCGCGGAGCGATTTCACTTTGTTTCGACGGCAACATCGTCCGCAATCTCGACGTGGCTTCGCTACGGGACGCGCTTTACGGCCTCTTCTACGCGCCCAAGCGCAGCCGCCGCAAAGCCGCCGACCGCCGAAACACGCTGGCGCCTCCTGAACCGGGCCGATTGCAGAGTCCAGAAGCGGTGATCACGGTCAAGAAGGCCAAGGAAACTTCGTGAGCGCTTTCGTCGACCTGCTTCACGCTGTCCGGGTCTTCTTCACCGGCAACCTCGGGTTGAAGGCCAGCGCGCTCGGCCTCGCCATCCTCATGTTCTCGTTGGTGCATGGCGCAGAGGACATGGAGCGAAACGTGTACGTCGGCGTGGTGGTACAGCCGCCGGCCGACGCACAGAACATGATCCTCGTGACCGAGGTCCCGGACCGGGTTCGAGTGCGCCTGAAGGGGAGCAGGGCCCGGCTCAATGCGATCCGGCAAGAGAACCTGCCTCCGGTCGACGTGAGCCTCAAGACGAAGGACGAGTCGCGGTACTACCTCGAGAAAGAGATATTCGACCTTCCGACGGGTGTGTCGGTGATGCAGGTCGTTCCACCCTCGTTGGTGTTCAAGTGGGTACCTCGCGCCATCCGTGAGCTTCCGGTCGAGGTCTCGCTCGACGGGAAGCTCTCCCGCGGGGCTCGAATGGGCAGGAGAGCCCGAGGTGTTTCCGGAAACGATGCGGGTCGATGGGCCCCGGGATGTGGTTAACTCGATGCGCACCGTCCGCTCGATGGAGATCGACGTCACCGAGCTCGAGGACGGCGTCGTACAGCGGGAGGTTCCGCTCGTCGGGGCGCCGGCCAACACGACGTTCGGAGATCAAACCGTCCTGGTGACTCTACGCGTTCAGCCCAAGATGAAAGAGCGAGTTCTGTCGCCGCTGCGAGTCGAAGCCGAAGGTGTCGTGCCGCGCGCGCTACGCCCTCGCGCGATCACCGCACGTATTCGCGGTCCCGAGGCAATCGTCGACCAACTCAATCCCGGCGTCCGTGCTGGCCATCGTCAACTTGAGTGATGTCCCCTTGAAGAAGGGTGCACTGGCGGTGCCCGTCGAGCTTCGCGGATTGCCCGACGAAATCGAGGTGCTCGACCTCGAGCCCGCCCTCATCACCGTGCTGCTAGGCGAGTAGCCTCTTTCTTGGCCTGGGCGGCGATGTCTTCGGCCATGGCTTTGATTCGGTCGTGCTTGGGGCCCTCGATCATGACCCTGAGCTTGGGTTCGGTGCCGCTCCAACGAACCAGCACGCGGCCCTTCTTACCGAGAGCTTTCTCCGCGCGGGCGATGGCGAGCGACGTCTTGGGCAGATCCTCCAAGGGCCGGCGATCGGGCAGGGTGACGTTGACCAGCACCTGCGGAACGCGGTCCATCACCTCCCCTGGCGAGCTCCGAGAGGGGGCGACCTTCGCGCAGCACGATGGCGAGCACCTGCATGGCGGCAATCAGGCCGTCGCCGGTGGTCGCATGGTCCAGGAAAATCAAGTGTCCGGACTGTTCTCCGCCGAAGTTCAAACCCCGCTTTCGCATCGTTTCGACGACATAGCGGTCCCCCACCTGGCAGCGCAGCAACTTGCCGTTGTGTTTTTCGATGGCGCGCTCGAGGCCAAGGTTGCTCATCACGGTGGCAACCAGAGTCCTGCGACGAAGACGCTTGGCGCGGAGCATACGCGTCGCGCACAAGGCCATGATCACGTCGCCATCGATCTGGTTGCCCTTGTCGTCGATCATGATGATGCGGTCGGCATCACCGTCGAGAGCGATGCCGAGATCTGCGCCACGCTTTCGTACTTCGCGCGCGCAGGCTTCCGGGTGTAGCGCGCCGACGTTGTGGTTGATGTTCTTGCCGTTCGGACGAACCCCAATCGCATGGGTCGCGGCGCCAAGCTCTGAAAAGACCAGCGGCGCGGTCCGATAGGCGGCGCCGTGTGCCGCGTCGACCACGATCTTCAGGCCTTCGAGCGTCAGCTCGTCTGGAAACGAAGCCTTGACGAACGCTACGTAGCGTCCAGGCGCGTCGTCTAGGCGCTCCGCTCTGCCCACACGCGTCCCGGTTGGCCGCTTCCTGTCGAGCTCCGTTCCGAAGATCAGCGCCTCGATGTCCTTTTCGACCTCGTCGGGCAGCTTGAACCCGTCTGAGCCAAAGATCTTGATCCCGTTGTCCTGGTACGGGTTGTGAGACGCGCTGATCACCACGCCGGCATCTGCGCGCATGCTCGTCGTGAGGTGCGCAATCGCGGGCGTCGGAAGCGGTCCGGACAGCATCACTTCGCCGCCGAGCGCGCAGATGCCCGACGCCACCGCCGTCTCGAACAGATACCCGGAGAGCCGGGTATCCTTGCCGACGACGATTTTGGGCGTGTGCGCGACACGCTTGCCCGCTCGATACGCGATCGCAGCCCCGATGCGAAAGGCCACCTCTGGCGTCATGTCACCGCGGTTGGCGAGGCCGCGAAGGCCATCGGTTCCGAACAATGTACGGCTCATACTTGCTTCAAGGCTCCCACGTCACGTCGAGGCTCCAGTTGGAGGGAGGGGCAAACGTGCCCGTCGTGACGAAGTTTAGTGGCCACAGAGCCTCGATCAAGAAACCAGGACGCTGTGCCTGCGCGGTCGTGTTCGGACCACCCTCGTTTCGCCGCGCCACAAACTGCCCTTCGACGTACAGGCCACGGATCGGGAGATGGTCTGGGAGCACACTGTCCACGTTGAAGCCGACCTGGACGGCTGTGTCCCCCTCGATGTCGTCCGAGAGGCCCTGTCCCTGCTGGATGCCGAACGTCGGCGCAAATCCGCCGAACTGCGATTGCAAGGACGCCGAGAAGAGGCCTGCCGCGACCCCTGTGAGGAAATTAGAGGTGTCCTGTGAGGCTTGGGCCGTGGAGGTGTTGACCCCGCGTTGCTGTCGCGTGGTGCCTGTGACGAGAAGGGCGATGACTTGGGCTTCGCTGCTCGTGGGCACACTCGATTTGAATTCGATCGTCGGGTCGCTCAGGCGACCGGACACCGTGACGGTGACGGTGTCATTGCTTCCGCGGAGCGAGTGACGCGCGACGAGGTCGACCTTGGCGTCCATCTCGGGGTCTCCGTCGAAGACCATGCTTCCCGAGCGGATGTCGAACCGTTTCCCGAACACCTGGAAGCTGCCCCTCTGCAGGTTGACCGACCCTTCGACAGTGAACTCTTCGGCCATACTGGTGTCCAACTTCGCGGTCGCCTCGACGTAGAACCCCTGGTCCTTGCTGCGTATGATCAACCGATCTTCGGACCGAATCTTCAGCTGTACGTGGTAGGCGCTGGTTCGTCGGACCGGTTCGTAGGTCTCCCCGATGAAGAACACTTCCGGATGCCGTTCGAGGTCTTGTGGCGTCGCGGAGCCTTCCGGAATGTCGACTTCGAGCTTCCCCAACCGGAGCTCGCCCTCTAGGCCGTCATCTCCGAACTTCGCGATCATTCGGGCGCTGCCGTCGAGTCGCGCCATGATCGACCCCTCCTGGCGCACCGGGAAGGTGTCCGCTTGTACGACGAGGTCCACCCTTGTTGAGCCGCAGCTCTTTGAAGGCAACTCGGCCGTCGACCTCGGCCGCCCCGCCCGTATCGGTGGCCCGCAAATCGGTGATCGAGACGCCATCCTCGTCGAAGATGGCGCGCCCCGTCACGTCTTCGAGAGTCTGGCCCACGCTTCGCAGATTGACGCGACCATCGGAGAGCTCGACGCTCCCGACGAAGCTCGGATCCCGCGCCGGGCCTTGTGCCGTCACGCTGCCTTGGAGAATACCTTCGACGTTGACCACGCCTGCCATCCACGCGAGTACCGCTTGTAGCGGCATCCGGTCGAAGTCTGCTCGGCCGTGCACGTCGCCCCTCTTCCCGAGGACGGGAACGGGGTGCCTACTGTCCCATACCAGGGGAACCTTTCCCGAGATCACCGTCGAGCCTCCGTTCCACCATTGCATGTCGACGTCCATTTCGCCGATACCATCTTCGTACCCGGCGGAGATCCGAGTCCGCGAGGGCGGCGTCTCGACAATGGTGTTGACCATCCCGGTTCGGCGGGCGGGTTCGAGCCTTCGCGCCCGCAGCTCGTCGGCTTTGATCTTCAACGCGAGCTTCGGGTCGTCGCTGAATAAGCCGGTCGCCTTGAGTTGTGCGCTCAGGACGCCGGCAGCATAGCGGCATAGGTAGGGGAGGTTTTCGGTTGGAGCCTCGTAGAAGTCGGCGCTGACACGAGTCACCGGCCAGGACGGGATCTCCGCGTTCTGCAGCCATTCCTCGAGCGGTGTCTCCGAGGTTGCCTCGAGATTGAGTACCTTCGTGGCTCCGACTACCCCGTCTATGGTGATCTCGGTGAGGCCGTCCTCCAAGTGCGCTTTCACGGTGGCGCGAGGATTGGACTCGCTTCCGCAAAGGCCTTCGGAAGAATCCGAAAGCCAGTCGAAGCTGGAATGGAAATCTCCGCGAGTTCGGAACGCACCGCCGGCAAGCGTGAGGCTGGCGGCGAGCTGTAGGCGGTCGGCATCTGGAACGAGGCGATCGCTGAGTGTCTTGGGGAATGCGCTCAAGCGTCGTGGCGGCAGGCGCACAGAGAGTCGCCACGGCGATGTCGCGAGAGCCTCAATCGCTTCGCCCGGCTCCTGCACCAGGTGGACCAGGTCGAGAAGTACGCTTCCTTCGGTCTCGAGGAGCTCGCCTTCGTCGTCGGCCAGCCGAAGCTGGGCAAGCAGTGCACCGTACTCGTAGCGGAATTTCGATCCGAACTCGACCGGTCCCCAGCCCTCGATGATGAGGCCCGGAATATCGATGGTTCCCTTGAAGGCGGGCGCGTCGATGGGCCCCGAGAATCGAATGATAGCGTCCGCGTAGCCCTGGACGTCGGGCGTGTCCTCTTCGAGAACGAGCTCGAGTAACGTGAGGTCCATCGCGCCGGTGCTCAGCGTCGTCTCGTAGACGCCTTCGCGCAGCGACGCCCCGATACCGCCCGCACTGGGTTCGACGAACCCCGTCGTGCTCAGCGTGAAGTTTCCGCGCCCCCCGAGGTCGACCTGGGCGTCCGCGTTCAGCAGACCGTTGTCATAGTGGATCAGATATGCGGCGTTGACGGGAGCGATGTCCCATAGGTTGGCGTCGGTCAACGTACCCTCGGCGACGATGGTGGGTGCTTTGTCGAGGTCGCCGCGAAACTCGAAGTGCAGATCGACGCCGCCCGTGAGATCTGGCGCGTCCTCCGGGTAGAGGATCTTCAACAAGGCCAGGTCGAAGTTCTCAAGGTCAGCGCGGATGTCGTCGGGTCCGTCGAAGAGCCATTCGCCTTGCGCCTCGAGGCGCTGAAGCCCTCTGCCCATGAGGATCCGGTCGAACGAAAGCCCTTTGTCAGGGTCGAGGGTGGCGTTGGTCACCGAGCCTCGCCAGGAGTGTTCAGCCACCGCTAGCTCAATCGTGTCTACGTCGAGTCGGTAGACCCCTTCGTTGACCTCGATGCGCGCCTGAAACTCCGCTCGTCGGTTACCCCGGGCCGTGAACTCCCCGTTGGCGGTGTAGGCGTCAGGGCCTCCGGTCAGGAGCGCCTGTCCGTTGCCGATGGGATACCCGGCGACACGAACCGCGGCGCCGTCGAGCTCGAGGTCGACCTTGGGCTTCAGCGGATCGCCCCAAATGCGCCCTTCGAGGATCAAGAAGTGCGCGCTGATCGCGCCGTAGTCGAAGCGATCGAAGCGCACCCACCCCTTCGTTTCGAAGTCATCGCGTACCGTTTGGCGAATGTGCAGATCGAACTCGGCGCTTCCCTCAATTCCCTCCGCGTACTTTTGGAAATTGGGGTCGTCACTCACCTCGGGGATGTTGCCGCGTGCGTGAATCTCCGTGATGCCCTCGTACTCGACGTGCCCGTCCAGGTAGAGGTCACCGCCGGCGTATTGGGTTTGCACAGAATCGATGTCGATGCCGTCGTCACGCGCCCGGATCTTTGCGATGAACGCTGGGACGTGGAGGTTCTCGTAGCTGAAGCCCTCGGTTTCAATCTCGATGCCCAGCACGCCTTCGTCCTGCGGGTCACTGCTCAGTTCGATTCGGCCGTTGACTTCGACATCGGGCACGCCGCCCATTACCTCCGCCAACCTCGCCCCTGGACTGGAAATCTCGATTCGGGTGACGCCTTCGCTCGGCAGCTCCCCTTTGATGCGAGCGCGCCCACCGGCAGTGTTGAGGTCGGCCTGCAGACGATAGTTCTGCTCCGGACCCCAGAGGCGCACCCAGCCCGTCGTTTCCCCCTTGAGCGACTCGGCCCAATCGAACCCGACGTCGTACAGTGTCTCAGCGCTGATCGGCTCCACGCGAACGAAGAGGTCCAGGTCCCACGGGTCCTCGGGGGCACTGTCTTCGTGGGGGCGGTACACCACCTCGGCGGTCATGTGTTCGTCCTCGCGACTTGCCTCGGCGGTGACCTGTGCGCCTCGCGCGTCCGTGTGGACGCTGCCGACGACGTTGTCGAGGCTCGCTTCGAATGGAAACGGGCTCACGATGCGCCCCTCCGCCGACCAAATCTCGATGTCGGTGATCCAGAAGAACTCCATTCGGCCCTTCGCATCGAGGTCGACGACGCGAAGGCCCTCGAGCCCAAGCAACTCGCCAGTCACCTCGAGATTGCGCAGGTCCATGTTGTCGATGATCGCGTGGAACGGCTCCCCTTCGGTCGGCGTTTGATCGGCCGCCTCGAAAGCGGCGAGGAAGGTCGGCGCGCCTTCGCCGTCGTCGATCAGGTCGACCCAGCCGTTGGTGAGGTCGCCATAGTAGAAACGCAGGCGGCCACGAAGCGCAGCGATGGGGTCAATGCCAATCTCCACCGTCTCGCCGTAGATGATCGCGTTCCCGTCAGGATCATAGACGAACGTATCTTTGACGATCGTGTGCCACAGCCGAAGCTGAGTGATGTAACCGGCGTGTAGGGTGCCCACCATCTGGTCGGATACAAACTCGTTGAGCATGTCCCGGCCGAGCTTGCGGCCGAGGCCGGTGTCCAGATGAAACAGCACACTCGCCACCACCGACACGAGCGCGATGATCGGCCACCCCAAGAACCAACTGGCGAGGCGAGACAGCCAACGCATCAGAACGCCTCACCGATGGTGAAATGGATGGCGCCGGGCACGCCCCCCTTGATGAAGCGGAAGATGTTGAACGCGTTGGGAGGTGCCGTCCCGCCGATGACCTGCCACTTGGGTATCAGAAAGCCGAAGTCGAGTCGGATCGGTCCAACGGGTGTTTGGTATCGAAAGCCAAAACCGGCCGCGGCGTGGATGTATTTGAATCGGAATACCGGGCTACGGTTCACGTCGCCGAAGTCCATGAACAGCGCCGTCGCGAAGGCCTGCGTTATCGGGACGCGCCACTCGACGCCCGCTTCCCACCGGCGAAGCCCACCATCGTTGCGCGCGTCGAAGCCCTCTCGGTTGAGGGAGTCGATGCTGCCGGGGTCCCCCAAAAAGCCACCGAAGAACCCGCGATGGCTCGTCGGTCCGCCAGAACGCAGCCGGTAGTTCTGCGGACCCAGCGCTTGACCAACGAGGTCCAATCGGTTGCGGTCGCGCGAGAACAAGAACATCGCGCCCATACCAAACCGAAACGCGAGTGTTGAAGAGAGCGGCAAGGGTGCATAGGCGCGAACCTCGGGCGTGACGCGAATGTACTGCCAGGAGCGCTTGAGCTTGGCGGGCGACTGTTGGGTGCCTAGCTGAAAGAAGAACCCCTTTCGCGGAGAGCGAGAGTCGTCGCGGAGGTCGACGATGACTCTCTCGTCGAAGAACACGACCTGGTAGCTCGTCGGATACCGAGGATCCTGGTCGACGGTCAGGTAGGTGTCGTAGTTGAGAGCGCCGACCAACACAAGGCGGCCGTTGTAGAACGGTCTCGAGAGGCTTCCGCGAATTTGAAGGTCGTGGCGGCGAAAGAGCTCGTAGGGATCCGGGCCCCAGTCGTGGCGGAACTGGATCGCAGACGTGGTGCGCGGCTCGAGGAACGCCGGCCGCCGGTATTCGACGCGGAGCTCATTGCCAAAGAGGAAGCCCCTGCCGAAGCGGAAGAGCGGGTCACGAGCCACGATCTTCGGGCGATCCTCGACACGCAAGCGGCGAAAGCCACCAATGAAATTGCGGTGTTCGAACAGGCCGAACAAGTGAACATCCGAGATCCGAGTGTCCTGCTGGAGCGTCAGGGTGGCGATTGTGCCGCTCTGTAGGCCCGCGCCAATGCCCCAGCGGATCTCCCGGCCGGGCTCGACCGCGATGTTGACGTCGACGATCCCCGTGCACTGTTCCTCTTCGTTCAACCGAGGCATCGAGGTCACGTTCACCGATGCCAGTGCACCGAGTGCGTACACGGCGCGTTGGGCGTCCGCAAGAGTGAGCGAGCCGTAGGTTTGACCCGTTTTGAGGTTTGCGACGTCGAGGATGGTATCCGCTGGTAGCTTACCGTTGCCGGTGACACCGATGTCCCCGAACGTGCTCGGCGGCCCCCCATGCACGTAGAACTCGACGAATGCCTCTCTGGTTTCGCGATCGATCTCGACGCGCCCGGACACCGAACCACATGCGTAGCTCGCCTCCCGGAGCCCACGTCGGATGTCGCGCTTGGTGCGTTCGTACACCGATTCGTCGAACGGCTTCCCTACCTCGAGCCCGACGGCTTTCTCGATTCTGTCGCGCTTCGCTGGATCCCAACCTTCGTGCCCCGTCACCTGGATCGAGCGCACCACAACGGGCTGGCCTTCCTCGATCTCGATGCCGATCCTCAACTTGCACCCCTCATCGCCGGCTTCTCGAGTGCAGGGGGCCTCGCCTCCGGCCGTCACGATAATGCGGTCGTTGCCGGCAGCCGAAGCCGGATCGAACTCCGTGCTGACGACCGCCGCGTCGTAGTAGCCGCGTGCCTGGTACCAGCGTTCGATTCGCTGCACATCACGGTCGAACACCGCGGAATCGAGGGTCGGCCAACCCTTGCGGAGCTTCTTCCAAAGGTCGAACGAGACGCGCTTCCCATCGAACGGCGGGACGCCGCAGTCCCGGTCCGGGCTGGTGCCGAAGGAGAGGGTGACCCGGTCCCGTTCCTGGCTGGCCAGGCAGGTGCTCAGCGCTTCCGGATCGAGCTGCTCCATGCCGGTGAAACGGATGCGATCGATGCCGTATGCATCCTCTGGGATCGTCTTGCAGCCGCTCGCCAGAACGAGCAGGAGGCAGATGCATCGCCGGCAAGCCATCTACCTAGGGCTTGTAGCGCGGAGAGCCCCAATTCCGCCAGCGAACGGCGTAATTTCGGCCATTTGGCGGCCACCCCGCCTGCTGCTAAAGCTATCGCCAGATTGGCCATGAAGCAGTACTTCGTCCAGACCTTTGGCTGCCAGATGAACGTCCACGACTCCCGCCGGATCGAGGAGGTCCTGTTGGCGAGCGGTTTCCGCGAGGCGAGCGAGCCGGCGTTGGCCGATCTCCTGGTGGTCAACACCTGCAGTGTGCGCGAGAAGGCAGAGCACAAGTTGATGAGCCTTCTCGGGACGTTCCGGCCCTTCAAAGAGGCCCGGCCGGGCCTCGTGCTGGCGGTTGCGGGATGCGTCGCCCAGCAGGAGGGTGACCGGCTGCTCCGCAAAGCGCCGTTCGTCGACATCGTGCTCGGCCCGGACAACATCCCCGAGCTGCCCGCGCTGGTCCGGGAAGCCGAGCAGGGCGCCCCGCCGATCACCCGGACGGTGTTCGATATGGACGACCCGCACTTCCTTCGTGCCAAGCCCCACCCAGATCGTCGAGAGGTCACCGCGTACGTCACGGTGATGAAGGGCTGCGATGAGCGGTGCACGTTTTGTATCGTTCCCTATACACGCGGGAGCGAGCGGTACCGGCCTGCCGACGAGATCGTCGGGGAGATTCAGGACCTGGTCGCCGGGGGGGTGCGCGAGATCACCCTGCTCGGGCAGACGGTCAACTCCTGGCACGAGCCTGGCGCGGAGGCGGAAGCCAGCAAGGCGGAATCACGGACGGCCGCCTCGACCTCCCGGTTCGCGGGGCTCCTCCGGCGCATCGCGAACGAAGTTCCCGGGCTCGCGCGACTTCGCTACACCTCCCCGCACCCCCGTCACATCACGCCCGAGCTGCTCGCGGCGCACGCCGAGCTCGAGGTGCTTCCGTCGCACGTTCACCTGCCGGTGCAGTCGGGTTCCGATCGCGTGTTGCGACGCATGGCGCGACGCTACACGGCCGAGGAGTACATCGCGCGCACCGATGCATTGAAGCAAGCGAAGCCTGGCCTCACGTTGTCCGCGGATTTCATCGTCGGCTTCCCGGGCGAGACCGAAGAGGACTTCGAGCAAACCGTCGATCTCGTGCGGCGGGTCGGGTTCGTGGCCGCGTTTGCTTTCAAGTATTCCCCGCGGCCGTACACTCCGGCGCTCAAGCTCGGCGACGAAGTTTCCGAAGAGGCGAAGGACGATCGTTTGGCTCGCTTGTTCGCAGTCGTGGACGAGCAGCAGCAAACGCACTTGCAGTCCTTGGTCGGTCAGGAGTTGCAGGTGTTGGTGGAGGGGCCATCGCCTGGGGATACGGGGCGATTTACAGGGCGTAGTCAGCGGAACGAAATCGTGCACCTCATCGCACCGGAGGGGGTCGACCCCACGGGCCAGCTGGTGGCCGTCACCATCGACAAGCCCTATCGTCACAGCCTCTCGGGGTACATGAGCGGTGCGGGCGCGCGGCCCGAGCGTGGCCCGCAGCGGCGCTTGTCGGTGCTTGGCGCGGGAGGCGCGAGCTGAGTACGGGCGGGTGGTGGGAGCAAGTGCGCCTGTGGCGTTTCGCGCTGGCGTACATGGCCCTCATCTTCGTGATCTCGTCGTTCGAGGTCGAGGTGCCCGGCCTTCATCTCTTCCCTCTGCGCGACAAAGGGATTCACTTGGTCGAGTACGCGGTGCTCGGCTGGCTCTGCGCCGCAGCTGCATCACGCACCTGGCCCGCCGCTCCGCCGTCCAGAATCGTTGGCTTCGCGATTTTCGTTTCGGCGCTGTGGGGTCTTTCCGACGAGATCCATCAAGCGTTTGTCCCCGGCCGATTTAGCGAGCTAAATGATGTCATCGCGGATCTTTTTGGCAGTGCTGTAGGCGCGACAAGCCGACATTTTTTTTCAAGCAGAACTGTAAGCTAATGCACCGTAAAATCCACCTCATCGGGTGAGGTAGCATTGACGATGCCACGCTCGGTATCTAGTTTTTAAGCCATGAGGACGCACCCACCCTCCTAGCAAAAAAACAAAAAACTTCGCCGGCGGACCCCCCCTATATCCACCGGCACCCCCGCCCGGTCGTGTCTCCCCCCTCCAAACGACCGGGCGACCCTTTTTAAGGACCGCGTCCGCGGCCGACACAGTGCCAGTGCCAGTGTCAGTGTCAGTGCAGTGCCAGTGCAGTGTCAGTGTCCGTATCAGGGCTTGGCCAGGGTTACCTGCACGACTGCTATGTTGCGCCGCAGAGTCGCGACTTGCTCGTCGTCGAGGGGCTCACCCCGCCTGTATTTCACGCCGAAAACCTTGCCCATCCAGGGCAATCGACGGAGCGTTTCCTCCGCTCTTGCTGTGAATTCCGGGGCGCTTGGGGGGACGAGGTGGGCGGCGCCTTGAAGGGTTTTGCCCTTCACCCGCACCTCCACCTGCGCCGCCTCGTGGAAGTTTCTCCACCACTGCTTCTTTTGGGCCTCGGAGGCCAGGATCGTCAGGATGTCGCCGTGGCGTTGGTACCCGACGGGGATCGTGTAGCTGCGGCCGGTTCGGCGGCCCGTGAACGTAATCAGCATGAGGCCGAAGCTGAGGGGCCAATGGAGGGGCGAGCGGAGGACGACCGTGGCGAATCGGTTGAAACGGGAAGCGGCGCTATCGACGGACAAGGCAACCCGAATGTAACATCCGCGACACTTCGACGTTAGACCCCGACACCCGAGGACCAAATGAGCGCATTCAAACGATACTTTCCCGATTCCCTATCTGATCGTCGCGACGCGGCCCTTGGGCACATCGTGACCCACCTGGTTCGCGCCGAGAGCTGGGGGCTCGCTTGGGTCGGTGCGTTGTTTGCGATTGCTCCGCTCGTCACGTTCATGTCGTCGCTCGTGCTGGTTCAGCGCGCCCGGACGTTTCGCAATCAGTATCTGATGCTCGGTGTCGCGCTGCTTGGCACTGTGACTGCGCTCATCGGCTTCGAGTCTCCGGCGACTTGGTACGCGCTGTTCCTCGGGTTCATCCCGACGTTCGGCTACGTGTTTTGGTACTCGGTGCTCGACCGTTCGTCGTCGATGGCTCTTGAAGTGGGGGCCACCTTACCCGAGCTCGACCTGCGCGATGGCGATGGCAACGCCGTCATCCCGACCGAAGGCAAGCACCGCCTGTACATGTTCATTCGGGGCAACTGGTGCCCTTTGTGCATGGCGCAGGTGAAGGAAGTCGCATCGCAGTACCGGGAGTTGGAAGCGCGAGGGGTCGAAGTTTTTCTGGTTTCACGCCAACCGGCGGCCCACACGAGGTCGCTCGCGAGGCGTTTCGACGCGCCGATTCGGTTCTGCGTCGACGAGGACGGGCAGCTGGCTCGGCGGTTGGGGATCGAGCACATCGGTGCCGTTCCGTTTCTCATGGAGCCGCTCGGCTACGAAGCGGACAGCGTGTTGCCCACTGTTCTCATCACCGATCCGGATGGCACGATCATCTTCGCCGACCTAACCGACAATTATCGGGTCCGGCCCGAGCCGAGCACGTTCCTCGCGGCCCTCGATGCGGAGGCCTGAAAAAGCGATGGCTGGGCCTGGACGCGCCGCGCGATCCGTATATTAGTCGTCGATTTGCAGGATGGCGTGAAAGGCGTCCTGCGGAATGTCCACGTTGCCGACCGCCTTCATGCGCTTCTTGCCCTCTTTTTGTTTTTCGAGGAGCTTGCGCTTTCGTGAAATATCGCCGCCATAGCATTTGGCGGTGACGTCTTTGCGGAGTGCTCGGACGGTTTCGCGGGCGATCACTTTGGATCCGATCGCCGCTTGAATGATCACCTCGTATTGCTGGCGCGGCACGATCTTCTTCAACTTCGCCGCGAGCGCCCGCCCGAGATAATAGGCCTTGTCCTTGTGGACGACCGCGCTGAGCGCATCGACCTTCTTGTTGTTGAGCAGCATGTCGAGGCGAACGAGGGGGTTTTCGCGATAGCCGGCCAACTCGTAGTCCATCGACGCGTAGCCCTTCGTGGCGCTCTTGAGCTTGTCGAAGAAGTCGAACAGGACTTCGGCGAGCGGCATGAGATAGGTGACGATGACGCGCTCGGTCGAAGCATACTGGATGCCTTGTTGTTCGCCGCGACGGTCCTGGCAGAGCTTGATCACCGCACCCACGAACTCCGCAGGCACGTGGATCGACACGGTGAAGTAGGGCTCTTCGACTCGTATGCGCCCGTCGGGAATCTGTGACGGGTTGTCGACCTCGATCGTGCCATCTTCAGTCGTCACCCGATACACCACGCTTGGCGCCGTGGTGATCAGTCCGATGTGGTACTCACGCTCGAGCCGTTCCTGGATGATCTCCATGTGCAAGAGCCCGAGGAACCCGCATCGAAACCCGAATCCCAGTGCATCCGAAGTCTCCGGTTCGTACATGAACGCGGCGTCGTTCAAGTTCAGCTTTTCGAGGGCGTCGCGAAGCTCCGTGTATTGGTCGCTGTCCGTCGGGAAGATCCCGCAGAACACCATGGGCTTGACCTCTTTGAACCCGGCGAGACCTTCGGCGGCCGGGTGCTTCGCCAAGGTGATCGTGTCGCCGACTTTCGCGTCCTGGAGCGACTTGATGCTTGCCGCGAGGTAGCCGACTTCTCCGGCCCCCAGCTCGTCGAGCTCCTGTTGGAACGGGTTGTACACCCCGAGCTCGGTGATTTCGTATTCGGCTCCGGTCGCCATGAGGCGGATCTTGTCGCCTTTGCGAACCACGCCGTCCTTCATGCGGATCATGCAGACCGCGCCACGATAGCTGTCGTACCAACTGTCGAAGATCAGGGCTCGCACATAGCCGTTGTCCGCGGTCTCGGGGGGAGGGATGGTTTGTACGACCGCTTCGAGGATTTCGGACACGCCTTCGCCCGTCTTGGCGCTGCACGCCAGCAGGCGCGAGCAATCGAGCCCGATGACATCCTCGACCTCCTTGCGCACCCGCTCGACGTCCGAGCTCGGCAGGTCGACCTTGTTGAACACCGGGATGATCTCCAGGTCGTTCTCGACGGCGAGGTATACGTTTGCCAGGGTCTGTGCTTCGACGCCCTGTGTAGCATCGACGACCAAGAGGGCGCCGTCACAGGCCGCGAGCGACCGCGAAACCTCGTAGCTGAAGTCGACGTGCCCGGGGGTGTCGATGAGGTTCAATTGATACGTCTCCCCGTTGGCAGCCGTGAAGGGAAGTCGGACGCCCTGCGCCTTGATGGTGATCCCGCGCTCCCGTTCGATGTCCATCCGGTCCAGCAGCTGCGCCTTTTGCTCGCGGGCCGAAACCGCGCCCGTCACCTCGAGGAACCGATCGGCGAGCGTGCTCTTGCCGTGATCGATGTGCGCGATGATACAGAAGTTCCGGATGTGCTGGAGATCTTGCGCCAAAGTGCGACCTCTCTAGCCCTGCGCCCGGCTCACAGCAACACGCCGTCGCTAACCCTTTTTCGTCGGGGTTGCGTCCAACGACATCTGGCCCGGAAGCTCGTCCTGATGCTGGTCCAAAACGAGATCGATGCCCTCGCGGATGTACACCGCCACGGGCACTTTCGTGCGCTCGTGCAGGAGCTTGAGTCGCTCGTTCTGCTCGGGAGTGATGTAGACCGTCGTGGAGATCTTTTTGCGCGCCATTCGGACCCCAGAAGTGGCATGAGACTACATGGCACCATATATATTGTCAATCTGAGCAGCCACGGACTTGCGCCGGATGGTGGATAGCCTCTATATTTGTCGGGATCCGGTTCTAGGGGGACCTTCAAATTGACCGCAAACATGAGCAATTTCGCGCATGCGGTGGTCGGGCTTGCTGTCCTGGCGTGCCCGCCGGTGCTGGGTTGCGCGCAGAGTCCCTCCAGCACGTTGCCGCGAGGCTCGACGGCTGAGGCACTCGAGTGCAAAGGGAACCAAGTAATTGCGACCGATGTCAACGAAGACGGACGCGTCGATATTGAACACGTTCAACGCAACGGCCGTCGGTACTGCACCAGGGCGGACATGAACTTTGACGGCAAGGTGGATTTGGAACGCTTTTACGAAGGGGATGGGGAGCACGTCGCGCAGGTGCGGCACGACTTCGACTTCGATGGGCGTCTCGACCAACTGTCCTTTTATGAAGGCGGTCAGCTCGTCCGCAAGGAGCTCGATACCAACTTCGATAACACGATTGATACATGGTTGTGGTGCGGCAATGGCTGGGTCGTACGCTCCGAGCGGGACCGGGCGCGTGACGGCAAGGTGGACGTTTGGGAAGTATATGCGCAGGGGTTGATTACCGAGGCGCAGTACGACGACGACAACGATGGGCGCGTCGAAAAGTGGGATTCGTTTCGGGGCGGCAAGCTCGTTTTGACGCAATATGACGAGAACGGGGATGGTGAACCGGATCGCAGCCAGGACATGCCGCTGCGGAGCATGGGCCCCGCAAACGATGCGCTTCGATGTGAGCGAGGCCAACTATGAAATACGTATTACTTTGTCTGTTGAGCTTCGCCTTGGTGGCTTGCGGTTCGAAGGATCCGAAACCCGTGACGAGTCCGGGCGCCGGCGCGGGCGAATCCACCAGCGGTGGCGAGAACGTAGACGGTGGGCGCTGCGTGCCGGACGGCGAGGGTTACGAAGTCACCGAGTACGACACCTCGGGGGACAATACGCCGGACGTGCGCAAAGTCTTCAAGACCATGGGCGAGGGGAGCTTGGCGCGTCTGGTCTTGATTTGCCGGGAGGCCGACCTCAATGGTGACGGCCGCAAGGATATCGTGCGGCTCTACACCGAGGAGGGTAGGCCGATGCGCGAGGAGGCCGACCGCGATTTCGACGGCCGAATCGATGAGATTACCCACTTCACCAACGGCCGGGTCAGCCTCCAGGAAATCGACACCAGTGGCAACGGGACGATCGATACCAAGATCTTCTACGAAGGCGGCCAGCCCGAGCGTGCCGAGCGCGACATGAGGAGCCGCAGCACCGCGTCCGAATGGCGACCCGACCGATGGGAGTACTACGCGGACGGCCACACGGTCCGCATCGGCACCGACCTCAACGGGGACGGCAAAGTCGACCGCTGGGACCGAGACGAAGAACGCCTCCGCAGCTCAGCCCTGGCCAACCAGCAATCCGCCGAAGCAAGCCAATAGGGGACACGCACCCCCCCTCGCGAACGACCTTCTTTCGCGCACTTGCGACGCACACCGCGAAAACGTAGGGTCCCGCCGTGGAGCGCCTTCAAAAAGTCCTTGCCCGTGCCGGCGTCGCATCTCGGCGTGCGTCCGAGGAGCTGATCACGGCTGGGCGGGTGCGGGTCAACGGCCGGATTGTCACCGAGCTCGGGACGAAGGTCGATGCGCACAAGGATCGCGTCGAGGTCGATGGTAGGCGGCTCGTGGCGGAGAAGCCCGTGTACTACCTCATCCACAAGCCGCGTGAGATGGTGACCACACTCGACGACCCGCAGGGAAGGGCAACCATCGCGGATTTGCTGCGCGAGATCCCCGAGCGCGTCGTTCCGGTGGGGCGTCTCGACTACCACACGAGTGGTGCCCTGTTGGTCACCAACGATGGGGACATGATCGATGCACTGCTACGGCCGGTCTCCGGAGTACCCAAGATCTACGCCGTGAAGTTCCAGGGGAACCTCGATGTCGAAGAGCTCGATGCGCTCCGAAACGGCGTCAGGCTCGACGATGGCTATCGCACCAAACCCGCGGAGGCGTTCGTGTTGCGGCAGGAGCACACACACACCTGGGTCCAGCTCACGCTCACCGAGGGCAAGAACCGACAGATTCACCGGATGGGGGACGCCATTCACCGCCGCGTGATGCGGCTCGCGCGCCAGTCGTTTGCGGGCATCAGTATCGAGGGCCTCAGGCCTGGCGAATATCGAGACCTCAAGCGCGACGAGCTTCAGCAGCTCAAGAAGCAGTACCTCAATCCGTATCGCCGTGCCCGCGGAGCCGCCAAAGAAGCGTGAACGCGCTCGGCACGACGAAGAGCGTGAGTACCGTCGAGAGCAATAGGCCGCCAAGGACGATGGCGCCGACGCCGCGGTAGAGCTCGGAGCCTGAACCCGAAAAGATCACCATCGGCAACAGGCCTGCGAGTGAAGTGGCCGTGGTCATGAAGATCGGGCGAACGCGCGCCTCGACGGCGAGAGGTACCGCCTCGCGCAGAGTCGTCCCGGCGCGGATGCGCGTGAGCGAACCGTCGACGACTAGGATGGCGTTGTTCACGACGACGCCTATCAAGATCAAGAACCCGAGCGCCGTCATCAAATCGAGCGGCTGCTTCCCCAACAACGCGTTGACCAGCCACAACCCGCCTGCGCCGCCTGCGGCCGCGAGCGGCACGCTCATGAGCACCGCGACCGGGGAGACGAAATCTTCAAAGAGTGCCGCGATCAACAAGAAGCAGATGATCAGCGCGAGCAAGAGGATGTTCCCAAACTGCCCCTGAGCGAGCTCGAGCTTGCCGGCCGCACCGCTCAGTCCGAGCTCGACGCCCGCAGGGATGGCGCCTTCTTCCTCGAGGCTGCCGATGACGTCATTGCGTATGATGTGAATGGCGTCTTCGAGCGCCAGGTCTTCGGGCGGAGACACGTTGAGCGTGATCGAACGCCGTCGTTCGAGGTGACGGATCACCGATGGACCGAGACGTTCTTCGATTTCTGCGAGCGCGCCGAGGGGGACCGTTCGCCCGCTCGGGGTGGCCACGGGCGCCGATAGCAACGCGGGTGCGTCCGGCAAGAGCTCGTCGCCTCCGGTTACGGCCCGCAACACCACGTCGAGCTTCGGTTGCCCCTTGGGCGTGTATTCGCCGATGATCGCCCCGTCGATTAGGGCGTCCACCACGAGGCCGAGCTCGGCGCCACCCATCTGAAGGCGAGCGGCTTCCTTGCGCCGAGGGATGATGTGAAGCTCAGGCGCACCGGGGTCCAAGCTGGGGACCGGGCGAACCTGCGCGCCCGGCAGGGCTTCTCGGAGGTCCCGGAAGAGGCGGCCCCCCACCTTGGTGAGTGTCGGCAGGTCCGGGCCTTGTATGTCGATTTCGATCACGCGGCCTCCACCGATGGTGCGCCCGAACAAGGAGGCCTGGGTCGCGAACGAGATCATGCCGGGGATCTTCGCCTGCTCGCGTCGCAGCAGATCGAGCATGCGGCCGACGTCCTCCTTGTGCTCGGCCACGGCGCCCGCAAACACCCGGTCAGGGCTACCCACGAAGAAGCTTCGTCTGATGTTGGCTTCGCCGTCGGCCTCGACGCCCGTGTAGCGCGCCATCTCGTTTTGAAGCCGGTTGCCGGTCGCTTCGAGCTCATCGATCGAGTACCCGGGAGGGGGAATCAAGATACCGAACACCAGATTGCGGTTGCCGGTGGGCAGGTAGTCCATGGGCGGGAGAAGTGCCCACACGACCAGAAACGAGCCGACGATGGCGATCGCGATCGTTGCAGACGCGCGCCGGGTCGAGCCGCAGATCCAACGTACTTGCTCGGTGATGCGCGAGCGAAACCGTTGGCCGAAGCCGGTCAGGCCGCCGATGTCGAGAGTCTTGCCCTGTGAGAGAAGGCGCGCGGCCAGGCTAGGAATCACCAGAATCGACACGACGAGCGATACCGAGACGGCAAGCGCGATGGCGACAGCGACGTCGCGCAACAGCTCGCCGACCTCGCCCTGCCATAAGACGATCGGAATGAACACCGCGACCGTCGTTGCCGTGGAAGCGACGAGTGCACCCCACACGTCACGGATCCCGCGATACGCAGCTAGCTTCGTGTCGGGCGCGCGCGTTCGCCAGGTGTCGATGCTTTCGAGAGCGACGATCGAGTTGTCGACCACCATGCCAATGGCGAATGTAATGCCCGCTAGCGAAACGACGTTGATCGTGCGGCCGAGGGCCTGCATTCCGAGGGCCGTCGCAAACGCGCAGACGGGGATGGCGATGCTGACCACCGCGGATGCTCCGAAAGTCCTCAGGAACAAGAAGAGGACGATGATGGCCAGATCCCGCCAAGGAGCAGGTTTTGTTGGACCAGCTGTAGCGCGCCTTCGATGTATTCGATTTGGTCGGCTTGGATTTCGATCTCCAGCCCCTCGCGATTGAACTTCTCGTGTTGCAGTCGCTCCACCACCTGGTGCACCTCACGCGTCACTTCGAGCACGTTCGTCCCCGCCTCGCGGGAAAGCAGCATCACCATGGCTGGCCGGTCCTGCACGAGCGCGACGCCGGTTGGCTTGCGAAGCGCCAGCTTCACGGTAGCCACGTCGCCGAGCAGAATCGGGGTGCCATCGCTGCTCGCGCCGAGCACGACCTCCTCGAGCGCGCTTGGCGTCTCCGGGAGCGATGGCGGTGCGCACCAAGTAACGCCTCTTGCCGAGGGTGACGTCGCCCCCGGATAGGTCCCGGAGCTCGCTTCTCACCCGGTCAGCCACGCCCTGCACCGAAAGCCCCCGCGCGGCGAGCGCCCGCGCGTCGAACAGCACATGCACCTCGGTGTCCTGGCCGCCGATGAAGAAGATGCCCGCCACGCCAGGAATGCGATCGATCTCGGGCAGAATTTCGTTCTCGACCCAGGTGCGATAGGCCGCCACGCTTCCTTTGTTCGGATCACGAATGGCAATCACGGCCAGTGGCGGACCGGCACTGTTGGCCGTCTGGACGACCGGCTCCCGTACCGAGTCGGGATAGCTCGGCACTTGGCTGAGCTTGTTGGTCACCCGGACGAGCGCTTCCTCGATGACCGTGTCGACCTCGAACTCGAGCGTGATGCTCCCGCTGTTCATGCGTGCGGTCGACTCCATGCGCGTGAGCCCTTGCACGTTCTTGAGCACATCTTCTTGCGGCTCGAGGATCTCGGTTTCGATCTCTACCGGCGCGGCGCCCGGCCACGTGGTGCTTACGCTGATCGTGGGAGTGGCGATGTCGGGCGTAAGCTGAATCGGCAGGTCGACCACCGAGAGCGCGCCGAACAGCACGACAAGTACAATGCCGACGATGACCGTGATCGGGCGCTGGATCGCGAGCCAGGTAAGACCCGCTAGGCTGTTCGTCGTGCCGGTGCGTCTCGTCGGCCATGGGTCGTTCAGTCTTCCAACACGATGAGCGGCTGCCCAGGGAGCACGCGCTCGTTGCCGCGCGTCACCACCGAGTCTCCGGCAGCGAGCCCTTCGGCTCGGATCAAGACATCGTCCCGGCCACGCGCAAGGATCTCGATAGGCAAGGGCTCGGCCACCCCATCGAGCGACTTCACAACTTGAATCTTGGCTATGCCGTACACCAGCGCGTCGCGGGGCACCACGAGCGCGCCTTCCTCGCTCCGTTCGATCGTCAGCACCACATCGACCGCTGCCCCAGGCAACAGCCAAGTCGTCGGTTCGTCAGGAACCAAACGCACGCGAACTGTCCTCGATTCAGCATCCAGCGCCGGCACGATGCCACGAATCCTAGCCCCCGTAGTTTCGCTTCTGCGCCCGAAGGTGGCTTTGTCGCCGACGGACAGAAAGCGCGCGACGTCCGGCGGTACCGAGGCCAGCACTTCCACGTCGCGATCATCGATGAGCTCGATCACTTCGACTCCCGGGTCGACCCAGTCGCCCGGGTCGACGTGTCGGGCCGCAACGACACCATCGAACGGCGCCGTGACCCGATGCCGCCCGAGCTGCGCACGCGCCTCCGCTTCCGCCGCTCTGAGGCGCCCCCTCTCCGCGCCCGCGCGCTTCCGTTCCGAGTTGGCTTGTTCGATCTCAGCTGCGGCGGCGATGTCGGGACCCGCCACGTTCAACCGCTCTGCATCACGCCTGGCACGTTCGAGCTCGGCCGATCCCGCTTGCTTCGAGGCCGACGCAGCGCGAACCCGCGCCGCCGCAAGGGAAGGGTCCACCTCGACCAACAAGTCACCGCGCTCGACCTTGTCCCCGACGCGAACCAGCACACGTCGCACTTCACCCGATGCCCCCGACGCAAGCCGCGCATGCTGTAGCGCATTCACGTCACCAAGAAACGACCATTGCGCCTCGATGCTTCCCGACCGGACCTCGGCGACCGCAACCCGCGCAGGTGGAGGCCCGTTGGGACCCGTCTTGGCGGGCGCCTCGCCTTCGCAACCGAGGCCCGCCAATGATAGCCCGAGCAGCAGCCACGCTCCTCGCCCGAAACCCGCCGAAATCATCAGGAAAATCTAGCCCCTTGGCTCCTTTTGACAAGTCAAAGACCATGACTATAAAGAGGCCGCGGGGTGGAGCAGCATGGTAGCTCGTCGGGCTCATAACCCGAAGGTCGTCGGTTCAAATCCGGCCCCCGCAACCAACGAAGTCGGGCACTTAGCGAAACCGCTAGGTGCCTTTCTTTTTGCTCGTTGACCTGACGTTGACGTGAGGTGGCGCAACGGGCTGCAAACGCCTCCACCAAACGCAGCTGTGCACGCGACCCGAGGTGCGCGTACATGTGCGTGCTTTGCTCGGAACGATGGCCGAGCTGGGCCTGCACAGCCTTGATCGAGTGACCGTTCGTGACGGCCTGGCTCGCGACCGAATGCCGACCAAGCGCGTGATGACTCAGCGGTCGGAGCGCTCGTGCCCGTTGCACGGCCACCATGGGGCGTTTGTA
>PVMK01125699.1_pt1 | contig 37346 bp, 39 predicted proteins | sample 1853481 | NCBI WGS metagenome assembly PVMK01 (sample SAMN08533507, study PRJNA380276) | Marine sediment metagenome, whole genome shotgun sequencing project.
TCGAATTCTGCGTCATCGCCGCTCGTGAGCATGCGCCAACGTTCTACTGCAGGGTCCCAATCTTTCCCGCTTGGCGCCCTCGGGCGACCGTGCAGGTAGTTAATCGTAGTGTCATCGGGTGCAATCATGCCGGCGCGCGCTCCAGCCTCAATCGACATGTTGCAAATCGTCATTCTTGCTTCCATGTCCATCGCCGAAATAGTGTTGCCCCGATACTCTATAACGTGTCCGGTACCGCCGTTGACACCAATCTGGCCGATGATCGCCAGTATCAGATCTTTGGAACAGACGCCGTCTGGCAGTTGACCGTCGATGTTGATCGCAAGTGTTTTCGGTTTGCGCTGCAATAAGCACTGGGTTGCGAGCACATGACCGACTTCGGTTGTACCAATACCGAACGCCAGGGCGCCGAAAGCGCCGTGGGTGCTGGTATGGCTATCACCACAAACAATGGTTTTCCCGGGCTGCGTGGCACCCAATTCCGGCCCGATGATATGGACAATGCCCCGTTCGGCGCTGTCAGCGTCCAGCAAATCGATGCCAAAGTCCGCACAGTTTTGTTGCATCTGAGCAATCTGATTGGCGGCGCTTTCGCCGACTATTGCCAAATCCTTGAAACTGGCGCCCGGGATAGTCGGGGTCGAGTGGTCCATCGTTGCCAGCGTGAGTTCGGGATGCCGGACGGGGAGCTTTAGTTCCCGCAAGAGAGTGAACGCCTGCGGTGTTGTAACCTCGTGTATCAAGTGCAGGTCGATGTACAACACGGCCGGCGTGCCATGCGTCTCCGGAGACACGATGTGCTCCGACCAGACTTTCTCGAATAATGTCGTCGGCTGTATCAAATGGTTGCTCGTGAGACGCTTGCGCTCGAGTCTGTATCGTCGCCAGTCCGCTCACGGCGCCGCAGGATGCGATTGATCACTTCAAGGCAAGCACGTGCGCCTGCTTCGACGATGTCGACGCTGGTGCCATGTCCTCGATAGCTGTCATCATTGTGTTCAACGGTAACGGTAACCTCGCCCTGGGCGTCTTCACCGATTGAGGCGCTGTGTAATTCGAAATTACTGAGTGTTATCTGGACACCGGTAACCTGTTCCAATGCAGCCACCGCGGCCGCAATGGGCCCATCACCTGTCGCGGACACTGTTACCGGCTCTGCATTTTCGCCGACCAGCACGACCGTTGCCGTGGCAGGTGAGCCCGAACTCGTCTGCACCTCAAGCTTCTGCATCGACCATGGACCGGCTGAGGCACCGTCAACGTTCATGATGATCGCTTCAATGTCGCCGTCATAAACGTCCCTTTTTCTTGTCAGCGAGTTTCTTGAATTCCTGAAACGCACGATTGGTTTCGAACTCATCGAGATCAAAACCCAATTCGCTGACTCGTTTCCGAAACGCGTGCCTGCCGCTGTGTTTGCCCAGCACCAGGTTCGAGCGACTGAGCCCTACATCTTCGGGTCGCATGATTTCGTAGGTCAAACTGTGTTGCAGCATGCCGTGCTGATGGATGCCGGCTTCGTGCGCGAACGCATTTTCCCCGACGATAGCTTTGTTCCTCGGCACATGCATGCCGGTGATACTCGATACCAGGCGTGATGCAGGGTACAAGCGTGTCGTGTCGATTCCCGTTTCGAGGCCGAAAAATTCGGAGCGGGTCTTGACCGCCATTACTACTTCCTCAAGGCTACAGTTACCGGCGCGTTCGCCGATGCCGTTGATCGTACACTCAACCTGTCGTGCGCCTGCCCGCACCGCCGCCAGGCTATTTGCGACGGCCATGCCGAGGTCGTCATGGCAATGGACGCTCAACGTGACGTCGTCAATCCCGTCAACATTCGCCTTGAGGTAACGAAACAACTCATCAAACTCGGCCGGTACTGTGTAACCGACGGTATCCGGGATATTGACGGTTGTCGCGCCTGCCTCGATGGCGGCGCTGACAACTTCGGCCAGGTACGACAATTCTGTTCGCGACGCATCTTCAGGAGAAAACTCAACGTCTTCGCAAAGTTCACGGGCCATCTTGATCGCCCCGACGGCACTCTTGATTATTTCTTCTTTCGCCATCCTGAGCTTGTGTTCGCGATGAATTTCACTGGTTGCGACGAACACATGAATCCGATGCCGTTCGGCGCCTTTGACCGCCGCGTGCACTTTTTCGATGTCATCCGGATTGCAGCGCGCCAGGCCGCAGATGACCGGACCGAAATCTTCGTCGGCGATCGCTTTCACCGATTCGAAATCGCCGGGAGAGGCCGCCGGAAATCCAGCCTCGATGATGTCCACGTTGAGCTCCGCAAGTATTCTGGCGACGCGCAACTTCTCGCGCAGCATCATGCTGCAACCGGGCGCCTGTTCGCCATCGCGCAGAGTGGTATCAAAAATAAGTATGCGATCGTCCACGAGATTATTCCTCAAGCCAGTCCATGCGACTCCGCAGGCCGGCACCCACTTTCTCAATCGGGTGTTCCAGGTCTGCGTTCATTCTGCGGCGAAATTCCGGCATTCCCGCTTCGCTCTCGGCGATCCAGTTACTGGCGAATGTACCGTCCTGTATTTCGTCGAGAATTTTCTTCATTGCGGCGCGAGAACTGTCGTCGATTACCTTGGGACCGCTCACCATGTCACCCCAGGCGGCGGTGTCGCTGATGAATTTGTGCATTTTGCGCAGGCCACCTTCGTGCAACAGGTCAACAATCAGTTTGAGCTCGTGCATCACTTCGTAGTAAGCGACCTCGGGTTGGTAGCCTGCTTCAACCAGTGTCTCAAACCCGGCCACGATCAGTTCAGTCGCGCCGCCACAGAGTACTGCCTGTTCACCGAACAGGTCCGTCTCTGTTTCCTCGGCGAAAGTTGTTTCGATGACTCCAGCGCGGGCACCGCCAATTCCCGATGAATAGGCAAGGGCAAGTTGCAGGGCGTCTCCGGACGCATCTTGATGCACCGCGACGAGACAAGGAACACCGTGGCCTTCCTCATACTGGCGGCGGACCAGGCCACCGGGTCCCTTCGGAGCGATCAACACAACGTTCAGGTCTTCGCGAGGTTCGATTTGTTTGAAGTGCACGGCAAATCCATGTGCGAACAGCAGCGTGGCGCCTTTGCTGATGCCATCCACAACCGTCGCATAGAGTTGCTTTTGCACCATGTCAGGCGTTAGAAAAGCAATAATGGCTGCGCCTTGAACTGCCGCGGAAGGTTCTTTCACGGTGTGTCCGTCTGCCTCAGCGATGCTCCAGCTCGCACCTCCGGACCGCAGTCCAATTACGACATCAAAGCCGCTGTCCTTCAAGTTGAGGGCGTGTGCACGCCCTTGGCTGCCGTATCCCAGGATTGTGATCTGCTGATCCCGAAGGCTTGAGGTGTCGACGTCTGATTCCGAATACATTTTCATGCGCTTGTTTCCCAGGCGTAATGCCTTTTTCAAATCTAAAAAAAACCCCACTATCCATTCCGGATGCGGGGTGTACGTTGTCCTTTATCTGGATACGCGCTACCCGCTCTTTCTCCTGAGAAGCAGCAGCAAGTCAGGCACGAGATCGCGTGCCGCAGCATTCATGAGTTGTACACGTATCGTATTCATAAGTTGGCATGATCTTGCAACATCGAGTTGATGTCAACCGTCTAAATATCAGTTACTTGTGTTACCAGTTTACTCTGTTAGGCGATCATATATTGCGTCCTGGAGCGTGAAAAAGCGGGCCAAATCTTATGACTACAACGGGCTGCCGATATGCCAAGCATGTGTTATTCTCTGATGAAGGTAGCAGCGGCCTGACAAAATATAGGCATAAATGGCGGGAAAGCCGCGGCTACATGGCTACAAAGACGCAGAGAAATAAAGAGAGCTAATAAAGGTTCCACAAAAATTCATCGCCGCGGCGAAGGTGGAGGGGGCTGTGCGCGCAGGCGGAATCGCGATCTGCGACTTTCGTTTTTCTATTTTGCAGGTATTGAATAGATACCTGGAATCCCCTTCCGCATACAACTAGTTCACTACAAAGAACTCGAAAGGAGCGTTCATGAAACGGTGCAAAAGTAGCAGTCGGCGCATTAGCGTTGCATTCCTTGCAACGGCAGTAATTGCGGCATCCGGCAGCGTAATCGCCCAGACGGTCGACGATGTGCTGCAAGCGCAGGAACGGCGCCTGGACCTGGCACAACAATCGCAGGAACGAATCAACACTATTGTTGAAGGCAAACGGTCGCTCGCAGACCAATACCGGGCCATTAACAAGGAAATCGACGGTCTGAAGGTGTACAACCGCCTGATGACGGCGCAGACCAATGGTCAGTCCGCGGTGCTCGAAGACATTTCCCTGTCGATGGACCAGGTCGATGTCATCAATCGCCAGATTTTCCCGTTAATGGAACGCATGATCGACGGTCTCGAACAGTCGATCAATCTCGATATACCGTTCCTGAGTGAGGAACGAACCAATCGAGTCAATGACCTTAAGAACATTATGGAACGCTCGGACGTTAGCGTTGCGGAAAAATTCCGCAAGGTCATGGAGGCGTATCAGATTGAGAACGACTATGGCACGACTGTCGATCGGTATCGCGAAACGATCGCACTCGATGATGGCTCAACCCGTGATTACAACGTCCTGCGAGTAGGGCGGGTCGGATTGTATTTCCAGTCGGATGACACTCGTATAACAGGGCGTTGGTCCATGGAAGAGAATAAATGGGTGGTTGACGATTCGGCGCGCAATGAAATTCGGAAGGGCATTCGAATGGCCAAGCAGCTGGTCGCACCGGAATTGATCCTGATTCCGATACCGGCAGCAACAGCAGCGGAGGCTTCCTAAATGAAACGTTCAATAATAATTATTGCGGCCAGCATTCTGGCACTCACAATGGGTACGGCCACCGCTCAGGATGATGCTGCCAGCATGTCGGATCTGCTTCGATTGATCGAGCAAGGCCAGGCAAGGGATAACCAGGACGCACGGCGACGCGAGGCGGAATTTCAACAAAAGAAGAGCCAGCAGCAACAACTGTTGAATCGTGCTCGCGCCGAACGTACTCGTCAGGAAAACCAGAGTGCGCGTCTCGAGCAACTATTCGAAGATAACCAGACCAGGATCGTTGCAGCACGGGCTGCTCTGGACGAGCGTCTCGGGGCCCTGAAAGAGTTATTCGGTGTACTGCAAACGGTTTCTGGCGATGCGCAAGGCCGTTTCACGGGTTCGCTGACGAATATCCATTTTCCGGACCGCGTGAACTTTCTTGTAGAGCTAGGCAGCAAGATGGCCAGTGCCAATACACTGGCATCCATCGAAGATATCGAGCGATTATGGTACGAGCTGCAACGTGAAATCACGGAATCAGGCAGGATCGTGCGATTCACCGATACGGTAACGCTCGCCAACGGCGATCAGGTCGAAGCCGAGATCGTCCGCGTCGGTGCATTTAATATTGTGTTTGAAGACGGCTACTTGCTGTACGACGGTCAGACTCAAGCGATCAGCGAATTGCAGCGGCAGCCAGAGCAAGGCCGATTTACTAATTCGGCGGCGGACATGATCAATACTACATCCGGCATCGTGACGTTTGGCCTCGACGTGACACGCGGCAGTATTCTGTCTTTGTTGGTTGAATCACCAACGGTGACAGATCGAATCCATCAGGGCGGCATCGTTGGTTACTGCATTATTGGGCTGGGACTGGTTGGTCTGTTAATCGCGATTTGGCGTTTCATGGGCCTGTCGACTGACAGCCGCAAGGTCACCGCGCAGCTCAAACGTGATTCGGCGAGCACGGATAACCCGCTCGGCCGGGTGCTGGCAGCCTACGAGAGCAATCGTAATGCAGATACCGAGACCATAGAACTCAAGCTCAGTGAGGCGGCATTGAAGGAAATGCCAGGCCTCACAAAAGGCTTGTTGTTCATTAAGGTAATTTCGGTCGTGGCCCCGCTTATGGGTCTGCTCGGTACGGTTACCGGCATGATCAAGACCTTCCAGGTCATAACATTGTACGGCGCAGGTGACCCGAAGATGATGGCCGGCGGTATCTCGCAAGCGCTTATGACCACCGTACTCGGCCTGGTCGTGGCGATTCCGATGGTCCTTCTGCACACGATCGTCAGTGGCCAAAGTCGCAAGATCATCAACATTCTCCAGTCGCAGAGCGCAGGCCTCATTGCCCAGCACTCTGAACGTGGCGACTAGAACAACAGGGAGAAATCATGCTTTGGCTAGATGACAGCTTTGAAACAATTCGCGACTTCATGGAGTTAGGCGGACAGGTATTGACCTGGATTGCCTTCACGATCTTCCTGATGTGGGTTCTCATCATCGAACGGCTGATGTATTTCCGCTCGCCGATGAAAGCCATGTCCAGGGAGATCCATGACACATGGGAGAACCGTTCTGAGCGTCGCTCGTGGAACGCGCATCAGATTCGCGAATTGATGATCTCTCGATTCGAGTTGGCCACAAACAAGGGAATTGACATGATTCAAACCCTGGTTGCCTTGTGTCCTTTGATGGGCCTTATGGGCACCGTTACCGGCATGATCAAGGTGTTTGGGGTTCTCGCGGTATCGGGTTCAGGCAATGTGCGAGCGATGGCTGGCGGCGTGTCCCAGGCTACCGTACCGACGATGGCGGGAATGGTAGGAGCACTTTCGGGTGTTTTGCTGGTCACAATACTTACGCGTCGCGCGGCTCGTGAGGTCGAGTTTCTGGAAGACTCGCTGACGATGGATCACTAAGGAATCTATCATGCGTAGACATCATTTCGACGATATGGGCGGGCAGGAGGAAGACAACGAGATCAACCTCACCCCCATGTTGGACGTCGTCTTCATCATGTTGATTTTCTTTATCGTGACTGCTTCCTTTGTCAAGGAAGCAGGACTCGACGTGAATCGTCCGGATGCACCGATTACCGAATCAAAACCCGAAGACGTCAACATACTGATAGCGATCAACGCGAATGATGAGATATGGATCGATCGCCGATTGATTGATCCGCGAGCAGTGCGCGCAAACATCGAGCGCCTGCACGCCGAAAATCCGAACGGTTCGGTCGTTATTATGCCGAGCAAGAAGTCGACCAATAAGATGCTTGTCACCATAATGGATGCTTCGCGGCTTGCCGGGGTTTACAATATCTCGATTGCGGACGACAACAACTGATCAACATAGGATGTAGTAATGCGCAAGAAGCATGGTGCAATGGGTGGCGAAGAGGAAGACAACGAGATCAACTTGACGCCGATGCTGGACGTCGTGTTCATCATGCTTATCTTCTTCATCGTAACTGCGTCTTTCATCAAGGAAGCCGGCATTGAGGTCAACCGCCCGTCGGCGTTTACATCCGAGAAACAACCGGACGCCAACATACTCATCGCAATCGGTGCGACCGACGAAATATGGATCGACAAAAAACTTATCGATCCGCGCGGCGTTCGCCCGGTTATCGAGCGCTTGCATTCGGAAAATCCGAAAGGTTCGATCGTTATCCAGGCGGATGCCGAGTCGACAAATGAAGCGCTCACGATCGTCATGGAAGCGGCGAAATTGGCGGGTGTCACCAACGTTGCGATTTCGGCCCTCGAGGAGTAGCAACTACGCAGCGCTAAAAACGCTGGGGAGATTTGAATCATGATAGGCCGTTATGCATTTTCAATTGTTATAGGCAGCTTTGTAACGCTGAGCTTACTTTTTGTGATGCACCTTCTGATCGAGTACGGCGAATCGGCAGTTACCAAAGAACGGACGCGGCACAATCTTGATTTTGTCCGCGTCAAACGTAACGAATCCTTGAACACAGAGGATTTCACACCGGAAAAACCGCCAAAACCTCCCGAAACACCTCCTGAAACGCCACCTCAGGACATGGACAATCTCGACCCGAACACGCCGACAATTAATATTGCGCCACCTCCAATATCTGCAGATACCAGTATTGGCGGCCCTGGCGGCATGAACATTGCGGAGGGTGATTATCTGCCGATTGTCCGGGTTGCACCTGTGTACCCTGCTCGTGCGCTCTCCCGTGGAATGGAAGGCCATGTGGATCTTTCGTTTACGGTAACGGCTGCGGGCACGGTCCGCGATCCCATCATCCTGTTCTCGACCAGCACTTTGTTCGAGCGTGCGGCAACCCGTGCTGTGCTCAAATTCAAGTACAAGCCCAGGGTCGTTGACGGTATTCCGGTTGATGTACCGGGCGTAAAAACGCGCATCACATTCAGAATTGAGAAATAGTTTCCCTGACGGGATTGAGTTGATCGAACAGGAACCATTTCGATATGCATAATAAAATTCATATGTCCCTGAAGTTGGCCGTGGCTTTGATCTGCACGCTGGTGGCGACGGATACCGTTTTTGCGCAAGATGACGAAGACGAAGCCGAACGTCGCTCGAATCAACAACAGACGAAGCAAGCACAGGCAGTCAGCAAGGCGGTTTATGACAAGATCACGAAGGCGCAGGAAGCTGTTGACGCGGAGGACTATGCAGGCGCTCTAAAACTGCTCAACAACCTGTACGACCCTGACAAGTTGACAGAGTACGAGCAATCCAATGTCCTGAATTATATCGGTTACGTCTACTACAACATGGACGACATCATTAATGCGATGCGGACCTACGAAAGAATGCTCGCAATTCCTAGCTTGGAGGAGCAACAGAGAAAGCAGACCACGTATACGCTCGCACAGCTTTACATGATGGAGGAGCAATACTCGAAAGCGTTAACGACGCTTGATCAGTGGTTCATGCTGGAGATAAATCCGGCCCCGGAGCCCTTCATTCTCAAGGCTCAATTGCTGTACCAGTTAGAACGCTACACGGACATGATCCAGCCGATCGAAAATGCCATGCAGGTTGCGGTCAAGCGCGAAAAGCCGGCGAAAGAAGACTGGTATGTTCTGTTGAACTTTGCATATTTCTCGGATGAGAACTACAGCAAGGTGCGCGATATTCAAAAGATTCTGCTCGTAAAATGGCCAAAGAAACGATATTGGTTCGCTCTCGCTGGCGCGTTCACCGAGCTGGGCGAGGATGAAAAACTAATCACTTCTTACGCCTCGGCCCATACCCAGAAAATGCTGGAGAAAGAATCGGAGTTGGTCACAATGGCGCAGCTCTTTATGCAGCGCGAAGTTCCCTACAAAGCCGCAACGCTGATTGAAAAAGAAATGGCATCCGGTCGGATCAGCAAGTCAGGCAAGAATTACCGGCTGTTGTCGCAAGCGTGGCAGCTTTCCATGGAGGACGAGAAAGCGATTCCTGCATTGAAAGAAGCCGCCAGGCAGGCTGATGACGGCGAACTGGACGTACGGCTTGGGAATGCATTCCTGAACACCGGCAAATATGATGAGTGTGCCAAGGCTGTTCGGACCGGAATTCGCAAAGGTGATCTAAAGAGTCCTGACAACGCACAGATCTCGCTGGGTATGTGCCTTTACAATCTTCGCCAATATCAGGCGGCCATTAAGTCCTTCCAGGTTGCTGCACGCACGTCGCGTTCCCGAAGAGTCTCAAATCAGTGGATAAACGTCATCCGTGCAGACATCGAGCGTAACAAGCAAATTCGCCTCGCTGAAGAATCTGCCCGCAAGATGCGCCAGGAAATCGACGAACGTCGCAGGCTCAGCGGCAGAGCCTGATAATCCATTTCGACAGACGATAAGATCAATCGAGAAGGGCGTTGACGGGGGACCGTCCACGCCCTTATAGTGCCCGCCGTCAAATCTTGAATTAGTCGACCAATGCCTAAAATCACCTACATAACGCCCGCAGGAACTCGTCACGAGATCGAGGTCGAAAACGGGTACTCCGTCATGGAAGGCGCCATCAATAATGATATAGACGGGATTGTTGCCGAGTGCGGCGGCGCTTGCGCCTGTGCTACCTGTCACAGCTACGTAGACGATGCGTGGGTCAATAAGCTGCCACCGATGGATGACATGGAAGACAGCATGCTCGACGCCGCATACGAGCGTAAGAACAATAGTCGGCTAACCTGCCAGATTGAAGTCAATAACGATCTCGATGGACTCGTCATCCACGTTGCGGACAACGAATACTAGAGGTCTCGAGGAGTAATAATGTCAATTTCAACGGGTAGTAAAATGCCATCCGGTAGCTTCGGTGTGATGACCGAGTCAGGTCCGGGCCAGGTTTCCACGGACGATCTTTTTTCGGGTAAAAAAGTCGTGCTGGTGTCCGTACCAGGCGCTTTCACACCTACTTGCTCAAAAGGTCACCTGCCTGGATATGTCAATCTGGCCGACGACCTGCGCGAAAAGGGTGTCGATGCCATCGCATGCATGGCGGTCAATGACGTATTCGTCATGAACGCCTGGGGCCAGGACCGCGACGTTGGTGACAAGGTCATGATGCTCGCCGACGGTAACGCAGAATACTCAAAAGCGCTTGGACTGGATTTCGACGCCTCAGCACACGGAATGGGGATTCGCGGCCAGCGTTTCGCCATCGTTGTCGATGATGGCGTCGCAACGCATGTTGCTATCGAGGCGGCTGGCGAATTCGACGTCAGTAAGGCCGAATCTATCCTAGGGACTCTGTAAGCTCCGGAACGAGCTTGAAGAGATCGCCGACCAGGCCGATATCGGCCACTTCGAAGATCGGCGCCTCACCGTCTTTATTAATCGCGACGATAGTGCCAGCGTCCTTGATGCCCGTCAGGTGCTGAATTGCACCTGATATGCCAATTGCCAAATACAGGTCAGGGGCAATAATCTTACCAGTCTGGCCGACCTGCATTTCGTTGGGCACATAGCCTGCGTCAACGGCTGCCCGCGAGGCACCAACCCCGGCACCCAGCTTGTCAGCCAGCGCATAAATGATGTCAAAATTTTCAGCACTTCCCAGTGCACGGCCGCCGGAAACAACCTTCGCGGCAGACTGAAGATCGGGCCGATCTGACGAGCCCGCCTGCAGACCAACGTAGCGGGTGTGCGACGGTAGCTCTGCCGCACAGCTGACACTTTCAATGTTCGCGGAGTTACTGCTCGCAACGGAATGATAGGAAGCGATACGTACGGTCGCAACGACTGGCAAATCTGCCGGAGCTTCAACCGTTAACACAACATTGCCCGCGTAAATCGGGCGTTTGAAAGTGTGTGATCCATGGACGCTCATAACATCGCTGATTTGGTTGACACCAAGCAATGCGGCTACCCGTGGCATCAGATCCTTACCAAAAGTTGTTGAAGGGCCGAACACGTGCGTGTACTCGCCGGCCAGCGCAACCACTTGTGGTGCAATAACGGCGGCCAACGCGTTGCTGTTGGCCGCGTTTTCAACGGTCAATACTCGTGCTACAGAATCCAGACTGGCGGCTTGCGCCGCAACATCGGCCGGGGACTCGGCAAGAACCACGACATCGATTATCGCGCCGTCGATTTCTGCGGCACAGGCAACGGTCTTGGCCGTACTCGAATTCAGTGTTTGGCCATCATGCTCGGCGATGATGAGTATTTTCGACATTACAGTAGTCCCTTGTCCTTAAGCGCAGTTATCAGTCCGGCAACATCATCAACCATAATGCCTTTCTCACGTTCGGCCGGTGGTTCGAACGATGCCTCAACCAGCGGTGGGCCGGCGTCGACGCCAAGATCACCTAGTGGAATTACGTCCAGTGTTTTTTTCTTCGCTTTCATGATATCCGGAAGCTTGACGTACCGCGGCTCATTCAAACGCAGGTCAGTCGTAATGACTGCCGGCAGGTCAATGTCGATGGTTTCGAGACCGACGTCTACCTCACGCGTTACGCGCGCAGTATCCCCATTCAGTTCCAGCTTCGATGCAAACGTCGCTTGAGGCCGTTCCCACAAGGCTGCAAGCATTGGACCTGTCTGACTGTTGTCATCGTCAATAGCCTGCTTGCCAAGAATGACGAGGCCAGGTTTCTCACGATTAACGATTTCAAGCAGCGCGCGAGAACGACCTAACGCATCGGTGGCCTGGTCAGTCTGGACGAGGATGGCGCGGTCGGCGCCCATCGCCAATCCGGTCCGCAGTTGCTGTTGGGCTGCGTCACTTCCGATGGAAACTACTATGACCTCGCTTGCCTCACCGCGCTCCTTGATGCGCAAAGCCTCCTCGAGAGCAATCTCGTCGAACGGGTTGATGCTCATCTTGACACCGTCTGTTTCGACGCCGCTACCGTCACTTTTGACGCGCACGCGCACGTTGTAATCAACGACCCGCTTGAGGCCGACCAGTATCTTGTCCACGTATGGATTCCCCAGTACTTGTATTTGGAACAGGCGAGTGACGCCTGCGGCCCGCTATTGTCCACGAGGATTTGGTGGTGTACAAGACCTCTTGGGCCAAAGGTTCGCGGAAGCCGCATGAACTTAATCCCGAAGTGCGGAGTCGAATTCGGGCATGGGGAGGATGATCGGCCGGTACGTCGAACCGCCATTTGGAGATACGCAATGATCTATAAACACCTGTTTAAACAATTGATTATATTGCTTTATTCAAGTGGTTTAGTGGCTTGTGCGGGTACCTCTGAGCCCTCAGGAAGCGGCTCCTACGCGGATGAGCCCGCCGGTTCGGATTGCATATCTAAGGCGAGTGTTCGAGACTACCAAGTACTGGACGACGCCAACTTGATTGTCACCGCCGGGGCCAGCAGAAAATACCATGTTCTGCTGAGCCGAAGGGCGACTGAATTTGCGGTCGAGCACAGCCATTGGATTTGATTCGAATACAAGTCGTATTTGCAGCAATTTCAGTGACTTGGTCGTCCATAGTAGCTTTGGACACGAGGCCATTCGCATTACGTTGGTGCGGCGGCTGACCCCAGAGGACGAACACGATTTGTTGGTTCGGTTTGGCAAGAAAGAACCGGATTACACAGAACCCCGGCAGACCGAGCAGGTTGACGGTGCCGAGGTTGAAGAGCTGGACTAGGCTGTCGACCGGTTTCCGGTGAGACGACCCAGTCACGCAATCCGCAATCTCCGTGCGGACCCGCCCGGCTAGCCGCAAGGCTGGCCGGGTTTTATTTTGCTGCCGCGAATTTTTGGCCCTTATGCCTGAAGAGTTACAATCCAGCGAACCCTTACTCGAGCGAGTTGCCTGACCGATGTACGACTGGTTGGATGCTGCGCTTCGCGATTCGTCGCAGGTGCTTACGGCCAGCCGGCGACTCGCTCGCGTTCTTAAAGCAGAATATTCAGACCAAAAGCTGGCTGCAGGTGAGCTCGCATGGCGCAGTCCTTCGATCCAGTCTTGGCGGGACTGGCTGACCACTCTGCTCAAGAGCGCCAAAGATCAGGAGTTGCTGCCAACGTCGATCAATTCCTACCAGAGTAGATGCTTGTGGGAACGGTGCCTGCGACGGGAGGTCAGCGACCCACTGATGAATATCGCGATGCTGGCCCGGCAATCACGCGATTCGTGGATGCAATTGCAAGAATGGTGCGTGCCGCTCCGGGAATGCCGGCAACAGGCGCGAAATCGCGATCAGCAAATGTTCGCCAATGTCGCAAACAGCTATCAATCGATACTGGATCGCGAAGGCTGGATCGACGAGGCGGGTCTCGCGAATCTTGCGACGGAATTGATTTGCCAGGGGCAGGTCGCTGTGCCTGCACGGCTCACTATTGCAGGTTTCGATCGATTGACGCCGCAATTGGAGGCCCTGCTCGACGCATTGCGCGACGCGGCTTGCGCAGTCGAACAGGTAGCTACGCGAGATCAAGCAGTGCAGGTCGCGCTTTGCACTGCCGAGACCAGCGATACGGAACTCAGGTCAGCGGGTGCGTGGGCGAAGCATGAGTTATCTCACGATCCTCATCTGCGCCTGGCCGTTGTTGTTACGCATCTGGAGCAGGACGCGCAACGGAGTCTTCGGCTGATTAAGGAGGGCCTGATCCCAGGTTGGCAGAACGGCGGCCAGAAACACAATGCCGTTGTTGATATTTCCTACGGCCGCAAGCTTGCCAGCTACCCAGCGATTTCCACTGCCTTGCTCGCGCTTCGCTGGTTGCATGTCGATTTGTCCACACAAGACGTCTGCCTGTTATTGCGCTCAACATTGCTTGCGCCGCGATCGGATGACGAGCGAATACGTCTTGAGATGCGTTTACGAAAACTGCCGGACAGAGCCTGGTCGCCAACCCTGTTGCTTGCGGAAACTAGCGCATGGCACCCAACCGATGATGGACACGATGCCCTGAGTCACGTTGTGACGATAGCCGGGCAACGTGCCGAACTGCCAACGCGCCAGTCGCCAGAAGACTGGGTTTCGACGTTTCATGAGGTTCTGCAGGAACTCGACTGGCCTGGCCAAGATTCTTTGAATAGCGCTGAATTCCAGCTCATCAATCGCTGGCGCGAACTGCTCAACGATGTCGCAAGGCTATCGCTGGTGAGTTCGTCAATGACAGCATCCGAAGCACTCGGACACGTTTCAAGCATCGCGGCCGAAGTCGTTTTTCAGCCCGAAGCGAAAGGCGCCTTGCTTGACGTCATTGGACCGCTAGAGGCGGCTGGCATGGAATTCGACAAGCTCTGGGTGACGGGGTTGAGCGGCAATAATTGGCCGCCACCAGGGAGACCTTTAGCACTGGTATCTCGCGAACTACAGCGTGATTACGGAATGCCCGATGCAGACCCGGGCGATACGCTGCAATATTCGGAGCGCGTCATCGGCCGGCTTGCATCCAGCGGTACACAGGCGATATTTAGCTATCCTCAGACGGAGAACGATGTACAACTGTCGGCCAGCGGACTGTTGACGAGGCTGGCACCAGCCGAGGTCAAAACCATTGCGGATCCGGGATGGAATGCCAGGGCTCTGCAAGCGACGGCTTCAACCAGGTTAGTGGACACGGACCCGGTTCCAGGGGTCGACGACAATGAATCTATTGCCGGTGGAGCGGCGACTATTCAGCGACAGACTCAGGAACCGTTTGCGGCGTTTGTGTACGGGCGGCTTGGCGTACAAGCACTATCACCAATCGCAAGTGGATTGACGGCAAGCGTACGCGGTAGCCTGATTCACAGCGCTGCGCACCATTTGTACGCGGACTGCCCGTCGAGCAACGACATTCGAGACTGGAGTGCGAGCGAGATTGATGAACGTACATTGAAAGCCGTGCACACGGCATTCAGGCCGCAGGAACGACACGCCGATCCCGTCTTGAAGATTCTGCTGAGTTTCGAAATGGAGCGCGTACAGCGCTTGTTAAAGGGCGTTATCGCGCTTGACGCTGAGCGCGAACAATTCCAAATCAAGAGTGTGGAAGAGAAAGTCGATGCGATCATCGGCGGTATCAAGTTTCACTTGCGCGTTGATCGTGTTGATTGTGATGCTGATGGCCAAATACTGATACTCGACTACAAGACCGGTGCCCCGAAACGATTGCTCGATCGGTCTGGCGACCCAAGAGAGTTGCAACTTGTCGTTTATGCTTTTGCACTGGCCGAGCCGGTTTCTGGAATCGGCCTGCTAAACGTCGATACTCGTTCGATCACACTGGACGGAGCTGGCAGAGAGCTTTCGCCAAAATTGAATTGGGACGATGCACTCGCTCGTTGGAGGGACAAAGTCGCTGCGGCCGCCGGAGAGATCGCGGCCGGCGATATTCGCATAAACATGTTGCAGAACACGGAAGCCGCCAGGCCATTGAGTATTTTGAGCCGGCATCAGGAGTTACTCCGTGACAGATGAGGCAGCGCGTCAGGCCGCCCTCGATGTCGAGCGCTCGTTCATCGTGCAGGCGCCGGCCGGGTCAGGAAAAACAGAACTCCTGATTCAGCGATATTTGAGACTTCTCGCGACGGTCGACAATCCTGAGGAAGTTCTTGCGATTACCTTCACTCGTAAAGCTGCGGCAGAGATGCAACTACGCATAGTGCAAGCATTGCAGAAAGCGGCAGCCGGTGAGCCTGCCATTGAGGAGCATCAACGCGTTACAGCAGAAGCGGCCAGGGCGGTGCTCGTCAAAGATCGCGAACTGCAGTGGAATCTCGTGACGAATTCCCGGCGAATGCGAATACTGACGTTGGACGCGCTTAATGCGTCGATTGCCCGAATGCAACCGATGTCGTCTAACAGCGGTGCGGCAAACAATGCGATCGTCGCCGATGCGGAAATGCGTTCTCTCTACCGCAGTGCCGCGATGCTGACACTTGACCAGCTTGTAGAGACGGGCGCCATGCATGACGCGACTGAACAAATATTGCGGCACGTCGACAACAATACGTCGCTGTACGTCAACTATGTTTCGCACATGCTGGCGACACGTGACCAGTGGTTGCCATTTGTCGGCAGCGGATTGGTTGATGCGGCGGAAGAGGCCGGTCTTCGACTTCGTTTCGAAGGCAATCTGGAAGGTGCGGTGCGCGCATACTTGCAACGTACAAGTCTGGCTTTGCCGGATGGATTGACTGTGCCGATGCTCGAATCGGGACGTTACGCAGCCGAGCAACTTATTGCGGACGGTCGTCCCGAGCATGTAATCGTGGCATTGAATCTCCTCGATCAATTTCCTCGAGCGAACGAAGAGTGCGTGACGCAATGGCAGGCGCTGGCCGAAGTAATGCTGACGGTCAAGGGAGATTGGCGCAAAACGGTAACCAAGGCGCAGGGATTCCCGACCGGAGACCAAGGGCAGAAACAGCGGATGCTCGACTTGCTCGGGTCACTGAAATCCGACACGCTGTTCCGTGACCTCCTGCAAGGGACTCGCGATCTGCCGTCCGTTCGTTACGGCGACGAGCAATGGTCCGTGTTGCTGGCATTGTTTCGGCTGCTACCGCTGGCTGTTACGGAGCTAAAGCGATTATTCGGCGAACGCGGCATCAGCGATTACATTGAAGTGGCGCTGACTGCAGCAAACGCTCTGGGTACTGCCGATGATCCCGGTGATGTCGCATTGTTGCTCGATTACCAGCTCGACACTTGCTCGTGGATGAAATGCAGGACACGTCAAGCGCACAGTACCGAATGCTCGAGGCATTGACAGGAGGCTGGCAAGATGGGGACGGCCGTACCCTGTTTTGTGTTGGCGATCCAATGCAATCAATTTACCGCTTCCGCAATGCCGAAGTTGGGCAGTTTTTATTGGCGAAGAATGCCGGTGTTGGCAGTGTGCGGCTCGAGTCGCTCACTTTGCGTCGTAACTTCAGATCAGGGCAACACCTGGTCGACTGGTTCAATGCCGTATTCCCTGACGTCCTTGCCGCGAAAGACGATGCTACACAGGGTGCAGTCGCTTATTCCGCCGCGGTGTCTGTACCGAATTTGGCAGGACTTGGCTCCTGCGTGGTACACCCGGTGTTCGGCAGTGACGCAGCAAACGAAGCAGAGCATGGTTGCCGAGTCATTCGTGACACGCTTGCGGCACACCCGGACGAGGACATGGCAGTCCTGGTTCGTGGCCGCAACCACCTGCACAACTTGCTATCACGATTGCGCCGCGACGGAATCCCCTATCGGGCGGTAGAAATTGATCGGCTAACGGACCTCCCCGAGATTATTGACGTTCTCGCATTGACCCGCGCACTGGTGCATCGAGGTGACCGGCTCGCCTGGCTTGCGATCTTGCGGTCCCCGTGGGCCGGACTCGACTGGTGCGATTTACACGCGCTGGTAAAGGGCAGAACCCATGCAACCGTCTGGGAGTTGCTGCAGGATGATCAGCAACTTGCCAAGCTTGGTTCGTTCGGTCGCGACGCGGTGCGGCGCTTGCGTGACCAGTTAGCAACGGCCATGCGGGCCAATCGCGTCGAAACGTTACGCGACACGGTCGAAAGAACCTGGTTGGCGCTCGGCGGCGCTACCATCCTTGACGACGCACGTACGGTCGAAAATATTTATCGCTTCCTGGATGTCATTGAGAGACTGGAGGAGGGCGGTACGCTTTCAGACGTGGCCGAACTTGAAGATGCGCTGGATCTCGAGCGCGTGTCGACCGATAGCACCGCGCGTCTTCAGATAATGACTATGCACCGTGCCAAAGGTCTGCAATTCGATCATGTGATGTTGTACGGACTTGGGCGGGCGCCCGGGAGACAAGAACGAACCGTGCTGAGCTGGTTTGATGTTCCTGGAGCGCACGGTGCCGACGAGAAGGTCATCAGCCCGATCGGACCACGAGCAGAGATCGAGAACGATCCTTTGCATCGGTTTATCGAACGTATTGAAGCAACGAAATTTCGGCACGAACTTGCGCGTCTGCTGTACGTTGCGTGTACCCGAACGCGACGTTCGTTGCATCTTCTCGGTCACGTGCAAGTCTCTGCTGATGGGAGCGAGATCAAGTCGCCCCGTGCCGGCAGTCTCCTTAACTTGCTGTGGGCCTCGGTTGCTGAAGAATTTGAGAATGCTTTTGATGCGGATGCGGTTCAGTCGGCGGAATCCTCGATCGACGGTTGGATAACGCCCGAGTTACGTCGGTTCGAGTCGGATTGGGTATTACCTGATTTCCAGGGTTTGCATCAAGCCGGGGAGCACACAGACAGTGTCGACAGTGACACCGAAGTTGAATTCTATTGGGTAGGATCGGCGGCCAGACTAGCTGGCACACTTGTTCATCGCTGGTTGCAAATGCTTGCGGACAAGCGGGTCCAGCTTGAGACCGGGCAGATGGAAAACATGCGGATCATTACTACACGCTGGTTACGCGGGATGGGTATTGGCACAGAGTCCTCACCACCCATACTTGCGCGAGTCGAAGCGGCGCTGAATGGAGTGCTTGATGACAAGCAAGGGCGCTGGTTACTTGCAGGCAACGGCCATGCCGAATTGCCGCTAACCGGCGTGTACGACGGGCAAGTCACTTCCGTCGTGCTGGATCGAGTCCGCATCGACGAGCAGGGCATTCACTGGATTATCGACTACAAGACCAGTTCGCACGAAGGCGGAGACCTTAAAAGCTTTCTACGTGCCGAGGTGGATCGATACAGGCCGCAATTGCACAAGTATGTCGACCTGTACCGCAACTTCTCCAACGCCGAGGTTCGATGTGCGCTTTACTTCCCGCTGTTGCAGGAGTTTGTCGAAGTTCCTCTATAGTTGGCCTTCAATTCGAAATTCATGCTGACCGCGATCATTTGCCGACCCCAGGAACTGCATTTGTTGCCGCAGGTTGGCTGGTGTCTCGGGCTTCACGCCTAGCAGTGCTATGAACAGGTAACTGCGATCTGCTGATACTTGCAAACTGCCAGCCAGGTCAACTACACCGTCGGTATCCTCAACACTTGCGAATACTCCGGACTCCTGCGTAACGAACTCCGCCTTATACCCGCCGATGGAATTTCGATCGATCAGCGGTGCGATGAGATCTGAGACTTCAAGCACACCGTCGACTGCCACGGGCAAGCCGGCTTCGAGCTTGAGTACGTCGATTTGCGCCGACAGACTTCCTTGTAGACCTTGCATTCCGAGAGCGGTCTGCAAGGCTCTTAACGGCACCGAAGCGCTGATATCACGAGCAACAATTGACCCTGTGACGCCGATCGCGATATCGCCTTCGATGAATCCAGACGCGAGCATCGTGCTGACCGCGAATCCTAGCTTCAATGTCACAAGATCGAGCGGCCGAATGTGCCATTGCAGATCACGCAGGTAGACTCCGCCAGCGTCGCCTTCCCTGGCGCGGCCACTCCATACTGAGCCGCTTATGCCACTCAGGCTGAGCGAGGCAGGGGCGAACCATTGATAAGCGACGCGTGCCGGGAAAAACAGAATTATGCCGACGATAAAGGTGAGGACACCGATCTTGATCAGACGCGTTGGGAATTGCATCTAGCTGCGCTCTAGCGTGAAAGTCGCGTTGATACGTCCGGGACCGGCCTGACTGGTTGCCGACATGCTGCCGGTCGTTACGTGCATGCCAAATTGCACGCTGAGGTCGCCCAGCCACAGCACCAGGTCATCGAACGCGATGTTTTCGAATTCAATTCGTATGCCGTTGGTTGTTGTTGATTGACTGCGTTTCAGCGCGTTATCCAGGCCCCGCGCACGCAGAGTCTGATCGACGATTACAACCGGCGTCTGTTGCGAATCTACTCCTGCGGCCGAGCCGGTGTCTGGTCGTCCCGAATGCAGGCCAACTAGCGGCTGAAGATCGGCAAGCGACCGTTCCCAGGTCGCGATACTGGCGGACATGCTCTGCTGCCCTTTGTCCAGCGGCAACCAGACAAACGCATAGATTAGAGTGACCAGCAAAACAACGCCTCCGCCGGAAACGAACAGGCGTTCCCGTTGCTCCAGCGAATCGAACCAGTTCCTCATTCGCCGACCTCCCGTATCTGCATGCGACTGCTGATCCTGTCGCCTACCTGGTCCGTCGATGGGTCTGACGCTTTGAATCGACCGGAGTTGCCGACGATTTTCTGGATGCTATCCCAATGTTGCGACGTCAGGCGCCGTCAGTCGCACATCGATTACACCCGCGCGATAACTGATCGCCTCGACTTCGGCCGATGAATTCTGTTGCAGTGCCAGGCTCAGCTCGCGCAATGATGGCAGAAACGCGTCGCTGGACGATGGCGTACCAAGACTGCGCCGTATTGAGTTGACGATACTGACTGGATCCACGATTTCGCGAGTGTCGTCGGGTCGAATTTGGCGATATTCCTGCGTAAATTGATCCTTGAGCGCCGTTTGTTCTTGGGCGAGCCGATAGTAATCAACTCCCTTGCTACCGAAACCTACCAGGACCAGTGCCAGCAACAGCGCTGCCGCGTGACGCCAGGGTCGAAATACAGTCGCAAACTCCAATTTGGTACCGAACAAACCCTGTAGCAGGTTCACGCCGTGACCCGCCGCAACCGTGACAGCGAGCCGTGGCAGAACACCGTCAGGCAACAGATTGATATCCACGCTGGCCATTTCATGCCTGAGCGCGTTCCAGTCGTGCTCAAACCGGCTTTCTTCGCCGGGTTCACAATAGACCAGCAGATGCCCTGGCGGCTGGCTGTCGTCGCTTTCATCGTCGCTCTTATCGTCAAGGACGCCGGCAACAGCAAGCACGTCACTCGGTTTGACGCCCTGCATGATGAATTCACTTTCAGCGCCATCGTTGAACATTACCTGGTCATCCGCCACTAACAGGCTCAACGTTCCCGGAATCCTCGCCAGGCCATGATTCTCCGGCACCATTTTGGCAGCGGCGATATCGGCCGAATCGAGCAAGTCCATCCATTCGGTCATCTGGGTTCGCGCAACGACTGCTACGGGTAAGCGGCCATTGTCGCGTCGGTTGCCGACCGCGAAATGCAGGGTCTCAACATCGTCGGCCAGGCTTTCTTCAAGCGCGAAGGGTAGCGCCGCGCGCAGTCGCGCACCGCCTTTGACAGGAACGTATACGGTGGTCGTGAGCACCGCCGTTGCGGGAACCAGCACAATGACACTGCGCTCGCCCACGTCCCTGGCTGCCTCCGCGAGAGAGCCGGTAACGGGCGGGCTGCGACGAGTCCCGTTGTTGTCGACAGCAATCCAGTCGACGGATTCTCCGGGATTTTCGCCGAGCCGGATGACCAGAAATTCTGCCATTGTCAGGTGGCCCCAAGGGATCGCAGGATAGGAGTTACATCACCCCTGGGTCCGCGCTCCAAAATGCTGAAATAAGTAATTCGCACGGTATCAATCCGCACGATCACCTTCAATTGAAAAAAGTCCGTTGTGTCGCCAAGCTGGTTCAATACCTCGGGTGTCACCAGTGACGAGAACGTACTGCCAATGTCCGCAAAACCCGATTCCCCGCGTTCGTCGAGCAATCCCTCGACGTCTGCCGCCGACAGGTTTTCGTCGAGAGATTGCAATACCGGGCCTGTGGCCGTATTGACGTTGATCCGCGTCCGGCCGGGCAAGGCAACAATATGCGGTAGCAGCACGTCCATGGAGGCCTTGTCGATGCTCTCCATCGCCGCGAGTTCACTGGCACTCGTCAGCATTTGGTTGGCGGTGCGATAGGGTGGCGTCAGGCTCGTGTAGATTGGATCCTCGGCGCCATCCGGAAATCCAGCTTCCTGGTTGGCATCGATCCAGTCGGCGGCGAGTCCCGCGTATCGCGGGTCGAGCTCAAGTGCGATCAGCAATCGCTGAAATTGCTGCAGCGACGGCTGATCGATGTCACCGTCGCTACCGATCAGATTATTGACATTGAATCGCCCTTGCAGATCTTCAATGGCGCCGAATACTTCGCCACCTTCGATCGGCAAACCGGGCAGGTCACTTGCCCAGATTTCTCCGAGATGGTCAGCATCTGAATCCTCAAGATCCTGCCGCAATATGCTCTGCATCCAACTCTCGGCGCCGAGAGCCACCTGTATCGCCTGATCACGATTTAGCATGACAACAGTGCGGCGCAAATCGAGCGCATTATTCCATTCCAGCGCATACGTCAGCGACGCAATCAGCGCCATGATCAACAACGCAGTGATTAATGCAACGCCTCGATTGACGACGACTAATTTCATGGCGCGATCTCGAGCAGTCGCGTGACTTCGCCTTCGTCCGGCAATGTCAGAATAATTTCGACCGCCCTGGGCCGCATGCGAAGATTCGCGGGTCCGCCTTGTGGTGGCCACACATCGGTAGGTTCTCCGGTGTCGGTGTAAAACCGGAACAACAGGCTTTCAACGTTATCCAGCAATACGGTAGCGACAGGTTCGTTTGCATAAGTCCGGTCCAGCACTCTCCAGTGGTAACGGACGAGTTCATCATCTTCGAGACGATATGCGGTTCGTTGCAAAGTACTTCTGGGAAGGCCCGCAGGATTTCGCCAGCCGCCATGTGTAAATTCGATGGCGAAGTTACCAGACAGACTGCTTAGCATGGCCGGAAGTCGCGTGTCGCCAAGCTCATTCCTTACCGATCTCGGCGTCGCTTGCGACAAGTCGGAACTGAGGAATCGAATCGTGCGTTGGATGGCTTGCAAACGATTCATGCGCTCAGTCAACAGGTCGGTATTCGATAACGAGTTGCTAAGCGCTCCCCACGCGAGGACGGACATCACACCAAAGACTGCGACCGCGACCATGATTTCAATCAACGTAAAACCGTTCGGGCGCAGGCGACTCATTCGCGCACTCCGGTACTCTCCGGGCCGCGAGACCAGGAACGGTTGCTTTGCCCGGGTGGCACGGGTTCGCCGATAAATCCTGTAACGGGTCGCATGATCGGATCCGTACCCGGAAACGATATGGTGACATCCACACGGTAAAGATTTTCGACCCCGGTTTCGGAAACGACTGCACGCCAGGCCCAGTCGACGCCGGCGTATTTGACCTCACCACTGGATGAACTGACATCAGGAACAATATTGGCCAACGCATCTCGGTGATCTTGTTGTGCGCAATCCAACTCGCGTACGTGTAGTCACGCATCGTGTTCGCAGCATTCAGCATGCTGCCCATTTTCCCGGCCATCGCCAGCAGTGTGAGCCCGACGATGACAAGCGCAATCATGACTTCCAGTAACGTGAATCCAGCGTTTTTTTGGCTACGAATCATCGCCTCACTCGGCCTCGCTCGTTACTTCTATGGCGCCAGTAAGATCGCCACGCAGTACGACCGTCTGCTGTTGCGACCGATCGACGATCTGCAATTCGAATGGCGTCGATTCACCACTCGAAAAAACCATGATGTGCGGAGCAAATATTTCGGTAGAACCGAGAAATTCGTTGGACTCCGGATCCTCAATTCGATGCGGATCCGTGTCAAGCAAGATCATTCGATCCTCAAGTAGCAGATCGAATTCAATATCTTCAGGAAGTTGGCGAAGTCGAAACGTGTCGTCACCAATCAACTCCACCCAGCGCGACTGGAACGCGTCGTACTCGACGAATCGATAGGAACCTAGCATGACTTCAAGGCCGAACTCGCGCCCCTGCATGACGGCTTCATCTTGCGCGAGTTCGAGCAGCGAACTGAGACGCCGAGCTTCTATACGGAGTTGCCGATCGTCACCAAGCACGCCAAGTGACAGTAAAACCATCGATGTAATAATTCCAATGACGGTGATGACCACAAGCAATTCAATGAGTGAAAAGCCAGGTGCGCGGCAATTGCTGCTCATTGGATCAATTCGTCGTGGCGACGGTATCGCGACTATTCGAGATCCCAATTGCCGATGTCGGCATTGTTTTCTTCACCGCCTGGCGTACCGTCCGCACCCAGCGTGTAAATGTCGATTTCGCCCTGGTTACCGGGATTGAGATAAAGGTAAGGATTTCCCCAGGGATCTGACGGCAAGCGCTCCAGGTAGCCGCCAGCAGGGTAATTCTTGATATTGGGGTCGTTTGGCTTGCTGACGAGCGCCTCGATTCCCTGCTCGGTCGTTGGGTAGGCGAAGTTATCAAGGCGATAAAACTTCAAGGCGTTTTCAATCGTTGATATCTCGGCTTTGGCTGCTGCAACCCTTGCCCGGTCCACCTGGCCAAACAGGCGCGGTCCAACCAGCGCAGCAAGAATGCCGATAATGACGACAACCACCATTATTTCGATCAGCGTAAAGCCAAGCTGGCCTGCAGACGGCCGCTTTTGTGGGACATTTTTCAACACAGTTGTCACTCCATCGACGGCATCGAAGCGCCTGAATTGACTCATTAATCCTATAAACGTCAGTATACCAAACATGGGGTTAGACCAAGCTGATATGAACCACCGGAAAATTCTCGGGCTGCGGGCTTGGTGGCTGCCCGGTCTTGCCGTCTTAATCGCCGTATTGCTTGCACTGACAGGAGATTGGGGCCGCGAGCTATTTCGCTACGACAGGCTCGCGATCAGCAGCGGCGAGCTGTGGCGCCTGATTAGCGGTCATTTCGTGCATCTAGGTTGGTCCCATTTTGCGCTCAACACGGTCGGACTGGTCCTTATCAGTTTTCTCGTTGCGGCCCGTTTTTCGGCCATTCAGTGGCTATTGATTACGCTCCTGATCATCGTGGGGATTGACCTGGGATTCTGGATTCTCGAGCCGCAACTTGGCTGGTACGTCGGGCTGTCCGGAGTTCTGCACGGATTGCTCGCTGCCGGTGTTGCCAGCGGCATGCGGGACGGGCATTCCGATTCATGGATTATTGGTGGACTGCTGGTCATCAAAATCATCTATGAGCAACTCGTCGGTCCGGTACCAGGCTCAGAAGGTACCTCCGGCGGCGACGTTGTCGTAGCAGCACATCTGTATGGCGCGATTGCCGGTGCGCTGGCCGGCGCCGGGCTATCTTTTAGAAAATCGCCACAAGCGTCTCTATAATGCACGGCCACGCAACGTACGCACAGCGGAGACCGAATTGAGCATTGCAATGGTATTTCCCGGCCAAGGGTCGCAATCCCAGGGAATGCAGGCCGATCTTGCGGCCGAATACGCAGAAATTGGGGAGGTATATGCCGAGGCGGCCGATATTCTCGGATACGATCTTTGGCAGCTAGTGCAGGACGGTCCAGCCGAACGCCTCGGTGAAACGGTGGTGACACAACCGGCAATGCTGACCGCGGGCTTTGCCGCTTGGCGCGCATGGCTTGCTGCCGGTGGAGCGGTTCCCGCGCAGATGGCCGGCCACAGCCTGGGCGAGTACACGGCGTTGGTCTGCGCCGGTGCCGTGAGTTTTGCCGATGCGCTGGTAGTCGTCCGGCGACGCTCGGAACTGATGCAAGCCGCGGTTCCCGTTGGCGCTGGTGCCATGGCCGCTATTATCGGCCTCGATGACGAGGCAATCCGCGAGGTGTGCCGGCAGGCAGCGGGCGATGGTGTCGCTGACGCTGTAAATTTTAATGCGCCGGGGCAGGTGGTGATAGCGGGCGACCAAGAGGCCATTGCGCGTGCCATCGAACTCGCAAAGGAGCAGGGCGCTCGTCGTGCCCTGGTATTGCCTGTGAGCGTGCCGGCACATTCGGCACTTATGCGCGAAGCCGGCGAGGCGTTATCCGAGACTCTGGCAGAAGCGCAATTTTCTGCGCCGGACATCACTGTCATTGCGGCGTCCGATGCCAAACCGTATACAAGCAGTGATGACATTCGCGAGCGGCTATCTCGACAGGTATTTTCACCCGTATGCTGGGTAGCTACCATCGGCGTAATGACAGAAAATGGCGCAACGAAGATCATCGAATGCGGCCCCGGAAAAGTTCTGACTGGCCTGATGCGACGTATCGATAAGTCCATTAGCACGGCATTTATTGATTCCGTCGACAGCTTGCGAAACGCCTTGCAGGATTAGTAACAGTGAAGTGACTGAAAGGAAAAGAGATGACTAGTTCGTTTAGCAAAGATGCATTGCAAGGAGAAGTTGCCCTCGTCACCGGCGCATCGCGCGGGATCGGTGCAGCCATTGCACAGGCGCTCGCCGCGGCCGGTGCAACGGTCGTCGGTACCGCGACCAGCGAGAGCGGCGCAAAAGGCATTACTGACGCGTTGAGCGGCGATGGTCGGGGAATCGTTCTCAATATCGCTGACGATGCGTCGGTACAAGACGCGATGGCTAACATTCAGGCACAGGAAGGCAGTCCGACTATCGTCGTCAATAACGCAGGCATTACGCGCGACAACCTTCTCCTGCGCATGAAAGCCGATGAATGGGATGCCGTTCTGTCAACGAACCTCAGCGGCGTCTATCGGGTAAGCAAGGCTTGTCTGCGCGGCATGATGAAGGCGAAGAAGGGACGGATCATCAATATCGCTTCGGTTATCGCAATAATGGGTAACGCCGGGCAATCCAACTATGCAGCAGCCAAGGCCGGCATCATCGGATTTTCGAAATCACTGGCTCGTGAGATCGGATCCCGCAATATTACGGTCAATGTCATCGCACCCGGTTTTATCGATACCGACATGACCCGGGAATTGGCAGAAGCGCAGCGCGACAAGATGCTGGCGCAGATTCCACTGGGTCGACTGGGCTCTGGTGACGATATTGCCCATGCGGTGCTGTTTCTGGCGTCCCCGGCGGGGGCCTACATTACGGGCGAAACATTGCATGTAAATGGTGGCATGTTGATGGACTGAAATCGGGTGAATTGCCTGTAGATTGCCATGGACGATTCACTTACAATACTGTGCCACGGTCAGTCACCACCTTGAAATATCAATAACTTAGCTATGACCGTGCAGCATTTTTGATGAGTCTTCCGAGGAGAAGAGACCACTATGAGCAGTATCGAAGAACAAGTTAAGGCCATCGTTGCCGAACAACTCGGCGTCAAGGAAGACGAGGTTACGAACAGTGCTTCATTCGTCGATGATCTGGGCGCCGATTCGCTCGACACAGTCGAACTGGTTATGGCACTTGAAGAGGAATTCGAAACTGAGATTCCTGATGAGGATGCCGAAAAGATCACCACGGTCCAGCAGGCCATCGATTTCGTAACTGCGCGCGCCAGCGACAGTTGAGTATTTCGGCGCGGCGCCTCCGCGCCGCGCCGACTTTCTAGATAATCCCCTGGCAGTTCTGCCACGTAAAACGGATACGCATTGAAAGAGCGACGCGTCGTCATTACCGGGATGGGTATCGTCTCGCCGGTAGGCCTTCGGCTGGATGAAGCCTGGAACAACGTTTGCAACGGTGTTTCGGGCATCAGTGTTATCGATGACTTCGATACCAGCACCTTGCCCACCCGAATTGCCGGTACCGTTAAAAATTTCGATGTTGAAAAGTACCTCAAACCTAAAGATGTCCGCAAAATGGACCCGTTCGTTCATTACGGCATCGCAGCGTCGGTTGAGGCGATAAAAGATTCCGGATTCGAAATTACGGAAGAAAATGGGCATACGATCGGTGTCGCTATGGGATCGGGTATAGGCGGCATTAAAACGATCGAAGATAACCACAATAAGATGCTGGCCGGCGGTGCACGAAAAGTGTCGCCGTTTTTTATTCCGGGCAGCATTATCAATATGATCTCCGGATACGTGAGTATCCTGCAGCACATTACCGGTCCGAATATTTCAATTGTTACCGCGTGCGCGACGTCGGCGCATTGCATTGGTTTCGCCGGCCGTATGATCGAGCACGGCGATGCCGAAGTCATGCTCGCAGGTGGCGCCGAATACGCAACGTCACCGCTCGCAATGGGCGGATTCTGTTCCGCGCGTGCCATGTCAACGCGTAACGATGATCCAACAGCCGCAAGCCGGCCGTATGACATCGATCGCGACGGATTCGTGCTCAGCAATGGTGCTGGCTGCGTAGTTCTGGAAGAGCTGGAGCACGCAAAGGCCAGGGGCGCCAGAATCTATGCAGAACTGATCGGTTTCGGCATGAGCGGCGACGCGTATCACATCACGTTACCGCCCGCAGACGGCGAAGGCGCGCGCAAATCGATGCTGGCCGCGATCAAGGATGCAGGTGTCGATCCAAGCGACATCGACTACCTGAACGCACATGGCACATCGACAAAGGCCGGGGACATCGGTGAGTCGGTTGGCATTCGTCGCGCATTCGGCGATGCGGCCGACAAATTGATGGTCAGTTCCACCAAATCGACGACTGGGCACTTGCTGGGTGCCGCGGGCGTCGCCGAAGGCATATTTTGCGTGCAGGCGATCAATAGTCAGGTCGTCCCGCCGACCATCAACCTCGATAACCAGGATCCTGCCTGCGATCTGGACTACGTCCCGAACGAGGCACGCGACGCGAAAGTTAAGACTGTAATTTCAAATTCGTTCGGATTTGGAGGAACGAACGGAAGCTTGATCTTCCGAGCCTACGAGTGAGAGCTACGCGCTGCCCGCTGGTGTCGACCTGCATTCATTACATCGCCTGGCGCCGGAGCGATATCCGTTTCTGCTGCAAAGTACTGCTACCAGCTCAACATTGGGTGGCTTTGATGTCCTGTTTCTGACGAGAGGTGAGGCGCTTGTCCTCGAGCAGCCCGGAGTTTTGTCGGGCCACGCTGCCAATAATCAATCTGAGTTTCTGCCCGCACTCGACGCCTGGTGGCGACAAGAACGAGTGAATTCTACGGACGACGACTGGCCGTTCACGGGCGGGTGGTTTCTGTATCTTGGCTACGAACTGGCCGCCGAGGTCGAGCCCAAACTGGAGCTGCAGCCGGATCCGATCATGCCAACCGCATTTGCGGTTCGCTGTCCGGCGGCAATTATTCGTAACCATCAAGATCGGAAATGCTTTCTTATCAACGAGTCCTCAGGCGGAATCGACCCCGCGGTCGTGCTGGAAGACGTCGCTGCCGCCGAGACATTGAACGAAGCACAATCTCTGGAAGAGAGTCCGGAAGTCGAGGAAGAGGATCCATCGTTGTTTCTTGATGCCGTCGCAAAGGCCAAGCAATACATTGCTCGCGGCGACGTCTACCAGGCCAATCTGTCGCGCGGCTGGTCGGCGACCATGGATCAGGATATTGATGCAAACAGGATTTACAGGGCGCTTCGCACGGCGAACCCCGGTCCATTTGCGGGACTCATCAACTGGCGTGGCGTTAGCGTGGTTTCGTCATCGCCGGAACGTCTGCTGCAAGTGAAAAACGGAATTGCATCGACGCGACCCATTGCGGGCACGCGACCACGTTCGACCGACAAAGCCGAAGATCAGAAGTTACTGGAAGAATTACTCGCCCATCCAAAGGAGCGTGCCGAGCACGTAATGCTGATAGACCTTGAGCGAAACGATCTTGGCCGTGTGTGCGATCCTGGCACAGTCGAGGTAGACGAAATGATGGTGGTCGAAAGCTACGCGCACGTGCATCATATTGTTTCGAACGTGCGGGGACTATTGCGCAAAGGTGTAACGCCCGGCGAAGTCATTCGTGCGGTATTTCCGGGTGGCACAATCACTGGGTGCCCCAAGGTTCGCTGCATGGAAATTATTAGTGAGCTGGAAACGGGTCCGCGTGGTGCCTACACGGGATCGTTTGGTTACCTGAACCGCGACGGGTCCCTGGATCTTAATATTCTGATTCGAACCCTGGTTATTCGTGACAACCAGGTCACTTTTCGAGCGGGGTCGGGCATCGTTGCAGATTCGGAACCTGAGGCGGAACTGAGTGAAACCAGGGACAAGGCCAAGGGCCTTGTCCGGGCCCTGTCACTATGAGTCTTTGGATCAGCAATGGACAAACCGTCGACTCGATTCCAATCGACGATCGGTCCGCGCAATACGGCGATGGGTTGTTTGAGACCGTTGCCATTCGCGGTGGAAAACCGCGATTCTGGGATCAACACATGGCTCGCCTGCGAATGGGCTGTGAAAAGATAGGAATTGAACCTCCGTCCGTTGCGGTCGTACGGGCCGACGCCGATGCCGCCATTAGCGCGCTGGGAGGTGCTGCCGAGTTTGCGACACTCAAGATAATTGTTTCCGCAGGCAGCGGTCCGCGTGGTTACGGGCGTCGGCAAGACACCCGCCCAACAAGCCGAGTCGGTATTTTTCCCGGGCAACCTCTGCCGGTAAAACACTATCAGGAAGGTGTCGAGGTCCGAATTTGCGACACCCGATTGGCAGTCCAGCCGCAACTGGCAGGCATTAAGTCGCTCAATCGACTTGAACAGGTGCTGGGTCGTTCCGAATGGGACGATGAAGCCGTATTTGAAGGCTTGATGGTGGACACAGACACGCGACTTATCTGCGGTACCATGAGCAACGTGTTTATCGCCAGGCAGAATGTGCTAATTACTCCAGCAATTACCCGATGCGGCATCTCCGGAATAATGCGCCAACAGATCATCGGCTGGCTGCAAGATGCCGGCGTCGCTTGTGAAGTGCGTGATCTTGAAATCGAAGAGTTGCGCACGGCCGACGAGGTGTTTCTAAGCAATAGCCAGTTTGGTATTTTGCCGGTTAGTCGTTGCCGGGAATTTCACTGGTCAGTTGGCCCGATCACGCGGCAGGCCATGGCCCTGGCATCCGATCACGGAGTGATGGAGTGCGCTTCGTGAGGTTGTTGTATTGGATTACAGGCACCTTGTTGGTATTGATCGCCGCGGCAGTGACGCTGGGCGCCGTCCATATGAATCGATTTCTCGATGCCCCGGTCGCAATTACAAACGGCGGTGTGGACTTCGAGATCGAGTCGGGATCGTCGTTCGGAGGGATCGCTGCGAAACTGGAAGAGCAGGGCATCATCGGCAATTCGACGCTGTTGCGACTGTATGCACGATGGACCGATCAGGCCGGCGCAATCCAGGCAGGGGAATACTATATCGAGACCGGAACGACTCCCAGGTCCTTGCTCGAGCAGTTTACAAGTGGTGCGGTTCGCCTGTACTCGTTCACGATCATTGAGGGCTGGAATCGCTGGGATCTCTTGAAGGCGTTGCACGCACACCCACAACTTGTCGCCACGATGACAGATGAAGACTGGCCGGCGCTGCTTGAAAAACTTGGCGCTAATACGCGCCACCCGGAAGGCCTTTTTCTACCTGAGACTTACCACTTTCCAGGCAATACCCACGATCGGAAATTGCTGCAGCAGGCCTACGAACACATGCAAGATACTCTGGCCGAGGAATGGGCGGGAAGAAGCGAATCTTCCGTGGCGGGATCACCTTACGAAGCACTGATTCTTGCGTCGATCATCGAAAAAGAAACGGCACGCGCGGACGAACGTCCGCGAATCGCCGGTGTGTTCACACGACGACTAGAAAAGAGAATGCGACTGCAAACAGATCCGACGGTAATTTATGGCATCGGTCCGGGATTCAATGGAAATCTGACGCGAAAAGACCTGCGAAGTGATACGCCTTACAATACCTATACACGACACGGATTGCCGCCGACACCGATCGCCATGCCGGGACGTGCCGCGATCAACGCGGCCATTCAACCCGCCGATGGCGAGGAACTCTATTTCGTTGCCACTGGCCTCGGCGACGGCAGCCACCAGTTCTCGGCAACGAAGGCAGAACACGATGCAGCCGTGGCCGACTACCTGCGGCGGCTGAGAAACCAGCGCAACAAAGGTCGATGACATGGAAACCGGCAAGTTCATAACTGTCGAAGGCATAGAAGGTGTTGGTAAATCCACAAATGTAGCGTTCCTGCGCGAAGCGATCGAGAAACGTGGTTACGAGGTCCTGACCACGCGTGAGCCCGGTGGTACACCGATGGCGGAGCGTATTCGTGAGATGCTCATCGAACACGGCGATGAAGCGGTGCCCGATATCACAGAATTGTTGTTGATGTTCGCATCACGGTCCCTGCATGTGAACAACGTCATTCAACCGGCGCTGGCTGCTGGAACCTGGGTTGTCTGCGACCGATTCACCGATGCCAGCCGCGCGTACCAGGGCGGTGGGCGCGGGTTTCCGCAAGAAGACATCAATCGGCTTGCGGAATGGGTGCACGGTGATCTGCGCCCAGATCTCACGATTTTGCTCGACGCGCCTGTTGAGACCGGCATGAGTCGCGCAGGTCGGCGCGGGAGCCCGGATCGCATAGAAATTGAGCGAGCTGACTTCTTCGAAAGAGTGCGAGAATGTTATTTGTCCCTCGCCGAAAGCGATCCGGAGCGATTCGCCGTTATCGATGCGAGTCGCGACATTGATGCCGTGCGGGTGTCAATTGAGTCGGTAATCGATAGCATAATTTAGTTTAAATAACGTTTGTATATATTTGATATAAATGGATATTAGTTGGCTTTCAGGATTCACGGAGAGTTGGCATGACCGTATCCGGCAAGGACGACTGCCACATGCGGTATTGCTGACAGGTCCGTTCGGGGTCGGCAAACGCGCCGCAGCCAGTTGGATGGCCGCCCAGCATCTCGGAATCGGGTCCGTCGCGGCGTGTCCGCAATATCCGGTGACAGCCATCGAGCATGCGGACCTTCGCTGGATCGCGCCGCCCGAGGGCAAGCAGGCCATTGGAATCGAGCAAATTCGGACGCTGGTGGCTGATATCAGCCTCACCAGCTACCAGGGTGGCGGCAAGGTAGCCGTTATTGAGCCTGCCAACGCGATGACGACCAATGCCGCAAATAGCTTGCTAAAGACATTGGAGGAACCGCCCGGGGATGCTTTATTGATCCTGATTGCTGATCGCAAGGGGAGGCTGCCCGCGACCATATTCAGTCGCTGCCAGCGCGTCGAATTGTCGTTGCCGAACGAGACCGAGGCGCTGGCATGGCTGAACCGTTTTAGGCCGTCAGCCGACTGGTCCGAGGCCCTCAGCTTATCCGGCAATGCCCCGCTCGCGGCGCTGGACGGCATTGAACGACTCGACGCGCATGCTGCGATGAGCCACGATTTCTCGGCCATCGCGTCCGGCAGAGGATCGGCGCTGGAGGTCGCATCGCGTTGGGCCGATCTGGATACCGGTTTCGTCCTGGATTGGTTGGCTCGACAGGTCCAGATCATGGTTTTCAAAGCGTCTGGGGCAGCAAAAAGCGGCTCTACAGGGGCAATTGACGAATCTGTGCTCAAGCGCATGGACAGGCGAAATCTGTTCTGCTATTTAGACATAATCAACCGGCTACGAGGTCAGCCAGGTGGGTCCTACAACGTCCAATTGACGCTGGAGGCACTGTTAATTGACCTTTCAGAAGGTTTAGAGAACTGCGGTCAGAGTTCGCCGGGTGGCGGGCTGCCGGAACTGATGGTGAAGAGGTAATTTTATGAGCAAGCCAGGACTATTGACGCTGACGATCAAGGACAAGAGTGCGTTGTACCTGGCTTACATGCCTTACGTTATCAATGGCGGACTATTCATCCCGACGAACAGCGCTTATCGCCTCGGAGACGAGGTTTTCATGTTACTCAATCTAATGGGCGAAGATGAAAAGATCCCCGTCGCGGGAACCGTAATCTGGATGACGCCAAAAGGTGCACAGGGAAAACGTACCGCAGGAATCGGCGTGCAGTTCAGTGATCAGGATCAGGGTAATACCCAGAAGAAGATCGAAAATTATCTCGCCGGCGCGCTAGGCGGAGAGAAGCAAACCCATACCATGTAATTGGGAATTACGTTTGGTCATTGTTGATTCCGTCCCTCAGGACGTAGGCTTTGTAGCCACGCTCACTCAATATGTAGGCACCGGCTGAACTGCGGCGACCCGTATCGCAACAAACTACGTAGTCACAATCCTGCTCGAGTGTGCTGATTTTCAGGCGGATGAAATACAGCGGAATGTTTATCGCGTTGTCGATATGATGATTTTCGAATTCGCTCGGCAGCCTGACATCCAGCCACTTGCCACCCTCCTGGACGATCTTCTCTGCCTCATCAAATGAAACCCAGTCCAGCATGGGTTCATTCAGGAGCTTTTTGAAATCTTCCTTGCCAAGGCGCATGACGGATCCCTCTGAGGTCATCGTCACCGTCGCATTACGTTTCGCATCGGAAATGAGCGCTTCCTCACCGAACGTATCTCCAACATTGAGCTCGGCCAGCTTGATGCCGTCTTTTGACAGCGGCGTCTCACGAGTGACAATGCCGCTACCCCGGGTCAGCACATAAAAATAGTCGCCCTCGGTACCTTGCTTCAGAATGACGTCACCGGAACGATAGTTGATCTGTTGCATACGCATGAATATCGCCTGGATATTCGCGGGCGGGATCTTGTGAAATGCTTTCGTTTGCAGAAGCATTGTCATCCAGTCATCGCCAACATCGGTGGATGTGCTGTGCAGGTCGGATACTTCGTAGGTGCCAGTCTGATCCCAGGTCAGCATGACATCGAGCAGGTCGGCATCGATGGATATGAACTGAACTCTGTCGCGTGCGCGAGCTGAAACCCGGCGCGGAAATACCGGGGCGACCGGGTTGCGCGCCTTGTCAGTGCCGCCTTCGATCGTACCGACAACTTTGCCCTGGTCCAATAATTCAAGAATGCCGGACGAGACATAGAACGTCCGTTTCTCGGTGTCGCCTTCTTTGAACAGAACCTGTCCCGGAGACAACTCACGCAATTGAACTTTGCGGGCGAGCGCCGCAAGATTGTCGCGCTTCAGACCATCCAGGGGCGAAAAGCCCTTGAGCAGGTCTACATTCATCTCCTCACTCGTCATTCTTCATCCTGTTGTTTCACAGCCGAACACGGCTCCATTGCCGGCCGTATTCTACCTTTAATTCAATAACTTCCGATACCGCGACGCACGCTCAGCGTGAAGCGGCGCACAGTTTCCCATAGATTCAACACCGCGCCACGCATTACAGGCCTGACCAACCCGGATGCGGCGCGAATCGCGTGCCATGGGCCGCTGCGAGCTCCTCGAGCTTTGCCACAACCGATTCGATGCCACGCTCGCGGGCGTAGTTAATCGGGCCGCCCCGAAACGGCGCAAACCCAGTTCCAAAAATAACGCCCGCATCGAGTAGATCGGCATTCGCCACAACCCGATCCGAGAGACAGGCAACTGCCTCGTTGACCATCGACAGAATAAGGCGATCCTCCGCGTCGGCAGGTGCCTTTGCACCATCGCTGTCAGGCCTCTGTGCCTTGCCTTCCTCCCAGCGATAAAAGCCCTGACCTGATTTGCGGCCCAGCTGTCCAGCATCGACCATGACGGACAAAGCTTTCGCAACCGGGCTTTTCATATCCGCGCCGAGTATTTTCGAAACGTGCAAAATTACATCGAGTCCGACGCTATCGGCTAATTCAATTGGCCCCATAGGCATGCCGAAGTCGACCGCGACACTATCGATAGTGTTTAGCCCAACACCGGCCTCGACCAGATGCATTGCCTCGGTCATGTACGGCGCGAGTATCCGGTTTACGACGAATCCAGGTGAACTTGCGCACTCGAGGGGGAACTTACCAATACCCTTGACGAAGGCGAAGCCCAGGTCAAGCACCTCCTGCGCCGTATCGGCACAACGGACGACCTCGACGAGCGGCAGCTGCGCGACCGGATTGAAAAAGTGCAATCCAATGAAGCGGTCCGGATCCTTGAGGTCCGTCCGCAATTCTTCCAGCGGAATACTCGACGTATTCGTCGCCAACACGGCATCGGGTTTCATGCTTTGCTCAAGCGTTGCATACAGACTCTTTTTTGCCTCGGCGTTTTCGTATATCGCTTCTATGATCAGGTCGGCGCCCGCAATACCATTGCCGTCTACATCCGACTGTAGCCGCGATACTGTCGCTGCGCGGTCGCTCTCGTCACGAACGCGTTTCGAATAAAGTTTGTGCGCGCGCTTAATCGCGGGTTCAATGAACTTCTCGCCTCGATCCTGCAACGTGACATTCAGGCCGCGCAATGCGCACCAGGCCGCAATATCACCGCCCATGACGCCAGCGCCAACCACATGCACATTTTTTATTTTCGTCGCCGGCTTGTTACCCTGGCTCTTAAGCTTGTTCTGCAGGAAATAGACGCGCACAAGATTGCGCGACGTAGCCGTACACATCAATTTCGAAAACGATTCTGCCTCCGCCTTGTACCCGGATCGCGGCGACGCACCGTGGCGTGCCCAAAGGTCGATCATTGCGTACGGAGCAGGGTAGTGCGCCTTGCGGGCTTTTGACGCGACCTGCTTGACCAGCATTGCCTTAATAAAAGGTCGAACGACGCCGAGATTCAGAATTCGTTCCACTAGCGGTGGTCGGCGTTTGGGCTTGTTCGAGTCGATCAACTCGCGGCACGCCTGGCGCCAGTTATCCTCTGCGGCAATGCGATCAATGAGCCCAATGCGGCAACCCTTGTCGACCGTGATCGGTTTGCCGGTCAGCATGAGTTGCATGCCGGGGCGCACACCGCAGATTTGCACGGCCCGCACCGTTCCGCCGAAGCCGGGATGCAGGCCGAGTCGTACCTCCGGCAATCCAAGGACCGGTTTCTTGTTAGCCAATGCCAGCCGATAATCGAAGGCCATTGCCAATTCCAGGCCCCCGCCAAGCGCAAAACCGTTAATTGCGGCGACGGTCGGACAATCGAGCGCCTCGATTCGATCAAATATAGCCTGGCCGAGACGAGTGACTTCGTAGGCCTGTTCGGGCGTCTTGATCGACGTAAACTCGGTGATGTCCGCGCCCATGATGAAGCCACTATGCTTGCCCGAGAACAGCACGAGCCCTCTGGGCGGCGCATTTTGCAACGGTCGAATCAGCGCGTCCAACTCGGTCATGACTTCATTCGACAAGACATTCGCATTGCCGTCGGCCTTGTCGATTCGGACCCAGACGATGCCCGCATCGTCAGTTTCGGTAGTCCAGTGTTGCATCGTCATTCCTGTCTCTCGCTACGCAATTTCGAAATCGCATACCAGGGGATGGTGATCCGAGAACTTGACTTGCGGCACCTCGAACGCCGTTACCTCTATTCCTTGCTGGTAGAGAATGAAATCGAGTTCTTTTCGCGGTGACCGGCTAGGATAGGTTGGAATGCCATCGACATTCGCTGAGGTCAGGCCTGCCGCCTTCGCGAACAGGTAAATCTCGTCCCCACCCCAAAATGTATTGAAATCGCCTGCAACAATCACAGGTTTTTCGGTAT
>PVMK01189192.1_pt1 | contig 37336 bp, 33 predicted proteins | sample 1853481 | NCBI WGS metagenome assembly PVMK01 (sample SAMN08533507, study PRJNA380276) | Marine sediment metagenome, whole genome shotgun sequencing project.
AACCACGTCATCAATTTCAGTTGCGTCGCAAAACAGCATCACCAGACGATCGATTCCCAGTGCATTGCCGCCGGCATCCGGCATGTCTTTTAAAGCCTTTAAGAATTTTAGCGGCATCGGATAAACCCGGTGACCGAAAGATTTACGCAGCCGCTGCTCTTTTTCGAAACGGGCATGCTGCTCGGCAGGATCGGTTAGTTCACTGAAGCCATTGCACAGCTCAATGCCGGCGATGTAAAGCTCAAAGCGTTCGGCCAGCATATCGTTTTGAGGTTTTAATCTTGCCAGGGCCCCGCAAGGTGCCGGGTAGTCATACAGGAAGAGCGGTGTCGGTGATCCCAGGTTGGGTTCAATTTCGTTTACCATAATCTCATCAAAGCAATCTTTTTCAAGCGCCTTTTCCATTGCCATGGATGCATATTGATGAAATGCTGTGGTCACCGACATGCGCGTCCAGGGAGTATCCAGATGTATTTCCCGGCCCCCATAATTGATTTTGTCGTTTCCGTTTATCCGGTGGGCGACAGCGCAGATGAGGTCTTCACATTCGTCCATGAGATCTTTGTAATTGCGACCGGTGCTGTACCACTCCAGCATGGTGAGCTCCGGGAGATGTTTGGCACCCCTTTCTTTGTGTCGGAAACATTTGCAGATTTGAAAAATCCGGGAAAATCCTGCGGCCAGCAATTGCTTCATACACAACTCGGGTGAGGTTTGCAGAAACCACTCTCCAGTGATAACGGCATTGATGTGAGCTTCGGGGGCCGGGGCCGGAATGCGGATGGGGGTCTCAACTTCGAGATATTCCCGATCGATAAAGAAACCGCGGATTGCCTGGATGATCCGGGCACGCACTTGGAGATTTCTCATTATTTGAAATTGTCTATAACTTTTCAATTCCTGAATTCCCAAATTCAAGCGCCCGGATAAACTGGAAAAAACAAATTACAAGCATCACCTAATCTTAAAATTGGGCCAAATAAATCTCAAATTTCAATATCCAATGACCAAAACATTCAACGCGGTTGTATCGTATCGTTGCCCAAATTTTTGTTCACCGGTAATTATGCTATTTGGCACAAATGCTGGCGGATCGTCCGTTTGGAATTTTGAATTTCGGTCATTGTGATTTATTTGATATTTGTGTTTTATTATTTGATTTTTTTTAAATGCTGAAACCTGACACCTGACATCTTCAGTCTTTTACAACATGCTGTCAGAAAAACTCCGCTAAGGGCCGATATCAGATCTTTTTTCTAAATACTTATCCTCGGTACGGTCCTGAAGAAAGATCATATCGAATTGTGCGGTGTCTGCTGTATCGTACCAGCGATAGCCGATTTCTTTGCATTTACGGCAGGCTTTGCGGGGAATGTGAACGGCAAGGATGTGTGCACCGCGGTCTGAGGATGAATCAATGCGCAGGGCTCCGGCGCAATCGGTGCAGATCCGGATTTGTTCTGCCTGAGACTCCTGGATTCCGTCGGTATCATAGAAAATGCTGCGCGTTCGCTGGTGCGGTTCTGTTTTCTCCATGAGCTGATCTTTTATGCTTTTCCGTTGCTGCCAGATGGTGAGAACGGTGTCACCGATTTTTTCGATGGCTTCGGTCACCGCCGGAGTCTGTCGAATACTCTCCGGATCATAATCCGGTTCTTTTACTTTGCTGTAATCCACTCCGGCCATAGCGAGGATGATGCCCACATTGACATAGGGAAGGGCCCCTTCAATGGAATAGCCGCCTTCCAGTACGGCAATATCCGGTTTTAACATGGCGGTCAGGTCGGCGTAGCCCTGGGCTGAAAAATTCATGTTGGTGATCGGGTCGCTGTAGTGGTTGTCCTGACCGGCGGAGTTGATGATGAGGTCCGGATTAAAATCTTTGAGAATCGGCATGACAATGTTTTTTACGGCATCCAGGAAGCCCTCTTCGGATGTGTTCGGCGGCAGGGGAATATTAAGCGTTTTTCCAACCGCGTTGATGCCTCCCAGTTCATCCGGAAACCCCGAGCCGGGATACAGGGTCCGCCCATCCTGGTGAATCGAAATAAAGAGGGTGTCCGGGTCATGCCAGTAGATATCCTGGGTACCGTCACCATGGTGACAATCCGTATCAACAATGGCCACCCTGTCGACGGCGTAGGCCTGGCGGAGATATTCGATCATGACGGCTTCGATATTGATATTGCAAAACCCCCTGGCGCCGTGCACAATGCGCATGGCGTGATGTCCCGGTGGTCTGACGAGGGCAAAGCCCCGATCAATCTGTCCGTCGAGTACAGCCATGCCGATGGTTTTAGCGCCACCGGCACTGATGAAATGAGATTCGGTGGCAACGTGCCATACGTCCGGCACGCAAAAATGAACACGCTGAATATCCTTTAAGGTTACCGGATCCGGTTTCAGTTCTGTCACCCCCTCAATATCAAAGAGTCCTTCCTCAAATACCTGATCCTGGGTATAGAGCAAACGTTCTTCCCTTTCCGGGTGGGTCGGGCTGATGGCCCAATCGAAAGCGGGGAAGAATACGAGTCCGGTTTTGTGTTTGGCCTGTAACATTTCGGATTCCCATTCTTTGTGCTGGCAAAAAACCTATCCCATGAATTCTGACAAATTAACTTTTCGGTGCTTCCTTTAAACAATTCAACTTTTAGATAACTTCCGAATTACATTATCGTACCCATGAATCAAGCCCGGCGTGACTTGCACTTTGATGCGGATGTTTTTCCCGGTGGTGGTGAAACCGCGCACCATGTTAAATTGTAGGCTTTCAAGCACTTCCATTTCTAAATAGTCGGCATTGGCACCCCGTTTAATTGCTTTGGCTCTCAGCAGTTCAAAGGCCTGGCGGATGGCCGCATCGGTGTCGAATTCATGACCAATGGTTTGACTGAAGTTTTCTTCCGGGGCCCGGGCAATCCGTCTTTCGGTGTCGGCAAAAAAAGTGACTTCACAGGTGGTGCGGGCCAGGGCCGCACCGATGGCATTGGCGACTTTCCATCGAGGCACAACCCGCACCCGATAATCCGAAACGTTTTCCAGATACCTGGCAAAATACGGCGCCGGACCGCCTAGAACCAAGATCGATTTAGGGCGTACGACATATCCTTCCTGAAGTTCATGGACCGTGTACACCGGTTTGCTGTTGATTCGATAGATTAGTTGCCGGGCGGCGGCTAATATTTTTTTACAGGAGACATCGAGAATTTCAGCGGCAAAGGCCCTGACTGAGAATCCAAGAGCTTTGGCCAAAGGCTCTATTCCTTCGACCGCTTTTTCCCGGCTGCCATCAGTGATATTTTCCAGAATAAACAGCGCATCCGTCGGCGTCGGCGCCGGTCCCCCATATGCCATTGCCGGGCCCAGTCTCTCGGGGCCGACCTTCAGTTTTCCTTTGCTTACCCTGACGGCACTGTCCCCACCCAGGCCGATGGAAAGGGTTTCAAGGGATCGGATCAGGGTTTTATACCTGCCCAGCTCAATTCCGAGCGGATCCAGCACGGGAGCCCGGTTGATGAGGACCGCCATATCGGTGGTTGTTCCTCCGATATCCATAACCAGGGTATCTTCTTTTTGGGGGCTGAAGGCCACGGCGCCCATGGCACTGGCAGCCGGACCGGAAAGAATCGTTTGAGCGGGATGCTCAATGGAGGAGCTGAATCTCATGTTGCCGCCGTCCGCTTTAAGAAGGCGAATGGGCAGCTTCAGTCCACTGGTTTCCAAAGATTTCTCCACCGCATGGTAAAATTCTTTGTGGATCGGATAAACCGAGGCATTTAAAAAGGTGGTTGCAATACGGCGGGGAAAATTTAAATTGCCGGATATGCGGTGACCCATGAAAACTTTTTCAAAAGATGCTTTTAATATGTTGCTGATTTCCAATTCGTGGGACGGGTTGCGAACGGAAAATTTACCCACCACTCCGACATGTTCGATCCCTTCTGCTTTTAAATGCGCGGTGATATCTTTGATCTCAGCGGGATCGATGGGTTCTATTTCCCGCCCCCTGTGGTCAATAGAGCCTGCGACCGCAAAATAATTGGAGTTGGTGCGGTAAAATTTAGGATCGATTCCGGGGCCTCCGGCAACAACCATACCTGCAGGTTGAGTTTTATTTTGAACGATGGCGTTGGTGATCAGCGTGGTGCTCAAGACAATGCGGTTAATTTTTTCGGGGTCATGGTCCCTTGTTATCGCCGTTAATCCCGCTAAAACGGAATTAAACAGATCCGACGGGTCGGTGGGAACTTTTATCTCTTTTATGAGCCCATCCTTGCCGATAAGGACCACATCGGTGTGGGTGCCGCCTACGTCTAAGCCTATAATCATGGGTGTCATCCTTTTAACGATTTTAATATTAACGAAACGCTTTCATTTTGCAATAAAAATAATATTAAAAACGGAGGGTGGGGAGCCTATTACCCCGTTTCATAAATTGTGTGGTGAAAAATGACATAAATCTCAATTTACAAATTGCAGATTTGCTCTGACTTTGGAAAGCTTTTTATTGTCCAAAAAAGTACATAGTTCCTATATAATTGTGAAATTAATTACATAAAAATTGTGTAATAAATTTCATATATTTCTACGCATGATGATTCCGCAATTTAGATAACTATTTGTAATATATTTAGATAATAATTTTTATAAATTATTTTAGAATTTTGTATGATTTTTGCATCCATCCCTTTAACATAAGAATTAAAAATTCAATTGCGCTTTAAAACTGAACGACTATTAAGAGAATAATATACAAGGACATAAGAAATTGAAAATAATTTGCACTTTATTGGGTTTATCCTATTTTTTCATAATAGCTCAGGAGGCAGATGCCTTTAGTTTTAGCATCTTTACTATTAGTCGAGTACCCATCCCCGAAGACGTCATAATACTTCTTTTAGGCGCAGGCATTGTTGGGTTTATAGGATTAAGCCGGCGAAAGGTAAAGAAGGAATAGGGTACTAATTTTAAATGTTAAAATTTTACCAGGCCGGGGATAGCAGGCGTGACGACCAGCTGAAATGTATGTGTTACAAATATGGCTAACACATGCCGCTACAATAAAGATTCGTGCGACTCCACACTCAATTTGAGTGACCGGCTCAAGCGGATCAAATAAGGCCTTAACCAGGATATAAGAAACTCAAGGCAGAAAAAAGCAGGGTCAGAAATGACGCTGCTTTTTTTTAGACAGCCTGGCGGGCTTTTTAGGTCCATCCCAAAGGCTTTGGTTTTGTCGTTAGACAGTTAGCAATTCAGTTTTGCGCAAAAAGCACAAAATATTTTTCAGTTTCTTTGTAAATCCTTGGTATACAGGCGTTTACGAAGAAAAATGTTGGAGTCAACTTTTTAAATAGGATAAAAGTTAAACGATCGATTTTATAAGAATAGACAGAGCGAAGCGATACCACAATTCGTCATTCGTCATTCGTCATTCGTCAATTCCGGCTTGTCCGGGTTGGGACTAGGGTATTTAGTACACAAACTGTGAATAACATTCCATAATCTGCCGTTTTATCCTCTTGTTTTATTCCACAATTTAAATCAAAAAATTTATCCAACTATTTGAAAACTAACATAAAGTTTCTGTAACGACTGTTCTGGCACAGTTGTTGTAACATCATTTTCAACAGTGAAAATAATGAAGTGTAAATCTTGAAGGATTTTTATCATGAAATGCATCTGGCATAAATACAAAATTTGGCTCCTGATCGGGGGGTTTTATACTGCTTACTGCATGGTGAAGAGTTTCAAGATGTTGAAGCATATTGACATCCACAAAATTAAACTGAGTGCCAATAGGTCAAAATTAAAATGTGGCTGACTTTTTCCGATAGACTTAGAATTGTTCTTCGCATGATGCGGAAAAAAATTATGAACCTTGTTTTTAAGTGGTCACGTGGTTTACGAATTACGTAATGGTTCAGCCACTGAGCTTTTTCCGAGGCTACACTCGGAAAAAGCTCAGTGGCTGAACTATTACCGTGCTTCGAGAAAAAGATTATGGAACCATGTGATCACTTTTGGCAACGGAGGTTAAAGATAAAGATGGACTCCATTGTAATGTTGATCAATGAAATCCCCTGGGTCATGGCTCCCGCTTTCTTGGTAGCAGCAGAGCGTGACCCCGGCCCCTTCGTAGGGCCTTCCTCATACGACCAGCTCTGCTGATGGTCGCTGATTTGCAGCGATGATTATGATGCAGACTATGTCTTGAATATTTTCCCTGGATTCATCAGCCCTTTCGGGTCGAGGAGTTCCTTAATTTGGCGCATGAGCTGATAACTCTCGCCATGTTCCAGTTCCATGAATTTGCGTTTTCCGATACCGACGCCGTGTTCGCCCGTGCAGGTGCCGCCGAGGGCAATTGCTTTTTCAACAATTAAATGATTTATTTTTTCCAGCGTTGACCATTCTTTAACATCATCCAGGTCACCGGCCATAACGACATGCAAATTGCCGTCACCGGCGTGGCCGAAAACATACCCGACGGCATGGTTTTCATCCACAAGGTTTTGGGAAAAAACAATCATTTCCGGATAGCGGGAAATGGGAACAGCTACGTCGACAATGAGGGTTTCCTTTTTGGGGTGAGCCCGGTGAATGGTTTCCCAGGCCTCATGTCTTGCACGCCATAATTCCCTGCGATCTTTTTCCTCAATGCCGAATTTAAATCCTGTCGCACCGCACTGTTCACATAATTCTCTGGCAAGTTCAGCGGTTTCCTGTAACGTCGTTTTGCTGATTCCATGAAATTCGCAAAAAAGAGAGGGCGCTTCCGGGATATTCAAATTTTTCTCCTGATTCATGAGGTGGATAAGGCCCGGAGGTAAAAGCTCAAGGGCCGCCGGTTCCAATCCGGACCCGATTAGAACCGCCACAGCTTCGGAGGCGCTTTCAAGATCTTTAAAATTAATCGTGGTCGCCAGATGGTGAGAGGGGATACCGGTCAGTTTAAGGGTGGTCTCTGTTGCGATTCCTAATGTGCCTTCTGAGCCGACGAACAGCCGGGTCAGATCGTAACCGGAAGATGATTTGTGGGCCTTGCAGCCGGTATGAATCACATTGCCCCGGGGCAAAACCACCGTTAATCTCATGACATAATCTTTGGTGGCCCCGTATTTAACCGTCTGAACACCGGATGCGTTGTTGGCGATCATTCCGCCAATGGTGGCATCGGCGCCCGGATCCGGCGGAAAAAACAGGCCGTGTTTTCCGGCCTGCCGGTTCAATTCCTTGCGCAATACTCCGGGCTGAACGTCCGCCTGAAGATCCCGGGGACGAATCTCGAGTATTTTGTTCATCCGGATCATATCTATGACCAGTCCGCCGCGGGTCGGCACGGGGTTGCCCTCTGTGCTGGTGCCGGCGCCCCAGGGAGTGACCGGAACATCATTTTCATAAGTCCAGGAGAGAATCCCGGCGACTTCCTCGGTAGTTACCGGCCAGATGATGCCGGCCGGCAGGGTCCCATGGTGGGGGGAGATATCATGCAGATGCAGCTCCCGGTTGGATTGACCGGTTGAAAATCGGCCGGGTTCAACAAACGCAGCCAAAGCGGAAATCTGTTCCTGAGTGAATTCTTCCATGAACACTGCTCCTTTTGATATTTGGTTATTGAGATTTGTGATTTGCCGTCTAACCGGGCGGAACAACCAACAGCGGACTTCATCTCTGTTGCCGACAATAGGTTTCCCGGGTAAAAAACAGCAGACCAAAAGACAGCATGGCCCATACGATCATTAAAATGAAGCCTGCATGGTAGGCGGTGATATTATAAATTCTGATTCCATCCACCAAATCACCGCTCCAGCGTCGATCCAGCATCCAGCCGACAGCGGGTTGAAGCAGGGTGGGTCCTAACATAATTCCCATGTTGGTCACCCCGTTTACCGTACCGGACAGGTGGATCGGTACGGACTCTTTGGCAAATACAAAACTGATGATCATACAACCTGATGTAAAGCCGGCTACCAGCAGCACTATGACGAGCAACGGCAGCGGCAAACTCGGCAGGAACAAAATGACCGCCCATGCGGTCACCGCCAGCATGCATCCCAAAATATAAAGCGGTTTTCGGCGACCGACCCGATCCGAAATTCCCCCGAAAAGGGGTCCTCCGACGGCCCAGGCCACCAGCATGGCGGAATTTAATCCGGCAGCCTGGGAGGTTGGCAGACCGTAATGGGTACTCAAATAGGGAACTCCCCACAGTCCGCCAAAGGTCAGGACGCAACCGACAATACCACCCGGAATTACAAATAAGAGCCAGGTATTCGGATACCGCAAAACCTCGACAATGCCGGAAATAATCTGCTTGCGTGGGTTTTTGCCCGCTGCAACAGCAACATCGGTAAAACCGGCATATCCTTTTTCGGCGGGATGGTCTCTGACGATCAACCAGATCCCCGCGCCGATAGCAAAGGTAACCCCGGCTGAAACCAGCATAGTATAGCGCCAGCCAAAAGCAACGACAGAGAGTCGTAAAGGAGTCCCGGCGAATACCGCACCGACAATCCCAAAAAACAGGGCAACTCCTGAAACCGTGGAGAAAAATCTGGCTGGAAACCATTCCGCGGCCAATTTCAATGTGCCGACAAACGCGACCGCGACCGAACCGCCGATCAGGAATCTACCGAGATAGGCCCATAAAATACTCGGTGCGAGGGCAAACATCAAGATGCCGGTTCCGGCAATAAAAGCCCCGGTCGTCAAGAGACGACGCGGTCCCCAGATATCCGCTAAAATCCCGGTGGGGATCTGCATGGCCACGTAACTGTAAAAATAGAAAGCGGATAAATTTCCCAAGGCAGTGGCACTGATGTTAAATGCCTGCATGAGTTCCACGGTCATGACGGCCGGCGTAACCCGCAGGAAAAAGCCGACAAGATAAAAGGCAGCGCCCCATCCCCAGATGCTCCATGCCAGGCGTAAAGGAGGTGTCGTTGATTTATGGTACGTGTTCACAGTTGCAGCGTTCACCTTTCAAGGTCCGGATGTCGTTTATTGGGTGATTAGTTGATTGGTTAAGTGGTTATAAATATGGATTTATCCCACATTTGCAAAATAATTGGACACTGGCACTCAGGTTTCAGGTGTCAGTAGTAAAAAAGTGAGAGCAGGCCTGAAACCTGACACCCGACACCCCTGGCCCAGACCTCACTTTGTATGAACCTGGAAGATAAGACAATATTGGGATATTCTACAGTTAACAGTAAAAATCCGTCATGTCGCACCAGGGCGGGCTGAAACCTTTCTCCGAAAAGGCTTCACTAGCCCGAAAATGTCCAAAAAAAATGAGCTATTTTCATAGTTAATTAGGAGGTCTGAAGGTCAGGGCCTTACAAAATTTTTTGCCACAAAATGCATAAAAATAATTGCTAAAGGTCTATGCCTTTTGCTTTCAGCTTTCAGCATTGAGCTTAATTGCCTCCAAACTCCAACAGCCGCAGGCTTACTCTCCAACCTCTATTCCGCCTTTATTTTTATGCCTTTAATTATGCTGATTTCGTACACTCATCCACCAGGTAAAGAATGGATTTGTAATACAGTCCGCTGTGAAGGGAAAGACCGATTTCACAGGTGCGGCTGTTCGAATAACCGGCGCTGCATGTTTGCGCGACGGCCGGTCGCAATTCGTTTAAGGCGGATTCATTAAGTTCGGGATGGGTGAAGCCTCGATCCCCTGCAAAGCCGCAGCAACCCACCTTTTCCGGGACGATTACCTTCTGTGCACATGCCTGGGCAACCGTCCGAAATTTATCTGTAAGTTCCATTTTTATGGAACTGCAGGTGTTATGGATGGCCACGGTCCGGGGCAGTTGAGCGAAGGTGAGCTTGTCCATCAATAGATCGTGAATAAACTCCACCGGTTCATACAGGCTTAAAGCGGGATTCATCACCTGGCGCATGCGGTAAAGACAGGGACTGGTATCACAAAGCACGGGCAGCTTGCCGCCGCTTGTGGCTTTCATCAATGCTTCTTCCAGCTCTGCTGCCTTTATGTCCGCCTGTTCCACCAGGCCTTTGCTTTCAAAGGGGGTGCCGCAGCACAGCCGGCTTATATTTTCAGGATAAATAATGTCATAGCCGGCCTTTTGAAGAACCCTGAGCGTTACTTCATGTAGAGGCTCTTTATCCGGATCGCCTTTTGCCGGGCCCATGGTCCGGCTGATGCAGCTGGGAAAATAGACCACTTGCAGGGGTGCCGAATGGCGAACGGTATTTCCAGCCGGAGCATCCACGCCCCGGGGCATGTATCTGTTCCATAAAGGAATACGGTTGCCGCTAAGACGCCTTGCCGGCCGGGCAAATTTCTCTATCACCCGGAAACCCAGTAATATATGAGCCGTATGTGAAATCCTAAGACCGATGCGTGCAATATCTGCAACCCGGTCAAAATTTGCGGCAACCCAATTCGCCCATTTTTGTGTTTGTTTATCCCGGGTGTTGTTATGGCGCAGTTCTTTGGTGTGTTCTCCTGTGTCGATGGCTACCGGACAGGTCGTAGCGCACATGCCGTCGACAGCGCACGTTTGTTCTCCCTGATAGACGTAATCTTCTTCCAGCTGTTTGAGCCTTGTTGGATTTTCCCTTGTTGTGCGGAGTCTTGAAATTTCCCGCTGGATAACGATGCGTTGCCGAGGCGTCAGGGTAAGGTCTTTGGATGGGCAACTCGTTTCGCAAAATCCGCATTCAATGCACTTGTCGACGATGGGATTGGTTGTCGGAAGGGGTTTTAGATTTTCAATGTGGGCAAACGGGTTGTGGTTGATAATGATCCCGGGATTGAGCAGGTTTTTCGGATCGAATATTTTTTTTATTTCCTGCATGAGCCCATAGGCATCTTTGCCCCATTCCATTTCAACGTAGGGCGCCATGTTGCGACCCGTTCCGTGTTCGGCCTTCAGCGACCCGTCGTATTGGTCCACCACCATTTTGCAGATATCGTCCATGAACCGGCGGTAACGCTCAACTTCTTCGGCCGTGCTGAAATCCTGGGTAAACACGAAGTGGAGGTTTCCTTCCAGGGCATGACCAAAGATGATGGCTTCATCGTAATGATATTCGGCTAACAGCCCCTGAAGTTCAAGGGTGGCTTCGGCCAGCCTTTTAATCGGAAAGGCGACATCTTCAATGATCACAGTGGTGCCTATCCGACGAACGGCACCCACCGCCGGGAAAAGCCCTTTGCGGATGTTCCAGAGCTTCGTGTACTCAACCACCTTATCGGTAAATTCAATGGGTCGTTCTGTTGCCAGACCTTCCAGGGAACGGATAATCCCGTTTATATTTTCCCGAAGTTCTTCGCCGGTATGAGCGCGGGTTTCGACCAGCAGCGCGGTGGTGGTGGCGGAAAGTTGTTTGAGATATTGCGGCATGCCCTCCTTGTCTTCCACCGAACGCAGAGCGGCCCGGTCCATGACCTCCGCGGCGGCCACCGGTTCCTGTTTTAAAATGGCCGCTGCGCTACAAGCATTTTCCATGGACGGAAAGATCATCAGCGCACTGGCCTTGTGAGGATGTTCAACAACTGTGGTGTAAACAATTTCAGATATAAACCCCAGCGTTCCTTCAGAACCGATCATCAAATGCTCGATGATGTCAATCGGGTCCGCATAATCCACCAGGGCGTTTAAACTGTAACCGGTGGTATTTTTGATTTTGAACTTACGGCGAATACGAGCGGCGAGGGTGTCGTTGTCTTTTACTTTCATGCCAAGGTTTTTAATTTCTTCCAGCAGCACCGGGTGGGTCTGGCTAAAGCTCTTGCAGCTTTCCGAATCTGATGTTTCCAGCAGGGTCCCGTCCCGAAAAATGATCCGCATGCTGCTGACCGTTCGGTAGCGGTTTTGTGACGTGCCGCCTCACATGCCACTGGCGTTGTTGGCGGCAATTCCCCCAATCATGGCGGCATTGATGGATGCCGGATCAGGGCCGATTTTTCTTCCGAACGGAGCCAGGTATTGATTGGCCTGACTGCCGATGATTCCCGGCTGCAGCCGGATCAGGTCTCCATTATTTAAGATCTCAAAAGTCTTCCAGCTGCTGCCGGCGATCACCAGCACCGAATCGGAGATTGCCTGGCCACAAAGACTGGTGCCGGCGGCCCGGAATGTGACGGGGATATCATACCGGTCGGCAGTTTTCAGAATCAGGGCAACTTCTTTCTCCGTATCCGCCTTGATGACAATTCGCGGGATCAGACGATAAAAACTGGCATCGGTTCCGTAGGCAAGGGTGCGCAGGGGGTCGGTGATCAGCCGTGATTCAGGGATGGCAGATTGTAGATCTTTCCGGAACTCATTGTATTTGGTGGGCAACATATTACCTTACGGCTGTGTATGGCTGTGCGTTGTCTGTAGTTAGTTGTTTGTTGTAAAATTTGGGTGGAATACTCATTTACCGGGGTTGAGAACTCAAATGGTTAGTCAAGTTAGTTCGCTTCGCTCACAATTGGAATGTTGGAACAATGGAATAATGGGTTCCGGCCTCCGGCTCGTAGAGCCTACCCTCCGGCCTGTATGCCCTACGAGCTGGAAGCGGGCTCGGAGAGGATGATGCAATGTTGGATTAATGGTCTCGCCACCGGCGGAATTGACGATAAAATTAAAATGGTTAACATCCTCTTGATCCGCCTGCGGCGGACCATCGTTCTCTCCGAGGCGTAGGTGCTACCCTACGAGCCGGAGGCCACCATTTCCATTATTCCATTTTCGCGGCAAATTCGGAAGCCCTAAAAAAACCTCTATATCCTCAGTGGGTTGTAGGAATTCCGAGACGTTAGGTGCCACCACCAACAGACAACTGACCACAAACAACTGACATGGTGCGATGTTTTTTTAAACTTGCCGGTGAGAGGATTATTCCGGTGGTCTGTAAGTGCAATTCAGTCATCATCCACAATCAGCACAATAAGTTCCTTCGGCCCATGCACACCGAAAGCCAGGGTCATTTCGATGTCCGCTGTTTTGGAAGGTCCTGACACCAGCACGACATTGGTGGGCATTTTGGCGGGCCAATTTTCTTTCTGCATCACCTCTGAAAACGAGTTGTATACTTTTTCGGCCTGCAAAACGGCGATGTGAAGGGGCGGAACGATCGACATCAGCCGGGGTTCATTTTCCGTGGGCCATAAAATGAGGGCACCGGTTTCGGCGATGGCGCCGGCGGTGGCGGTGATGCCGGCATCGATATTAAATACCCTTTCCTTGATTTGCTCGATTTCCATTTCATAGGGGATTAACTGCGGCAGGTCACCGTCGTCGTTTCCCCAATGATGTGCCAGTGTTTTACCGATGTCGGTCCGGGGTGCATAGAGCAGGCTTTTTACCTCTCGCTTTTTCAAAACGTCTTTGACGGTATGTACCCAATTTTTTGCGCCGGTAAGATGGATTTCGGTGCGCATGGCTTCCATCAAGGATTTCAGCTTTTCAATTTTTTCCTTTTGGCTGTATATTTTGATGGGCATCGCCGGCGGTGGTGAGACAGGTGCCGGGGACTGCCGGGTGGCGGCATGTAATCTTGAAAAAATTCGATCACGTGAATCCTTACTCATGGTCGACTCCGTGTTGTTTTACCAGTTCATGTAAACTTTTCTTGGCCAATTCAGGGGGGGTCCGGTATCGGGTCCAATACTTCAGCGGCCCTATTTTTGGTAATTTCAACCCCAATGCGCTCAGGATTTTCAGACCGGCGGCATTGATCCGCGGGTGGGTGTTTATTTTTTGCCACACTTTCCATGTGATAACTTCCACCAGATTTCTTTTATACCCGTGTCCTTCGATGGTGTTGGAGGGGTCTTTGGAATAGCTTTCGTTCCGTATCCTTCGGATCAGATCAGGGATCTGGATTTTGACCGGGCAGACCTCTTCACAGGCATTACACAAACTGGACGCGGAGGCCAGCACCCCGGCAGCCCTCAGCCCCTCAACCTGGGGGTTTAGGATTTTTCCGATGGGGCCCGGATAAATATAACCGTAGGCATGACCGCCGATTCGGTTGTACACCGGACAGTGGCTGAGGCAGGTGCCGCAGCGGATGCAGTGCAGTGTTTGTCTCCGCCGGGGGTCGGCAAAGATTTTTGAGCGGCCATTGTCCAGGATGATCAAATGGACTTCTTTGGGACCGTCTTTTTCACCCTCCTTACGCGCAGAGGTGATCATGTTTACATAGGTGGTGATTAACTGGCCGGTGGCGGAACCAGTCAGCAGTCGCAGCAGCGGGGGTAAGTCTTCCAGTTTTTCGACCACTTTTTCCAGACCCATGACGGCAATATGCACGGGAGGAACAGTGGTGCACATTCTGCCGTTGCCCTCATTTTCAACCAGGCACAAAGTTCCGGTTTCCGCCACCGCAAAATTGACACCGCTCAGCCCGACATCGGCTTCAGAGAATTTTCGTCGCAAGATTTTGCGGGCGATGGCCGTCAGTTCGTCGACATTTTCGGTATAGGGTGTATCGGGAATTTTTTCATGAAAGATTTTTGAAATCTGGTCTTTATTTTTATGAATGGCGGGAACGATGATGTGGGCCGGTGTCTCGTGGTTGAGCTGAATGATAAATTCACCCAGATCGGTTTCCAGGGCCTCGATGCCGTTTTCTTTTAAAAACGCATTCAGGTGCATCTCTTCCGAAACCATTGATTTTCCCTTGACCATGCGCGTCGCCTGGTGGGACTGCAGGATGTCTAAAACAAGGTGGTTTGCTTCGGAGGTGGTTTCCGCCCAGTGGACAGTGATGCCGTTTTGGGTGCACTTTTTCTCAAGCTGCTCCAACAGTTGCGGCAGCTTGCTCAAAGCCCGTTGTTTGATGGCACTTCCCAATGTTCTCAACTGCTCGGTTTCAGCTTTATCAGAGAAAATCTCTTTTCGTTTGAAAACTAAGATTCCCATGGCGGCTTTAATATTTTTTATTAACTGCGCATCCTTTAAGGCCCGGGAAACGTTGCGATGGAACATATTCTCATCCATAGGTATTTTTCCTGATAGTTTTCTTTTTCGATCAAACTGGCCGCTTCGGCGGTTAGCGGCAGGGCTTATATGAAACTACATTTTAAAAGTTGGAGTTGGATCTATCATGTGCCACTTTGCATTTTGTAGGTTAGGTTGAGCCTGCTCCAAGCTTTGTTGGGTTTCGTTGCACTCAACCCAACCTACATTTTGCCGTTGTTATAGCGAAATGCGAAACCCAACAACGGCCGATTTCCAAACCGAGTCCCAAAAGTTTCTTTTTTGATCAGACTGGACGCTCGCGGCCAGAGGCACCGCTCGTGTGAAACTTCATGAATCCAATGTCATTCTCGTGAAATTCCATAAGCGGTTACAGAGTACAGACTTCGTCCTCGTCCCTATAAAATTCTTATTTCGAGGACGAGTACGAAAAGAATCAGATTAGATCGCATGCATACACCCTTTCTTCTTTTCCGCATTCCGCATTCCAACTTCCGAATTCCTGACACCCGACACCTTCAGTTCCTTACAACATGTTTCAGATAAAACCTGATAAAGGCCTGACTCGCCGGTCATCCTCCGTTGATTCTTTGCCAGATAAATTCGGCCAGGTGCCGGCCGGCAATCGGAATATTATCGTACTTCATGGCGCCGGTGATGTTCATCAGGCACCCACAGTCTCCGGTGATAAATTGTGCTGTCTCCGTCTGCCGGATATCTTCAGTTTTATCCTTAACCATGGCAGCGGAGATGGCCGACTGTTTAACCGCAAATGTTCCCCCGAAGCCGCAGCATTCATCTTCATTTTGCAGTTCAATGAATTCAACATTTTTCAGTTGGCGAATCAGCGACTTGGAATCTTCAATGACTCCCATTTCACGTAAAGCGTGACAGGAAGAATGCCAGGTCACTTTGATGGGATCACCGCGGTCCTTGAGTTTGATATTTAAAACATGGACCAAAAATTCCGACAGCTCAAATATTCTTTTCGAAAAGCCTTTTACCCGATCGATGTCGGGATCGTCGGCAAACAGTTTGGGATAATGGTGTCGCATCATGCCGGCACAGGATCCGGAGGGTACAACAATCGGATAGCTTTCATGAAACAATTCTATTTGTTTTCTGGCCACGGCTCGGGCCTCATCCGGAAATCCGGAGTTGTAGGCAGGCTGGCCACAGCAGGTCTGCCGGGACGGGAATATGACCTTAACCCCTTCTTGCTGGATCAACTTAATACCCGCCATCCCGGCCTCAGGATACATCATGTCCACCAGGCAGGTACCGAAGTAATAGACTTTTTGCGGTTTTTCAGGATATCTACTCATATTTTCCTCGGTATTGGAGTACAGATCTCGTCATCAATCATCAGAAAATCGCGACGAGCTCTTATGTGACGCAGGATTGCATAAAAGTTGGACACTGGCACTCAGGTTTCAGGTGTCAGGGTGTCAGGTAAAAATAAAAAAAAGCGAGAGCCGGCCTGAAACCTGATCCGCCTCCGGCGGAACATCTTGTATGAAACTACACCAAAATGGCACGGTTTCTTGATGATTAAACTGGCCGCTTTTCAGGCCAGCAGCGGCGCTCGTATGAAACTTCGCGAGGCCGAACAGCGAACCGTAGAACCAGGGAAAAGCGAACCGCAGAATATCGAATGTCGAATATCCAATGTCGAAGGGTGGTATCGCTACGCTCAATCTTTTTTATAAAATAGATAGAATTCATTCCTTCGACATTCGACATTCATGATTCGATATTCGCTTTTTGACAAATTCAGCAAAGACAAAGTTTCTTTTCCGATTAGACCGGCTGTTTTTTGGCCGGCGGCGCCCAAACCTATGCTTCGAGAAGGCTTCACTACGCCCGATAATGTCCAATAAAAAGACCTATTTTTCTAGCTTTTACAAAATCTGTAGTGAAAATGTTTAAAATAACCTAAATCGAGAGAAAATTAAAGAGATTTTATGTCGAAAAATTCGGCGTTGACAATCAGTCCAGGCTTCGATAATGGTGATGCATGAGTGAAAAACGTGAAAAAAAAGAAGACCCGCAAGCCTTGCTTTCAGAATGGATGAAGACGGCTAATGATTTTTGGGAAAGCATGTTCCGGGCATGGACGGATGCCACCCCTGCATTTCAGCCCCCGAAGGCATCCAGGAAAGGCACAGCAGGCCGCACCCAGGCGTCGATGGATACAGCCATGAAAACCTGGCAGGCTGTATTTTCAGCAATGTCCAAGCCGGAAATCATGGAACCCATGTTCAAAGGGATCGGTGTCATGCCGGAAATCCTGATGAAGATGGCCCAGACGAGTCTTGCAGGTTTTCTCCAGGCTCAGCATAAATGGTTCGAACGGGCAGGACGGATCGGAAAATCTGTTGAAGCGTATACGTTCGAGGACCTTGATGAAAATGCCTTCAGAGTCTGGGCTGAGATTTACGAGAAAGAATTCAGCCAGTTTCTCAACATCCCCCAACTGGGACTGACCCGGTTTTATCAGGAAAAAATGAACCGGGCTCTGGACAAATTTAATCTGTTTCAGGCCGCCTTGACCGAATTTCTGCGGCTACTCTATTTGCCGGTGACAAGGTCATTTGGCGTCATGCAAGAAAAACTCGGGGAGATGGTTGATGCGGGAAAGCTCCCGGAGGATTCCAAAACATACTATCAGATGTGGATCAAAATACTGGAAGGACATTACATGACCTTGTTCCAGTCCCCGGAATACGTCAATATCCTGGGTAATACTCTGGTTAGCATGTCCGATTTTACTGCTGCCAAAAACGAAGTTATCGAGGATATGCTGAATATGTTTCCCATCCCGAAGCAAAAAGATATGGATGAACTATACCGGGAGATTTACCTGCTGAAAAAGCGGATCAAAGCGCTGGAAAAGAAATCGGATCATTAAAAACATCATATTTTATTTGTCATCTGAAATCCAAAATAACCACAGGGTGTTGTTATGAGTCAGCCCAAAATACCGGTAGATCTGATTCTGTCCAAACTGGCCGAAGATGCCGAAAGGGTTCGGGAACGGGCGCAAAAAGCCTCAGATGTCCTGCTCGAATCACTGGATACGGAAATTGCTGCAACGCCTTATGAGGTTGTGCATCAAGAGGATCGGGTCAAGCTGAAGCACTATTTGCCGGTAACCGATATCCGGTTCAAAATGCCGCTGCTGGTGGTTTATGCGCTGATCAACCGGGAAACCATGCTGGATCTTCAACCGGGAAGAAGTGTTGTTGAGACATTATTGGCACAAGGGATTGATCTTTACATGATCGATTGGGGCTATCCGACCCGCAAAGATAGATTCCTAACCATTGACGACCATATCAATGGCTATATGGATACGATGGTGGATTTTATTCGTGAAAAGCACGGACTGGAAAAGATACATCTCATGGGGATCTGTATGGGCGGGACCTTCTGCGTCATTTATTCGGCCCTGCATCCCGAAAAGGTGAAAAACCTGGTGACCACGGTGACTCCCACAAATTTCGACACGGACAAAGGGCTTTTGCATGTGTGGATGAAAGGCGTCGATGCGGACCGGATGGTCGATACCTACGGCAATATTTCTGGTGATATCATGAATTTTGGCTTTCTGCTGCTGAATCCCGCCCGTCTGATGATCGACAAGTACGTGGGATTTTTTGAAAATATGGACAATAAGAAGTTTGTGGAAAATTTTGTCCGCATGGAAAGATGGATATTTGACAGTCCGGATCTTCCGGGAGAAACATTCCGACAATTTATCAAAGACTTCTATCAGAAAAACCTGCTGATTCAAAACAAGCTTGAAGTAGGCGGAAAGCGCGTTGATCTGAAAAACATTACCATGCCGCTACTAAATTTTTACGGAAAGTTTGATCACCTGGTGCCACCTGAAGCCTGTGAAGTTTTGACGGGTAAAGTCGGCAGCAAAGACACCACGGATGTTTGCATGGATACTGGGCATATCGGAATCTATGTGAGTTCGAAGTGTCAGAGAGAATTTGCCCCCAGGATTGCCGCCTGGCTCGAGGAAAGGGATACAAACGATGAGAAAGACCGCCGGAAAAGGTCGACGGCCGGAAAAGCTGCCGCAAAAACAACCCGGCAAAAAAAACGTACCCGGCGATCCGGACAGTAAGGAGATACCGCATGACAAAGGAGAAGGATTATTTCAGAGCATTTTGCAAGGTAAGCAAGGCATTCGGAACAACTTTTTCCAGGGAAGAACTGCTGGATCTGATCGTTCAAAGCGCCATTGACACCATGGATGCCAAGGCTGCCTGTTTATTTCTGGCCGAGACGGAAAAGGACATCTTTGTTCCGGTGGCCCAGAAAGGATTATCCGAGAACTATTTACATCAGAAACCGATGAAAGCCAGAAAGATTGTAGAGGAAATCATAGAGGGGGGCTATCTTCATTTTCGGGATGCCACAACAGACCCTCGCCTGGAACACCATGACGCTAAAAAGACCGCAGGGATCGCCTCCATTCTGACCGTACCGGTGATGGTCAATAACCAGACCACGGGAGTTTTGTCGCTTTATACTTCTGCTCCAAGGGATTTCAATAAAGACGAGATTGATTTCCTGTCAGCCCTGGCTGAACAGGGCGGTATTGCCATCGAGCACGCCCGGTTGCTTGAGCGGTTACAGAAAAACGCAATGCTTTTTCTAGATCTGGTTTCCAGCATCAATTCCAGTCTCGATATAAAAAACATTTTAAACAACCTGACGATGGATATCTGCAAAGCCCTGAAGATGAAGGGTGCGGCCATCCGGCTGCTGGATGAAGACAGCGGAGAATTGAAACTGGTGGCCAGCTATGGCCTGAGTGAGGAATTCTTAAACAAAGGGCCGGTGTCTGCTACCAAAAGTGCGGTTCAGGCCCTCAAAGGCCAAACGCTTGTGATCAAAGATGCAACCAGGGATAGCCGGATTCAGTACCAAAAGGAGATGAAAAAGGAAGGCATCGCCTCCATGATCGTAGCCCCGATTAAATCCCGTGAAGAGGTCATCGGTGTGTTGAGACTATATAGCGGCCTTGAACAGGAGTTTTCTGAAGAGGTTATCACGCTGGTGAAGGCCTTGGCCCATCAGGGCGCCCTGGCCATTCAGAACGCTTCCCTGTACCTCAAACTTCAGCAAGACAAGGAAAGCCTTGAACGGGATATCTGGAGTCACCGGTCGTGGTTCTAGGCGTTTAGTGGCCTAAATCCGGACAAACCGGCCTCCGGTTCGTAGATTCGAATCTACGGCTCGGAGAGAAATAACAAATTACAAGCACCACCTGATCTTAAAATCGGGCAAATAAATTCCAAATTACAATATCTAAATCTCAAATAATATCAAAAACCAATTGTTTGGAATTTTGAATTTCGGTCATTGTGATTTGTTTGGTATTTGGTATTTGTTATTTGAAATTTTTTAATCGTCGAACCTGAACACTGACACCTGAAACCTTCTGTTTCTAACAACATTTTGTCAGTTAAAGCCTGCTAAGGGCCTATTTAAGACCCGTAACGGGGAACACGAAACAGTCCCCTTACAATCCAGCATTCAGCTTTAAGGAGAACTGCCATGATCGGAAAAACCATCAATGAACTCAACGTTGGGGACAGGGCCGAATTTACCAAAACCGTTTCCGAATCAGACGTCTATCTATATGCGGGTGTCACCGGTGATTTTAATCCGGCCCACATCAATGAGTCCTATGCCGAAAAAACATTTTTCAAGACCCGCATTGCCCACGGAATGCTGCCGGCTGGATTTATTTCCGCTATCCTGGGTACTCGGCTGCCCGGTCCCGGGACCGTTTATATGGGGCAAACGCTCAAATTCAGAGCTCCGGTTCTGATAGGCGATACCATCACCGCTTCTGCGGAGGTGGTGGAGATCATTGCCGATAAAAACCGGGTGCGTCTGAAAACCGCCTGCGAAAACCAGGACGGGGTAGTGGTTCTAGACGGTGAGGCGGTGGTCAGTCCGCCCAAACTGCCAAAGTCGTAAAAAATGGTTCATTCCTTTTTAAACCCTTTGCCGGCACTTTCCATGAGATCGTGGAATTGCTGCGCCTGCTTTTCCATCATTTCGGTAAAATTTTGAACTGCAGCCGTATAAGGGACATTTTTTTCGCTTAGCAGGTTGCGCAAATACCGGATGGTTTCGTCCTGAGTCGCAACTTTTTCCTTGAGGGCCTCATATTTTTTTTCCAGGGCCATATGCTCGCGTTTGGGCAACACCTTCATGAATGCCAGCCAGTCATTGAAAGATGTCTTGAAATTTTCAGATGCCTTTTCCCAGGCTTTGGGGTAGTCCGGTGAATCAAGCGCCAGCCCCTCCAGGCCGTAGCACTTGCGAAACATGTCCGTCAATTCGTCGAAACCGCTGAAACCCCGGCCTATCCACTGGGTCATATCTTCAAGCTGCTTCTTACTTTTGGCGGCATTGAGAAGCAAATTTCCCCAAAATTCCAGAAATTGTTTATCCATCTTTTTTCGCTTTTCTTTGGGTTGTTTTGGATACTTGATTCTTGCGAGACCTGGCAAATGCACGATCCAGATCCAGCTGGAAAAGCACGGGTCCCCGCCAGTTCCCCTCCCCGAACCGAGTGTGCAGCGCACAGGCCGAATTGGGATCGGACCAGGACGTTGCCATGGCTACATGTCCTTTTGGAAAAGGTGTGACTTCAGCCTCGATATAATCCAGTGGTGCCAGTGCCGTATCTTTTTCCACCAGATCGTCGTTTTCGCCGTAGCAGATCAGCCAGGGGATTGCCATCTCTTTCAGACGCTTGAAATTCAGTTTTTTTCCGAAAAGCTTGACCGGCAGAGTTCCATCATCGGTAATCGGAACATTATATGAGGCATAGCTCATGTCGGTGATTGCCAGGGGCAGATCGTTGCGTTCATTATCCAGCCAGAAATTCAGGGCTGCCGCGGTTTTGCTGATCTTAATATTCTTTTTTTCCTGACGTGCGAACATCATCAAATCCCGGTAAAAGGCGGAAATCGGTGATTCGTGTTCGATACTTTTGAGTTTATAAACCCATCCCATCAATTTTCCGTCCGCTACCTGGTTACCGTTGGGCAGAGTCTTGGTTCCATAGGCCAGATCGTTAAACCGCTTGGGGAGGCTTTTGAGAAATTCCGCCAGACCCTTACTCCGGGTGCCATCCATGGGAGAAACACAGGTAATGAACGCATCCACCAACCCATCCAGCTGTCCTGAAAGCAGATTGCACAGCGCCGAAAATCCGCCCTGGCAGTAACCGTTCAAGGTAACCGGTTTGCCGTGGCGCTTCATGACGGTCTCACAAAACAGCCGAGTGTCCCGGGCATCATCTTCGCCGGTCATGATCTGAAGGGCTTCCGTGGTTTCGATATCCTTTAAAATGCGGATGTAAGTGGGGATTCCCCGGTTGGCAAAACAGTGGGCATAACTTCTGTTTTCACCCGGCAGAAAACCCAGAATATTGGCACCCAGGACATATGGCGGAAGGATAACAACCGGTTTACCGTTTTCTTTGATCTTTACTTTTTTATCCGTGGGAGAGATTCGGTAAAGGTAAAAGCGGTCCGTCTCAGCCGCCAGTTCATGTTTACCCTGCTCAAAATGAAAGCCGTACTCGGGTTCAATGGCCTGGATAGCCCGCGGGTAAGCGTTGGCCACTATATCCATTAAATGCGCCTGCCGCTCTGCGAAAGCGGATAAATCCTCACCTTCCATATTTAGAAACGTGTTGTAAATAGCGGCAATGAAGCTACCCATTTCAAATTGGCTGTATCCGTTGATGGATTTGATTCCCGCGAAAAAACCCCGGTTGAAAACATCAAGATTGAAATCCATGAGCTTAAGGTAAGATAAAAAGCTTTCCAACGGGGAAATGTTCAGCAGTTTTTCATTTTCCGCGTTTTTAAAATAACTGGTGGAAAGCAGATAGGGGATCATGAAATCAACGGCATACCTGGAAAGTCCGGCCATGTAGTTCTGCGAAGCGTTGAGCAGTTGATAAATTGCAGACATGTTCCTGCCCTGGGTTTGGGACAGAAATGCTGACGGGTCAAAGGACTCAGTGCGTTTGTCCATGCTGTGTGCTCACCTCCTGTGCAAACTTGCTGAAAGGCTCATGACGGTAAAGCCATGAGCCTGTGCCAGCATCTGTTTAGGCGATTCAGGCCGTGAAATAGAAAAAGCTTTATCGATCTTTCTACTCTATGAGGCTTTGTATTGTTGTTTAAGGTTGGAGGCAGGAATCTTTTACCTCAAACCTCTAACCTCCAACGTTTTCCAAGCTGTGTTCTGGAAAAATCGTAGTTCCCTAGTCTCCGGAGCCGGCGAAAAACTCTTCTACTTTCTTGTAATTGTCGTCCACCTGCTTTTTGAAATCTTCGCAGCCCTTTTGGTAGCCCTGCACCCAGTCCGAAATGGCCTTTTTCCCGTCTTCGGGGAGCCAGGTGGCCTGTGCCAGGAAAGTGCCGACCATTTTCTCATTTTGTTCGTAGACCATGGTCATTGCATTAAAACTGTTGTCAAACGCCGTTTTGTTAAACTGAATCATTTGCCGTGCGATTTGTTTTTGATCCATTTCTATTGCCTCCTTCTTTTATTGTTTTCTTTCCTTGCCCTTTGGTTGATGCTTTTTTTCAGGTGAAAGAAGATCCACCATTTTGCTGAAGTTGTCGTCCATAGCAATTTTTACGTCATCACGACCTTTTTTAAACATTTCAGTCCATTGGCTGATGGCACGTTTGCCTTCTTCCGGGAACCAGGTGGCCTGCTCAAAAAACGTGTTGGCTACTTTTTCCGTGTGATCCTGAAGCATGACCATGGCAGAGAACGTATTGTCGAAGGTTGTTTTTTGAGAATCAATCATTTGTTTTGCAATCAAACTTGAATCCATGTTAAAGTCTCCTTTTAATATTGAAATAAATTTTTCTGATCTCTTTTGGCCTTAATATAATTGTTCGGATTTGTCTTGTCAAGAAAAAATATTGCAGTGCACAAAAATTTTTCTATTTCTTTTATAATCCCAAACCCATATTTATTTCATATAACTCATTGAATATATAAGTTAAATTAATTATTTTCAGAAATTTTCTTATGCACCGGGATTATAAACTTAAAAAAAATGTTGCGATATGTCAATGAACTGCACTGAAAATACCGGTAAAAACGATGGCTGAAAAAATCCTGCTGAAGAAATATGCCAACCGGCGGTTGTATGACACCGCTAAGAGTACCTATGTGACGCTGGATCAAGTGGCGGAAATGATTCGGCAAGGAAATCAGGTGGAGGTTAGGGATGCCAAAACCAAAGAGGATGTGACCGCATTTATCCTTACTCAAATTGTGCTGGAAAAGGCTAAGAATAAAAGCGCCCTTTTGCCGGTGACGCTCCTTCATCTGCTCATTCAGTACGGTGAAAATATTCTCGAAGAATTCTTTGAGAAATATTTGGAGCAAACCATTAAAAATTATATATCTTACAAGGCTGCTTTTGACGAACAGTTTGAAAAGTGGCTTAATCTCGGCACGAATCTTTCCCAGGCAGGACAAAAAACCATGGCCGGGATGACACCCTTCCAAGCATTTTTCCAACAGTTTTCAGACTCTGAAGAGACAAAGGAAAAAGATGGCCACGGAAAATAGCTATTCTCATAGTAAATTACGAGGTCTGTCAAACGAATCATCCTAACCTCCGGTCTTATCACTATGTGAGAGAATGAATTCTACGATCCTGTGATAGTAATTATCCAGGACCTTCCGGGAACGAAAGAGACCCATATGGCCGCCTTCGCAGATAAGGGTCAGTTTGTCTTCCGGCGGCACAGAGTCGATCAGGTTCATATGACCGGTGGCCTGGAGGGGTGGGGCGATATCATCTTTTGTTCCTCCTAAAGCCCAGATGGGAACGGATGCCGGGTAATCCTTGACGCCTATCTTATTGCCGCCAATGGAGAGGGTTCCATTTATCAGTTCATTTCTAATGAAGATCTTTTTAAATGTATCGCACACAAAGTCGGCCGGAAAGTGATGCGCGTAATTATACCATTGATAAAAAGCTATTTGCCGCTCGGCGCTCTCCCGATTGCCCTGTTTCAAATCCGTTAAAAGCCCCCTTAAATTTCTGACATGCTGATCTATTCCCAAAAAATAGAACCCTAATACCTGGAGGCGACCGTCAAAGGTCTCCCTACCAGCCCCTGGATGTTCTTCAGATATCTTCCGGCCGAAAAAAGCCATGAGTCTATCGACGTAATCCTCACCTACCTGACGGGAAAAATCAGTTAAAAATCCCCTTTCTCCCTCAGTGTTCATCGGCGCTCCTGCTGAACCGAATGTCTTTGCCAAGTGAGGATTCAAAATAAGGGTGCTGATAAGAAGGGGTCCGGGTTGGCAGATGGCTATCAGATGGGCAGGATAGCCGGTTAAAGCCTTAAGATGTTCTAGAACCTCCCTATACTGGGCTATCTGCCCGTCAAACCCCTCATCATGCCTTTCGCCATCGATATAAAGAGGAATATCTTCAGCACATTTTTGCTCCACAACAGCCATGCGGGTGAGTCCTTTATCTCGCATATAAAGGGCCACCCGTTCGGCAATGTTGGAATGGTGTCCGGCACGCGGTGCAAAAACAACACCGTAGTTATGGATACGATGCCTGACATCCGCTGAAATATCGATCACCCGCATTCCGGGCAGGTCGATCAGAATTTTCGCCGGGTCGTATTCGACGCTCCAGTCCTGGCGCTCGTATTGATCGGTGAATAACCTGATAAATTCCAGTTCGCCCGCGCGGTTTTGATGAAAGTGATTCAGCTGACCCAAAAAATTTTCTTTAAATAAGTCCAGAAGTGAGGCCGCCCCCTCCTGATAAAGTTTCAGCAGTTCGTTGCTGTTTTGCTGAAACCCGGGTGTCAAAAGATCCGAATATCGGCGCGTCATATTTAGGGCCAGGTTGTGCATATTTTTAAACACGTCAAAGCCGGCGGCCACTGATTGCATCTGAATTCGATTGGTTGCCAGGGCAGCTTGAAGCGGAACCTTCATTACCTCAAAGCTGTTGAGCACATGGGGGAATAACGTCATCACAGATTCCGGCATTTCGTTTAGACTCCTTTATTGTTTGTGTCTTGGTGCCTTTGTGGCTATTCTTTCCGGTTTATCCGGGTTGGGGTATAAGAGAGCAAAAAAAGTGCCAAGGAGAAAAAAATGGACTGAGATTTGTTTAAGCTTCTGTAATCATGTTGAAAAATTAAAAATTTCGTTGTAAGAGGGCATCGCCGGAATTCAAATTTTTGACAAAAAGTCAAAATACTGTATTTTTTTCCGGGTGCGGCGGTTTTACCCCTTTTTATATTCATATGAGACTCCGCAAGGCCCAAGTCGCTTTATCGATCAAACTGGCCGCTTTTCAGGCCAGCGGCGGCGCTGACACCTGAAACCTGACACCTGAAACCATATGCCCGTAGATTGGAACAAAATCGGGATAAAATTATGAGGACATGTTACGGGTAATTTTCACCAGCCCACCATGAGGCCGACACGCTTTTCAAATTCGACTTTCTACGAATCTAGCAAAACGAACAAGGAGGATCACCCATGATTGGTAAAATCATTGAAGAACTAAAGGTAGGAGACACGGCAAAATTTTCCAAACGGTTTCCGAGTCGGATGTTTATTTATTTGCGGGGATCACGGGGGATTTCAACCCGGCCCATGTCAATGAGGATTATGCCAAAAACACTTTTTTTTTGAGACCCGCATCGTAAAAATGCTTAATCACAGCCGGTGGCTATCATCAATGCAAGGCATATTTCTGTCATCATCCGCCGATCAAGTGAACCGATATAGCGGTTGAGTTTGGATGCAGATACAGTCTGTAGATGATCAAGGTTTACGGCCGAGTCATGCTTTAATCCCTGATCGATACCGACTATCACCTCGCTTGGAATTCCATAAATAGTTGTCGTTATAGGTGCCACAATAACTGTATCGATAAGTCCAATCACATCCTGGCGGCTTAAAATAAGAACAGGACGCAGTTTGTCAGGTTTCTTAAATTTGTACATCCATATACTGCCTCTTTTCAGGTCGGTGGCCATACCTGTTCATCCTCCCAAATGGTTAGATCATCGTCTTTTGCCAATCCCCGCGTATAACCTGAACGATATTTTTCGGAAATTGATTTTAGTCTTTTTTGTTCCAAATAATATCGCACTGCCTGCCGCAAAAATGCTGATCTGCCTTTCTTGATGGATTCTTCATCATTATCGATTTTATGAAGCAATTCCGGATCAATCGTTATTTGAATAGTCTTCATGGGAATGATCTTCCCTGATTTTTTCAATATTGAAAACCCTGGTTCTCGGAGTTAGTTCACAGATAACTAGCTCTGCCGATAGGATCGTTCCGGAGTGTTGGAGTACTCCTGCGGTTTAATTCCGGAACGATCTTAGAGGGCAACTTAAAGCCGAGCTCTATGGGCTCGGATCTTTACCTATCATGTATATTAATTTGTTTATTATTTGTCAACATAATCAATGGAGGTATCAATAAAGTGATACCTTGATCGATGGTTGTGAGAAGGCTCGAGTGCTGTGTCCTTCATGTAATTTTCTCACTCAAAGACAAAGCGGTACTTAGATATCCATATCTATTTTATTATTATATTTATGGGCATAACTCTAAGGCGGAGTGCTTCGAAATTCCGGCCTGCTCGGGTGAGGAGTGATATCTATGCCTGGGGACTGAGAGAAATATTATATTTTTTCATTTTTTTATACAGCAACGTCCGGTGGATCCCAAGCATTTTAGCAGCCCGGGCCTTGTTGTTGTTGGCTTCTTTCAAGGTATAGAGGATGGCTTCTCTTTCTGTCCGGGTCTGCACGTCTCTTAATGGGGACGGGTGATGTTCGGGAAGTCTCCGGTGGCTGCGATACACATAAAACGGAAGATGCTGCAGATGGATGGTATCGCCGTCCAGGGTCGACATCGTCCTTTCAAGTACATTGGACAGTTCCCGAACATTTCCCTGCCACCCATAATTCATTAAAGCCTTTTCAGCCTCCCTGTCTATTTCTTTTTCCCTAAGATTTGCTTCCCGGGCCATTTGTTTCAGCAAGTGGCGGGCAGTGGGAAGGATATCGCTTTTGCGCTCACGCAGGGGCGGAATGTGCAGCGGGATGACGTTCAGACGGTAGAACAGATCTTTGCGAAAGCGATTGTCGGCCATCATTTCCTCAAGATTCTGGTTTGTGGCTGCGATGATGCGAAAATCCGATTGAATGATCCTGGTACCCGCCGACCCGTTCAAACTCCTTATCCTCGATCACTCGCAGTAACTTCGGTTGCATTTCAAGGGACAGATCTCCAACCTCGTCCAGGAACACGGTGCCGTGCCGTGCCAATTCGAACTTGCCGGGTTTGCCGTTAGGTCCTGCGCCGGTAAAAGCACCTTTTTCATAACCAAAAAGCTCGGACTCCAGCAGATCTTTGGGAATGGCGGCACAGTTTATTCTCACAAAGGGATGGATCCTGCGGGGGCCGGCATGATGAATGGCCTGGGCAAAAAGCTCTTTTCCCGTACCGCTTTCACCTGAAATGAGAACCGGGAATTGGTTGGCGGCTGCCCGCAAGGCTTCTATTTTTAAAGATTTTATCGCCTGACTGGATCCGATGATGCTGTCAAAGGTATACCGGGTGGATCGAAGATTGATGAGTTCCTCTTCGTATAGTTTCACTTTGGACTCTAAAAGGGAAAGCTCGGTGGCGAGCTTTCTTACATCCCTGACATCTTTAAACATGACCTGTCCAAATACCGCGATAACCCGGCCATCCTTTTTGATCGGTATGCGCTGGACGACCATGTTTTGCCCCAAAATCCGATGGGATTGATTTATTTCAGGCTTGCCGGTTTCGGCGACGATATGCATGCGGCTGTTTTGCACGGATTCGGTGCAATGCCTTCCGAGTTGGAATTCAGGGTCTACCCCGAGAAATACCCCGTAAGGTTTATTAAAATGCGTAATAAAGCCGTTTGCGTCCGTTACAATTGCACCATTGTAAATACTGTCAAAAATAAGCCGATACATTTCCAGCTGTTTTTGCAGTTCTTCATTTATAAAGTGCTTATTTTTTGGCGGCATGGCTGCCTCCTGTTGTTGTTGCAGCATTAACGGCGATATGCAACGCTCCATGTTTCATGATATTGTGAATCATCCGCAGTGTATCAGAGTTGCTACATGTAGATCAATTGGTACAAATTCCTCATACTCTTTTCTGAATAATATGTCGAGCAAAATATCGTCATGATTTTTTTGTAAGACACAAATCTTGAATGGTATTCACCCGTTATGTGTACCCGTAATTATCTTTTTAATGTGAATGCTGCTTCTTAAGCTCATGGTCTGAAACTTGCACCAATATTTAGTTGAACTAAGCTTTACCCGACATTTACGCCCGCACAACCCAACCTACGATAAAAAGTGTAAACTACTTTTGGCGTCATATGAAAGGATGCCTAAAAATTAATCAATTATCAGTAGTCAATTCTCCGCCTCTCTCCGAGCTGTAAGCTCTACGAGCTGGAAGCCGGCGGATCCGGGTTAGGAGGACCACCATGGAAACAACGAGAAAACCGGCGGATACCAGGGAACCGAAAATTGCACGTGAAGAAATTTTGGTTCTTCAAGATGATAATTTTAACAGTAATAACGTTTGTGTCGTCACTGGAGCCGGCACCGGTATCGGTAGAGCCACGGCTGTTGCTGCCGCCGCAAACAATTTGATGACCGTGGGACTGGATGTTAACGAAGAAGAAGGAAATAAGACCCAGAAGATGGCCCGCGAGTTAGGCGGGCAGATGATTTTTATCAAAACGGAGCTCACACGGGATGAAGATATTGAAAATGCCATGCAAGAGGCAGCCAAGATCGGCACGATTAAGTATCTGGCCAATATCGCCGGTATACAGCATATTGACTCGGTCGATAACTTCCCCATGGAAAAATATGATCTGATGCAGCGGCTGATGCTCAGGGCGCCGTTTTATCTTTCCAAACTGGCCATCGGCCATATGAAAAAAAGCTCTGACGGCCTGGGCGTGATCGGCAATATGGCCTCGGTGCATGCCCACATTTGTACGAAAAACAAGCCGGTCTACAACATCACCAAATTCGGCTTAAAAGCTTTGAGTCAGTCCATTTCTGCGGAAGGGGAAGGGAAAATCCGCTCCTTTACCCTCAGCACCGGCTTTGTCAGGACCCCCCTGGCTTTAAACCAGATCGACGCCCAGGCTGAACAGCGCGGCATCACTGCCGAAGAAGTTGTCAGGGATGTCATGATGGGGACTTCCCGCATCAAAGAGATGATGTCGCCCATCGAGGTCGGCAACCTGTTTATGTTCGGTTTTTCGCGATTTGCAAAATATCTCATTGGAGGGGATTTGTTGTTTGATGGGGGGATGGTGCTGACGTACTAGTTGTCAGAGGACAGACGGCAGATGACAGAGGTCAGAGGTCAGATGACAGAGGTCAGAGGACAGATGACAGAGGTCAGAGGTCAGAGGTCAGAGGTCAGACGGCAGAGGTCAGACGGCAGATGACAGAGATCAGAAGTCTGTTTTATGTGTCAGGTTGTATTTGAGCTTGACATTAGCGGAGATGATTGAGAATAGGATGGATGATTCGGAAAGGAGGTGATGATCAGGGTCCAAAATGTTGTGTGAAGATCAAAGCGATACACCCTTAACCGCAAAAAAAGGAGGAGAAAAATGAGAAAAATCGGATTGTTCGTCATCATATGCACCGTATCCGTGGTTCTGGCTATCGGGTCCGCCGCTTTTGCCGCCGATAAAGTTAAATGGCGCATGGGCAGCACCTGGACGCCTGCCATCAATCTGTATCATGGTGACAAGGCCATGATTAAATATGTCAAAGAAATGACCGATGGCAACTTTGAGATTAAATGGTTTCCTTCCGGCTCACTCATGAAGGCCTTTGAGTACTTCGATGCCTGCAGCAAGGGTGTGGTTGAGGCTGTGGGTGACTGGTCCAGTTACTGGGTCGGCAAGGATCCCGCCTTTGATTTCCTCGGTTCTATACCTTACGGCTTTACCAACATGGATTACGTGATCTGGTATTATCAATTTGGCGGTGAAGCACTCTACGATGAGGCTTACGGAAAATTCGGAATGAAATATCTCAATTTGGGTGCAACGACTTCTGAATCCGGATTTCGGACAACAGCCAAGACCGGGCCCATTAAAACCCTGGCGGATTACAAAGGGAAAAAATTGAGAACGCCGGGCCGGTCAACCATCTGGATTCTGCAGCAGCTGGGCGCCGCACCTGTTAATACGCCCGGCGGCGAAATTTATCTGGCAGTGGAAAGAGGCACCCTGGACGGCGCCGAGTTCAGCGCCCCCGGAATCGACTGGGAAATGGGTTTTGCCGAGATCACCAAGTACTGGAGTGTTCCCTGCTGGTTCCAGCCGGCTTCCCAGGTGGGCATGATGGTAAATCTCAAAGCTTATAACAAACTTTCGCCGCAGTACAAAGCCATCCTGCGCACTGCCGCCAAGGCAGCGGCCATGGAAAGTCTCACCTTCTACGAGGCAGACTCCGGCAGAGCCATCAAGAAATTCAAAGAAAAGGGCACCGAGATCGTCAAACTGGATGATGCCAGCCTGAAAAAGTTAGATGAATTGTCGGGTGAATACATCATCATGGCGCTCAAGGAGAGAGGCGGCCTTTTTGCCAAGATCCTAAAATCCCAGATGGATTACCTCGATGAGTATAAGGATTGGCGCGACATGACCGGAAAATTTGGTTTTGGTTTCCATCCGACCTATGTGGATAAGGTCCTGGCAGAGCTTGATAAAATGGGTGTCAAATAAATTGAATCAGAGGCCTCTGGAAAATTTCCGGGGGCCTTCTTATTACAGACCTCATAATTTACTATGAAAATAGTTCTTTTTATTTTGCAAATATGGGATAAACCCATATTTATAACCACTTAACCAATCAACTAGTCACCCAATCAACGATATCAATATATCGGTAATTGACAATTTCTTTGCCATTGAAAGGGATGTGAATGCAGCTACAATCAATTCTTAAATCTATGGATAGCTTCAGTGAATGGTCCGGCAGGATATTTGTCTGGCTTATTATTCCGTTAACCGTTGTTGTTGTTTACGAGGTGATATCACGGAGAGTCTTCAACGCACCGAACATATGGGCAACTGAAGTGACCAAATATCTTTACGGTCCCCATTTTATGCTGGTTGCCGCCTACACTCTTCTTTATCGCGCTCATGTGAGCATTGACATCATTTATGGGCGCTTCACGCCAAGGGTCAGAGGAATCTTTGATATTATTACCCATCTGGTTTTCTTTTTCCCCTTTTGCACGATTGTCTTCGTGCAGGGAATCGTGTTTGCCCAAACATCCTGGTCCATCCATGAAACCAGTGAGTCGGCGGCCCTGACTATTGTTCCCTTGATAAAGACCGTGATTCCGGTAACTTTCGCGCTCCTTTTGATTCAAGGAATGGCCAATTTTATTCGCAGTATCATGCTGGTTGCTAGAGGAAAAGAGATATGAGTCCGGAATTCATAACGATCGGTATGTTTGTCGGCCTGCTGATCGGCCTGTTCATGGGACATCCGCTTGCCTTTGTCCTGGGTGGATTGGCCGTCATATTCGGTTTTTTCGGTTGGGGTCCATCCAGCTTCTATATGTTTTTGGGTCAGACCTGGGGCATCATGGATAATTATATCCTTGTTTGTATCCCGCTTTTTATTTTCATGGCTCAATTGCTGGATCAATCCGGCGTGGCCGAAGATCTGTTTGACACCATGCGATACGTCTTCGGCCCCATCCGGGGAGGAATTGCCGTTGCGGTTGTTATCGTTTCCACCCTTTTTGGGGCCTGCACGGGTATCATCGGAGCATCGGTGGTTACCATGGGACTGCTCGGCATGCCGGTCATGCTGAAGTACAAGTACAACAAACGACTCGCTTCCGGAGCCATTTGCGCGGGCGGAACCCTTGGAATACTGATCCCACCCAGCATCATGCTCGTTGTCATGGCCGACCAGGCGGCTGTATCCGTGGGCAAGCTGTTTGCGGGGGCCGTTATTCCCGGAATAATTCTTGCAACCCTTTATATTGCGTATATTTTAATCCACTGTTGGTTTAAACCTTCGGATGGACCCGCCCTTAGCGCTGAAGAGCGACAAGCGGTTTCTAATAAACAGTTAGCCAAGATGGTCCTGAAGTCAATGATCCCACCTATGATTCTTATTATAGGAGTTCTGGGCTCGATATTTGCCGGCATTGCGACTCCCACGGAGGCTGCCGGCGTTGGGGCCATGCTCGCTTTTGGGATGACCGTGGCGTATGGGAAGTTTACTTTCAGCGGTCTTAAAGCTGCCGTGGTCAACACCGCCAAGACAACGTCCATGGTAATTCTTATCCTTGTGGGCGCAGCCTGTTTTTCAAGCATTTTCATGGGATCCGGCGGCGGGGAAGTTGTCAAGGATTTCATCGTCGGCATCGGCTTCGGGAAATGGGGCACTTTCATCGTTATGATGATTATTTTGTTTTTTTTCGGGATGTTTATCGACTGGATCGGCATTATCATGATCACCTTTCCGATTTTTCTTCCCATTGCCCAAGAATTGGGCTTTGATAAAATCTGGTTTATCGTTACCATGGCGGTCATGCTGCAGGACTCCTTTTTAACGCCGCCGTTTGGGTATGCTTTATTCTATCTCAAAGGAGTCGCACCTCCTGAAGTAAAGACATCGGACATTTACTGGGGGGCTTTTCCCTTCTGGAGGCTCATGGAAGTGGGGTTGCTTATCGTCGTGATATGGCCTTCAACGATTACCTGGCTGGCCAATGTGCTTGTGAAATGAAAATGTCTGAAACCGCTGAACTTATCCTCGGGATTTGTGTTCTGCTGGCTGTCATTACCTTAACTCGGAAGTATCATACCTGGAGGGTAAAACGGGGTTGTATCCTTATTGTCGAAGCGCTTAAAGTTCAGGGCGCTTTTGACGCCAAATCAGCCATAGACCTTCCCTATGCCCAAAGAAGTTTATCAAAGATGGGAGTCAGAGATCACCGGTCAATGGCGCTGGATCACTTGGTCATTGATAATATTGTCAGTGTCTCCGAGGGCGGCAAGTATTATCTTAAAGATCGTACACTTTGAGGTCAAAGGACGGATGAAAGACAAAAGAAGAACATAGGTTGAGCGGTTCAAAGTTCCGGGTTGAAAAACCCCCAAGCAGCTCATATAAACAGGCAGTGTCCGTTGTGAGTTGTCAGTTGTCCGTGGTAAAGGATGTAAATATCTGCAAAATTGGGGATGGTTCTATCTTTGGCCATTTTGTTGGGTTTTGCTGATAGCCCAAAAATGGCTGAATAGTAGGTTGGGTAGAGGAACGAAACCCAACAAAAGATATCGGGATGCTCAACCCAACCTACGAATAAGCCGTGGCCGATGTTGGAACCAAGCCTGCAAAATTTAACAGATGGTAAAGAATAGTGGTGTTGCTTTACGCTATGTCTAATTATTTAAAAAAATGCGAAACCAACTGACCACGGACAACAATCTACCAACACTACCCTAATTCTGTATATTGATCAAAATGGTAAACAGTGCCCATCGTTTTTCCCATTCAACATTCGATGTTGGACGTTCGATGTTCATTTTTTTTCAGTAACCCTTCCACAGTCTCTCGGGTGCAAAAACAACGCTTATGGGGCGACTACCCTATGCCCCATTCCCTCTGCCCTCTGCCTTCTGTCCTCTGTTTTTTTTACCACAGCGTCATCGAATCCAAAAACAACTGCTTCAAATCCTCAGCACCGGCCGGGCGCGGTGACAATTTTGTCACCCGATGCTGGGGCAAAGTTCCCTCAACGAGCTTATCCACGTCATCCGGTCCGTAACCCACCGCACCCAGTCCGTTGGGCATGTCGACGTTGCGCATCAAATCCAGGATTGCACCTGACAGCACTTCTCCGGCATCTTCGGGATGTGCACCTGAAATATCCTGACCCATCAGTTTGGCCGCATGCAGATGCAGCTCCGGATTTGCCGGCGCGGTAAACCTGAAAACCGCAGGTGCATTGAGGACAACCGCCATGCCGTGGGGAATCAGCGGGTGTCCGGATGGATAACCTTCCGGCACATAATCGCGAACCATCCCCGACACGGGATATGACATTCCGTGGGCCAGATGCACACCGCCGTTGCCGAATCCGATCCCGGCATAGGTTGCTGCCAGCAGAATTGCACCGCGTGCTGCGTCATGCGACGGGTCCTTGAAAACGCGCACAAGGTTTTCGGCAATCATTTCAATTGCTTTTGTAGCCCAGATATCGCTGATGGGATTTGAGCCCTGGTAAGCAGGGCGCATTTTAGGGTGTTCGGGGGCCGGTCGCCGGTTATACGGCAGCGCTGTTAAGGCTTCCAGCGCATGGGTTAACTGATCGAGGCCCGTACAGGCCGCCACCATTTTGGGAAGAGAACGCGTGTTGTTGGGGTCGATAATTCCTTTTTCCGGCCGCAGGGCGCGATGGGCGATACCGGTTTTGGCCTTCATTTCTAAAAAATCAAAAATGGCCACCCCGGTGGTTTCGCTGCCCGTACCGGCTGTGGTCGGAACAGCAACCAACGGTTTCAAAGGTCCCGGAATCGGTATTCCTCCGCCGATGGGTGGATTAACGTACGTCATAAAATCTGCCGGATAGGTGGAATAGAGGTTGGCCGCCTTGGCGGTGTCCATGCTGGAGCCGCCTCCAACGGCCATAAACCCGTCGAATTTACCGTCTTTGGCAAATTTTATGGCTTCTTTAAATGAAATATCCGTTGGTTCTACACTTGCCTGATCAAATAAAACAGTTTCGATACCGTTTTTTTGCAGCGATTCGAGTGCGACGGAAACCGCTTCGCTCTCGGTCATACCGGGATCTGTTACCACCATCACCCGGCGGGCTCCCAGTTCTTCCATGTCCCAGCCCACTTCCTGCGTAACACCGGGACCGTATTTGATACTGGATGTGTCCATTGAAAAAGCCGTTTCTAGATTCATAGCAGTTGCCTCCCGTTTTCTATTTCAGTTTCATTTCAGGATACTGACGCATGATTTCCCGGATATGAATAGTGATAGACCGGATGTGAATAGTGATAGAATAGATAACCTAAATCACAAAAAATCGAAAGGACTTTTCTATTTGATTCTTTACTTGCAAGGAGCCACTGTTTGTTTTATTTAAAAGGAATGCTTTATTAAAAAGAAATTTATGAAATGAACCTCCCCGCGGCAGGCTGCGGGGAATTAAACCCTGTAGATTTCGAATCGCTCTTAAAGTGATTAGAATAATCCGTGTAATCTGCGAAATCTGCGGATTAAAAGGGCGAAACCCACCCACTCATTCGGCCGGGTTTTCGTTCAACCACTAAGTTTTTTTGAACCCAACCCGGATAAACCGGAAGATATTTTGTTAGATAAAGGCCGCTAAGGGCCTAAATCCGGATAAACCGGCCTCCGGCTCGTAGATTTGAACCTACGGCTCGGAGAGAAATAACAAATAACAAGCATCAAATAACAATTAAATTCCAATTTCTAATATCCAAATCTCAAACAAGATCGAAAGCCAATTGTTTGGAATTTTGAATTTCGGTCTTTGTGATTTTCCCTTCGACCTGGCTCAGGGTGGTGGTGAGCTTGTCGAACCATTTGATATTTGTGTTTTGCTATTTGATTTTTTTTTAGTTGCAGAAACCTGAATCCGACACCTGAAACCTTCAGCCTTTTACAACATGTTGTCAGAAAAACCCCGCTAAGGGCCTAACAGGGTCGAAGCAGGCAAAAAATTCAAACCTAAAAAGGAGGAGAACTATGAAGCGAGAACAATTTCAGAAGATGATCGTTTTGGTTTTTATTACAGTGACGGTGTTACTGGCATCCACGGTCATGGCTGCAGATCCAATCAAGATCGGTATCATCCAGGGATTAAGCGGGCCTTATGAGATTTACGGCAAGGCGGAGGTTACCGGTTTTAAAATGGGGCTTGAATACTTTACCAAGGGATCCAATAAGATCAATGGCAGGGATGTAAAACTCTATGTCGAGGATACCCAGCTCAAGGCAGCCAGAGCCAAGATGCTGCTCACCAAGCTTTACAGCGACGACAAAGTGGATCTGGCCATCGGGCCGACCAGCAGCGGCGTTGCACTGGCGGTACTGCCTGTGGCACAGCAGTTCAAGAAGATCCTTATTGTGGAACCGGCGGTGGCAGATTCCATTACAGGTAAAAACTGGAACCGCTACATATTTCGCACGGGCCGCAATTCCAGCCAG
>PVMK01189513.1_pt2 | contig 37333 bp, 47 predicted proteins | sample 1853481 | NCBI WGS metagenome assembly PVMK01 (sample SAMN08533507, study PRJNA380276) | Marine sediment metagenome, whole genome shotgun sequencing project.
TACCGATAACAACATAGAATCAACAAATTTTCTTGCCTCTGAATCAAGAACTAGGTTGGCCCATACTGAGAAACTAGTGGAGGAAAATGATGTTGTAACTATTGGGGGATTTATTGGAAAAACACTGGATGGTGTTACTACCACATACGAGAGAGGAGGTTCCGATAGGACAGCAGCAGATCTTGGGATATTATTTCACAAAAAATATGATACTAGAGTTGATTTTGAAAAAGATAGTTCTGTAGTATCAGCTGATCCCAAAATTGTCGAATCTGATCTAAGTGAAGTCGACCAATTGTCATACAACGAGGCAAGATTAGCTGGAATGTTTGGAATGAAAATTTTAGATCCAATTGCAATAAAAGAAATTCTGGAAAATGGAGTTGATATTCCTATTATTGTTACTAACATGAAGGATCCAACAAAAATAACCACCATTAAACGAATTCCAGATAAAAAAAATGGCAATCCAATCAAAATTGTAACAGGAAAGAAAAATTGTGCCATATTTCGAATTGAAACAAGTTCAATCCAAAAGTTGCTAATATCTCTTGAGAAAGACAAAGGGTATAGCGAATTTATTATTTTATCACCATTTACAAAAGATGGAACTGAATTTTCACGGATGTTGTTTTTAGATGCAGAATATGTTAAACGAAATGAAAAATATTTTCTAGCATTTGATCCTCTAGCTAAAATCACCTACAATAGGGGAGTCATAACATTGATTGGAGATGAAATGTGGAGAGTTCAACAAGTTGCATCAAGGACTAGTGCTAAAATTGGAGAAGCTGGATTAAACATTTTGAATATGGATGCACAAGAAGAAACTTCACGAATAATTATTGTGGTTGAAGATTCTGAAGATAATATTAAAAAGGCAATTAGTGCAATTCACTCTGAAACATCAAAGATTAATTTTATTTAATTAAGTAAAAGTGGCCCCACTGGGTTTTCACCAGTAGCGCCATCATAGGTTTGTTCTTGGACCGTTATCTAGATTTAGTCCGGCGTTACCTACAACACGCGATAATTATAATACAAATTACTAGTATTTAGAGCTGATCTATATAGAATACATTTACGTACGCTCAGCAATGAACCACAAAACAATTCCTGCCCCAATTATTGCATACCACTTGAAATTTTTTTTGTTTGCAAAAATATTAGGCGATGCTAATTCTTCATCACGATAAGTAGTGAGCCTAATTCTTCTCATCTCAAAGGCCTGGCCAATCAAGCCTATCACAAGTAATGCAATTCCAAAAAAACCAAGTATCCAATTCATACAAAAATTCTATTTTAACATTATATTTAGTTTCTAGTAAAGGATGGTTGTCAGAAAAAGATAATTCTTTAAATTAGCATATTATTTTATTTCTTCTATGAAGGAGACAGGAAAAAATTTGGATGAATGGAAAATTAGTACCATTCAAAGATGCCAAGGTTCATGTCTTAACCCATGCGTTACATTATTCAACTTCGGTTTTTGAAGGAATTAGATGTTATAATACTCCAAAGGGATCCGCGATTTTTCGTCTTCCCGAACACGTTGATAGATTCTTCAAATCAGCAAAATTGTATTCTATGAAGATGCAGTTTTCAAAAAAAGAGATCACCGCTGCAATTTTAAAAACAGTAAAGACTAGTGGTTTAAAGGAGTGTTACATCAGACCACTTGCATATTATGGGTATGGCACAATGGGTCTAACTCCAACTCAAAATAAAGTAGATGTATCTATTGCATGTTGGGAATGGGCTATGGGAGAATCCAAAGCAGGAAAGTTCTCTGGTGCAAAATGTAAAGTTTCAAGTTGGATTAAGATTGATTCACGTTCCCAGCCCATGCAAGCAAAGGCAGCAGCAAATTATTCAAATGCAGCTCTTGCAAGGGTAGAAGCTCTTGATAATGGATATGACGAGGCAATCATGTTAAATTTACAGGGAAAAGTAGCAGAAGGAAGTGCAGAAAATATTTTTCTTGTAAAAGACGGTTTAATCCAAACACCTCCTTTAACGGCTGGAGGATTGAGTGGGATTACAAGAGACAGTGTTATCCAAATTATAGAGGAAAATGGAGGATTTGTAATTGAAAGAGACATTGATAGAGATGACTTGTATACTGCTGATGAAATTTTTATGACTGGAACTGCTGCTGAAGTAAAATCAGTTACCCAAGTAGATAAAGTAAAGATAGGAAAAACAAAGATGGGTAAAATTACTAAGGCTTTGCAAAAATCATTTACAGATGTAGTAATGGCCAAAGATGAAAGATTCCTTCCTTGGTTGACCTTTATTTAATCGCGAAGCTTTTTACACACAAATTTACAAATAAAAACATGGAATCTTGTGCGCCAGGAAATACCGAGGAAATTTGTTGGTTTTGCAGGAAAGGAAGACATGAAGATTGTATGAAAGAGATTCCTATGGATGGAAGATCGGATGGACCTCATGATTGCACATTTGATACAAAAATGATTCCTTGCAAGTGTAAACATTCAACCAAGTAACAAATACGGGAGTTTCGAAATTATCACATGAGTTATGACAAAGAATTTTGGGATAATTATGCCAAAGAAAATGAATCTAGATACAACGAAGAGTTTGCAAAATTCATCCGAGACTTGGCAGTATCCTTGCGGTGTAATAACGTATTAGAGATAGGATGTGGCACTGGAATTGATTTAAGGTTATTTCCTGATACTTTGGAAGTTCATGGAATCGATTTAAACGACTTGGCATTAGATATTGCAAAAAAGAAAAGAAACACATATGATTTTAAAAAGGGGTCAATCACAAAATTGCCTTTTTCTGATTCTAGCATTGATTTTATTTTTACTCATAAATTTTTGAATTGTCTTAATGATGATGACTTGAATAAAGGAGTATCTGAAATGTATCGTGTAGCTAGAAAGTATATTGTAAATTGTGAAATGTATGATAAATCAGAGTCAAAAACTGAGAATATCTTCAAAGGTAGAAACATGCTCAAAAAATGGAGTAACTTTAAGGTCAAAATTATCAGTGATGTGGACATGCATGAAGATATTGAACCTGAAAAAATCAGATTTACCTTGGTAAAAAAACTTGATGATATGTAAATTTGAATTTGAACAAATAATTTGTTTTTCGAAAGATCTATAAGTCAAAATTAATTCTATTTGAGTATGACCAATAATTCTTGGTGGAAAGGATTACCAAAAGAAATTGAAATTGATTTAGAAATTTTAACAGATTCAAGTGATCTCAAATAAATTATTTTTTCATGAATTTGAATATTAAAAAGCGGGTCTAGAGGGATTCGGACCCTCGACAACCGGATTAAAAGTCCGGTGCGCTACCTGGCTGCGCCATAGACCCACAAAGAAATTTGCTTAGAGTGTATAATTTAGTCTTTTACAAAATTTTTTGTTGTGACAGAAACTTTTAATCTAGGATTTTGTTGAAAAGAAATCGTGCCCTCGTAGTATACCCCGGTCTAGAATTCGGCCCTGTCACGGCTGAGACGCGTGTTCAAATCCCGCCGAGGGCGCCATTATTTTATTATATATACAATATGCTATGTTAGAACTTTTTTTCAAAACATATCCACCCGATATTTTGACTGGCAAAAAATCGTAAAAATAAAAGCTAGTTGTGAAAATATAATTTAGTTGGATGAATGCTGGATAACCATAGATGGACTCAAAGTAAGATATCTTGAATCTGGAAAGGGGAAAAATAGACATGTTTTATTTATTCATGGTCTGGGATCTGCAGCAGATAGATGGATGAAAATTCCAGATGCACTATCATCAGATTTTCATTCTGTTGCCATTGATCTACCGGGGTTTGGTGAAAGTGACAAGCCAGCCAATATTGATTATACGATTGAGCAATTCAAGCAATTTCTCATATTGTTTCAAAAAAAGATTTCAATTCATGATGAGAAAACAAGTCTGATAGGTCATTCCCTAGGAGGCTATATTGCCTCAGAAATAGCAATTCAAAACCAAAATCATGTCAAACAACTTGTTCTAATAGACTCTTCAGGAATGTTGAATCAACCTACTCCAATTCTTGAAGAATATCTCAATGCAGCAATGAATCCTTCAAAAAATAATGTAAGAAAGGCATTTGAAAAGATGGTGGCAAACCCCTCAAGGATCCCTGAACAATTAGTAGATGGGTTCATAAGAAGAATAAATATGCCAAATGCCAAATATGCATTCAAATCTACTCTTGCCAATAGTGCAAAAACTCAGATTGGATTAGACAGGCTAAGGCAGATTAACAACATACCTACCTTAATTCTATGGGGAGTACACGATAAGGTAATTCCACTCGAGCACTCTAAATTTTTCAAAGAGGCTATTGATAATTCAAGGCTTGAGATAATTGATGATGCAGGACATGCCCCTTTTGCTGAAAAGCCAGATCAAGTATGTGATATATTAAGAAATTTTCTAATCTGATAATCATACGTGATAATAAAATTACATACATGTATGATGTGACATACATTGTATGGGTTCTTCATTACTTAATTTCTGAAAATACTTCATCCAAAATTTTTTGATTTGCTGCAGCAATAAAGGAGACTCTAGTGTCATAACTAAGATCGGCATCAAGTAAATCAAAATTTTCATCTAAAAGCATCCCTCCTGCTTCTTTTACAATCAAATATCCTGCGGCGATATCTTGAATTCTAATCTTTTTCCTCAAGTCAATAAAAATATCCATCAATCCATTTGCAAACATTGCCATTTCAAGAGCATTGGCACCAAAATGTCTAGTGTGGTTATGTCGCTCAAAAATTGGCTGTAGTTTTTTCATCAATTCTGGTGATGCCCCTGAAGCGTTTATTCCCACAATTTTGTAGATAGGATCTTTATCGTGAACACGGATTTCTGATCCATTCAAAAAAGCCCCTTTGTCTTTGGAGGCCCAATACATCTCTCCATTTGATAGATTTGTTATCACTCCATCTGTTATGGAGCTTAGTCTGTTTTCAGTAGCAAACGCAAGGGAACTACAAAAAAATGGAACTCCCCTTACAGAATTAGCAGACCCATCTATGGCATCCATTATCACAAATCCCTTTGGGTTTTCAGATAATTCTACTCTTCCACATTCTTCCCCTAAAACCACACATTCAAAATCAATCTCTTTTAGATAGTCAAGTACAGTTTTTTCAGCAATAATGTCAATGTTACGAGAAATGTCTCCACCTGCTCCTCTTCCAAAATCACCAGCAGCTTCTTCGGTACCTGCCAAATCTTTTACATTTTCATAAATTTTTTTTGAAACGTCCCGAAGAATATCAATTACTTCCATTGATCTAAATTTTCTTCTTCGTAATTTAAGTGAAGGAAGTTTAATTATTTGAAAGCATAAATAACAACATAGGAGTTGACCGATGTGAGTGGAAAAGATCAATCTGTAACTAGCAAAGAAGCTTTGATGAGTACAAAGCCCGGTAAACAAATTATAAAACAAGCATTATTCAAATCAAAAGGCTACAAATTATTCAACCACTACAAAGAAGAAACAGAAAAAGAATTTCCAAATTTTGCAGAAAGGTTTGCTCAAGATCTTTACAAAGAAATTAAATCTGATTCTTCTCCAAATTCAACCCAACAGGCTTTTGGTGATGAAGTAGGTTCTACTGAAATTATTCTTCAGGCTTCTGAAATTGAACCTTTACGATCAAAACTAGATGATATAGAAGTAATTCGGGACAGAGTTGGTCGTATTCTCAATTCAAATTTTGTAAAAATGACATTTCCTGTCTTTAATGCCTTGTTTGATGGTGCTAATGAATATTTAGGAAACAAAAATACTCATCTAAAACAAGATATTGTTGAAGGCCACATCTTGGCAATTGACCTTAGCGAACCAATGGATAGAATTGTAGACCGAGACGAGGATTTGGAATATCTTGATGATTACAAATTGATGAATCCCTACATTTTGAAATTAGCTAGAAATAAAATTTCTAAAGGTGGTGATGCTGTTTTAAATGAATTTGAAGAAGGCTTCAAGGACGCAAGAATTGGACAATACCTTGATGAGGAATTAAAATCAAAACCAACACAGATTACAGAAGAAGAGATGACTATGTCTTACAAAAAATACAGATCCGTAATGGGTACTGCCGGAAGAAACATGGCCCTTGCAGAACGACCGCTAGGAGAAATTTTCTATTTAGGGATGGCAAGAGCAGCCGAAGGTGTAGGGTGTGGAAATGAAATTGAAGATTCTATAAAAAATGGATTTGTAAAAATCCCTTCATGGCCATTATATTATTCCCTTTTAGCTAATGATGTAAAAAAAGGATTTGAAGTAACACTAGAAAAAAGTAATTTGTATCTACGAGATGCTCGTCTTGCCATCCAGTTACTTCCAGATGAATTTTCTCATAAAGAATTTTTAGAATTTTTATTCTTGACAGTAGAGCACTATAATCAATTTTGGTACAACAAGTTACAAAAAGCAAACAAGTGGTCAGAATTTGAATCCAAACTTCCCAAGTGATCAGATTGATGTGGTCTGAGAAACATAGGCCACAGAATATTTCTGATATGATTGGAAATGAGGAATCAAGATCAGCGATTATCGAGTGGTTTGCAAAATGGAAAAAAGGAACAAAACCTTTACTGCTAATCGGCCCACCAGGGATCGGAAAAACTACAATTGCCTATCTCACTGCAAAACAATTTGGATATGATTTGATTGGTCTTAATGCCAGCGATGTTAGAAGTAAATCTAGATTAAATGAAATTCTTTTCCCCGTATTAGGAAATACTACAATTTTTGGCTCTCCAATGATTTTTGTGGATGAAGTGGATGGAATCCATGGTAGAGGAGACTATGGAGGAGCAGAAGCACTAATTCAAATATTAAAAGAACCAACAGTCCCAATAGTTTTGGCTGCTAATAGTGATACATCTGATAAAATGAAGAGTATCAAAAAAGTTGTTAAAACAATTTCCTTCAAACCAATTCCTCCACGCCTTTTACGCGTTTATCTGGAAAACATACTGAAAAAAGAAGACGCTAAACTCAGTCCAGGGGCTTTGATCAAAGTTATTGATAAATCAAGAGGTGACATTCGCTCTATGATTAATTTAACTCAATCTCTCGTAACTGGATTTAACCCTCAAACCGAAAAATCGTTTGAGAGCATTAATGTTGAAGATGGAATCAACGCATTCTTTAAATCCAATTCAATTGATGAGGCACGAGGAGTTTTGTATGCCATGCAAATCGATCCAAGAAAAAAGATTGATGCTTTTTACTCTAGCATAATCACTAGCAGTTTAGATAAAAATACTCTATCAAAATATTTAGAAATAATTTCTAGAGCTGACATTTTGTATGGAAAAATCATGAAAACTCAAAACTGGAGACTTTTACGTTATCTAAATGAAACATTGATTGAACTATATCAAAAAGATGATCGTATTAGATATACACAGTACAATTTATCCTGGCCACTTTTAAATCGTATACGTTGGGATGGGAGAAAAATTAAATCTCTATCGTTATTCATGGCACAAAAATTACATCTTTCTAGAAGTTCTTTTACTACAATTGGTCTTCCTTATGTTTTATTTTGCATAAAGAATAAAAAATTGAAATTAGAACTGGAAGAAACTTTTGGAGAAATAATTGAAAAGGAAATGGAGTTAATCAAATGAGCTGGAGAAAAATCCCTATGAAGTTTCCTGGGACATGTATTATTTGCAATGAAAAAATCGAAATCAACGAAATCGGCTTATGGTCAAAAGGAGTTGGAGTGAAACATGAAAAATGTTCCCAAATTAAGGAACTACAATGTGCAGTTTGTCATGGACCTGCTGGCTGTCAAAGCTGTGAATTTCAAGATAGCTGTAACCTTGAAATTGTTTCTGAATTATGCATTTGTAAAAAATGCAGTGAAGAAAAAAACCCATATAATTCCTACCTAAAATCTATAATGAAAAAACTTCCATTGTTAAATCTAAATCCTAAGACATAGCAAATTCTAGAAATTACCTTTGTCCGATCGAAAAAAATTCTAAAAGCTTAAAATCCTACTCAGTTATTCTATTTTTTGATGTCGGAGGATAAAAAAGAAGATGACAGCAAATCCCCAGAAACCAAGGTAGAAAATACTGAAATTTCAGAAACTGAGACAGCAAAAGCATCTTCTAAAACAAAAAAAGAAAAAACGACTCGTAAAACCAAGAAAAAATCCTCAAAATCAGGCATGACTGCATCAGAATTAGCCGCAATAGCAGATGCAGAAGCTGCTACTGCAATGGCAAGATCTAAAGCTGCAAAAGAAGTTGCAGAAAAAGCCTTAGATGAGGAATATCAGCAAGCAGCAAAAGAAGTAGTGTTAGCCAAAGTTAGTGATTCATTTACCAATAAACGAATTAAAGATCAAATATTTAGACGTGAAATGGGTGAGCCAGAATTTTTCCTTCATAAACACGAATTAGCCCCACCTAGACCTATTCTTACACAAGAAGAAGAAGAAGAGATTTCAAGACGAGTAGAAATTCCAACTGATCAAACTCCAAAATACGTTCCAGAACTCATGCTAAGTCCAGAATATCAAGGAATATCAAACTATGAAACTGGGGTTGCATCCTTTAGAGATGAAATAGAAGAAAAATTAGCAAAGTTACAAAAAGATCCTGATGCAAATCAAAAAGAACTTCATCAAGCAGAAGAGGATCTAAAAACTGTAGATTATCTTTTTGAAAATTTCAATCTTGGAATGAATGTTTTCCGTACAGCAAAAGGTGGAAGGAACAAATTTGACAAATAAAGGTGATTTGAAATGACGGCAGGCAACTTTAAAATTATCAACTCTAAATTTACTCACAAAAACATTCCAATGCATAAATTAGAAAAATTTTCCTTCAAAGATATTTCTGCAGCTGCTGAGGAATTCAAAAAAATATCTGACGTATCAGAATGTGTAATAGTTCAAACATCTAGCAGGGTTGAAATTTTTCTAATAATTACTCTTGAATCCGGGGACACACCAGATGCAAGAAGACCTGAAGCAAAAGGTCTTGTAATAAATCAAATTCAAGATACATGGAGATCATTAACCGAACTAGACCAATGGGAAATTGATCACTTTGATCAAACTCTTGAAATTCATACAGGCACAAATGTTTACCTAAATCTACTTAATCTTGCATGTGGTCTAGACTCTGTCGTTATAGGGAAAAATGAGATTCTTGATGAATTAAAAACATCAATTTCAACAGCTAAAGAATTAAAAACCTCAGGAAGAGTTTTAAATAAACTATTTGATACTTGTATTCGCGTTGCAACTCAAATTAGAGAGGCAACTGGCATAGGAGAAAACGTAACATCACTAGGCGATATATCAGTGAAAATTGCCGAAGAAAATGTAGGTATTGACAAAAAGAAACACATTTTGTTAATGGGTACAGGCGAGGCAGCAGCCAGGGTTGCAAAAGCCCTTGACAGAAAGAATTACTCCTTTGATGTAACCAGTATGACTTTAGAGCGAGCTACTGGCTTTTCAAAAACTTTTGGAGGAACTCCAATTGATTTCAAGGATGTTTTTCCGGGATTTGATAAATTTGATATAGTATTTGTGGCAACTACTGCAGATTATTTTTTGATAACGTATGAAAAAATAAAACGAGTGCTTGGAAATAAAAAAACTGGAGTTTTGATTTTAGATATTTCTGATCCAAGAGCAGTTGGAGAAAAAGTCTCGACTATTCCTGGAGTGAAACTAATGTTCAAAGATCAAATCATAGAATTGGTAGAAGAAAACGAAAACATTAGAATGGGCAAAGTTCCTGAAATTGAAAAATTGATTGCCAAGGAAGTTCCCGTAATTGAAGCTACAATGAACAAGATTGATGCAGAACCAATAGTTGCAGATGTACTAGAAAACGTTGATGCAATAAGGAAAAAGGAATTGGAAAAAGCATTAGAAATGCTAGGTGAAACAGATGAAAATAAAATAAAGATTATTGAGGAATTAACAAAGACAGTAGTTGCAAATATTATCTCTACACCTACCAAGAAAGAAACTGAGGCATCAGATTAAGAACAAATTTCTCAATTCCTCATTTTTGATCTATAATTGTTGAAAATAGCTGATTATGTGTTTTTTATGTTAAAAAATATCTTAGTTTTTATTGTACAACAGCAATTCTCAAAATATGGCGAAACTAAAGTGCTCTGACTATGGTTTTGAGTGTGATTTTGAAAGTGAAGGTGAAATTGAGGAGGTAATTAATGTATTTGGCAAACATACTGATGAAGTGCATGGTATTGATTATTCCAAAGAAGCCTTGATGCAGTTTATTCTTCGCCAAAAAACTTAGTTTAGTCATTACAAATAATTACAATTGATATTACTTTTTAAAATCTGAATTTATCCATACGATTCGAATTTGATGGAGAAGCTTCCATCTTCAAGCTTTTTGTCTTTGGTTACAAATCCACGTGATGCAGTGAGGTCAATCACGCCATCTATAGTTCCTTGATACCCACAAATGTAGATGGATGTATTTTCTGGTGTACATTTTTCACCAACTAATTGATCAAGTGGTGATAAGCCATCTTTTCCTTCTTTGAAAAATGATTCAACTCTTCCTACATGTCCGCTCCATGAACGATTAAAGTATTCTTTAGGTCTGCTAATTGCTGCTCTATATTTGAAATTCCATTGATCTTCTCCTCCTCTGATACTATCATCTTCCAAGTCTGTCAGCATTTTTTTATAACTTAACTCATCAACATAGCTTGCTCCATGAAGAACAACTAACTGGCGGTTATCTCCCACGTCATGTAAATGATTAGCATAAGCAATGAATGGTGCAAGGCCTGTTCCTCCACCAACACAAACAATTCGTCTATTGTCCTTTTCTCCATTAGGAAGAGTTTCGTTAATCAACAGAGCATTTCCGGTGGGATAACCTAATTTCACTTCGTCGCCCACACTTGCATGAAATAACATAGTAGTAACGCGTCCAGGTAATGGATTTCTTACCCATCTAATTACAAATTCAAAATAATCTTTATTTTCAGGATTTGAAGCAATTGAATACGCCCTTCGGACTAGTTTAAAATTTTCAGTGGGAACAATAACCCCAATAGTGAGAAACTGACCAGTTATGTAATCTGGCATCCCCTCATCTGGAAGTATTCTAATAATTACAAGGTCTTCTTTTAGCAAATTGGTGTAAATCACCTTGGCTTTCATTTCAGTGACCATACATGATATTTTGTCTTTACTTTAGTTAAATATTTCTGTAAATCTTATTCCAAAATTTTTCATAGGAAATTTGGAATCTTGAAAAATAATTTCGTTTTAAATTATGTTCTTCAAAAGCAAATTTCAACTAAATTAATAAGTAGATGTAAACCCTACAAAGCAAGATGCACTCTGAAAAAATTGAGGAATTTTCGAAGAGAGAAAAAACATCATTGCTAGGGGGAGGCCAAGATCGTATCAAGGCCCAACATGATAAGGGAAAACTAACAGCCCGAGAGAGAATTGATCTTCTATTAGATGAAGGAACTTTTACCGAAATAGATCCGTTAACCACACACCATTATCATGAATATGATATGCAGAAAAAGAAATTCTTTACAGACGGAGTGGTTACTGGTTATGGGACAGTAAACGGCAGACAAATCTTTGTGTTTGCTTATGACTTTACTGTACTTGGAGGTACATTAAGTAAGATGGGAGCAAAAAAAATTACCAAACTTACCGAACATGCCCTTAGAACCGGATGCCCAATCATTGGAATAATGGATTCTGGTGGTGCTAGAATTCAAGAAGGAATTATGAGTCTTGATGGATTTGCAGATATCTTTTATTACAATCAATTAGCTTCTGGAGTAATTCCACAGATTACTGCAAGCCTATGGTCCTTCAGCGGGCGGTGCTGTATACTCTCCTGCAATGACAGACTTTGTAATTATGGTTGAAAAGGTAGGGACTATGTTTGTGACAGGACCTGATGTCGTCAAGACTGTATTGGGCGAAGAAATTTCATTTGAAGATCTTGGTGGAGCTATCACACATGGATCAAAAAGTGGCGTTGCACACTTTGTTGCACAAAATGAATATGAGTGCATGGATTATCTGAAAAAATTACTCTCATATCTTCCACAAAATAATACGGAAGAACCACCTAAAACCATAACTGACGATGATCCAAATAGATTAGATCATAATCTGATTAACATAATTCCAGAAAATCCGGTACAACCCTATGAAATGAAAGAAATCATTAATTCAATTGTTGACAATCATGTATTCTTTGAAGTACATGAATTGTTTGCACCAAATATTGTAGTTGGTTATGGAAGAATGAATGGCAGAGCTGTTGGATTTATTGCAAACAATCCTATGCATCTTGCAGGTGCACTTGATATTGATTCATCAAACAAGGCAGCACGTTTTATCAGATTCTGTGATGCATTTAACATACCTCTTATCACTCTAGTTGACACTCCTGGTTACATGCCTGGTTCTAATCAAGAACACAATGGAATCATTAGACATGGAAGTAAACTACTCTATGCATTTTGTGAAGCCACTGTTCCAAGAATTACTCTAGTTATTGGCAAAGCATATGGTGGTGCATACATTGCAATGGGAAGTAAAAATCTTAGAACTGACATTAATTATGCATGGCCCACTGCAAGATGTGCAGTTTTAGGTGGAGAAGCAGCCGTGAAAATCATGTATAGAAAAGAACTTGCAAAAGCTGAAGATCCTGAATCTCTTAAAAAAGAATTAATTGATGAATTTACGGAAAAATTTGAAAATCCTTACGTTGCTGCATCTCATGGAACTGTTGATAATGTAATTGATCCAGCTGAAACAAGACCTATGCTAATAAAAGCACTAGATATGCTTGAAAACAAAAGAGCAAAACATCTACCTAGAAAACACGGAAACATCAATTTATGATTGAAAAAGTACTCATCGCAAACCGAGGAGAAATTGCCTTTACGTGTTATTAGAACATGTAAGAGACTTGGAATCAAAACAGTTGCAGTTTATTCTGATGAAGATTACACTTCTTTACACGTAAAACAAGCTACTGAAGCATATTACATTGGGGAGGCAACACCTACAAAGTCATATCTTAATCAAGAAAAAATTCTAGAAGTCATGCTATCATCTGGTGCAGATGCTGTTCATCCAGGTTATGGTTTTCTTTCTGAAAATGATGACTTTGCAAGACTGTGTGAAAAAAATAAAATTAATTTCATTGGTCCATCTGCAGATTCAATGGATCTTTGTGGTGACAAAATGAAATGTAAAGCTGCAATGTTAAAAGCTAAAGTTCCAACTGTTCCTGGAAGTCCTGGTCTAGTAAAAGATGCTGATGACGCAGAAAAAATTGCAAATAAAATTGGCTATCCGGTAATGTTAAAATCAGTTTATGGTGGTGGTGGTCGTGGAATTAGAATAGTAACTAGTGATAAAGAATTACGTGAAGGCTATGAATCTGTTACCGGAGAATCAATGGCATCAGTAGGAAAATCAGCTATTATTGTAGAAAAATTCCTTGAAAAAACACGACACATTGAATTTCAGATGTGTAGAGATAAACATGGTAATGCAGTTCACATCTTTGAGAGAGAATGCTCAATTCAAAGACGTAATCAAAAATTAATTGAGCAAACACCATCTCCTGTAGTAGATGAAGAAAAAAGAAAAGAAATTGGTGAAATAGTTGTTAATGCAGCAGAAGCAGTTGATTATACTAACCTAGGAACTGCAGAATTTCTAAGGGCTGATAATGGTGAATTCTATTTCATTGAAATTAATGCTAGATTACAAGTAGAACATCCAATTTCTGAATTGGTTTCTGGATTAGACTTTGTAAAACTTCAGATAGATATTGCAAATGGTGAACCATTACCATTCAAACAAAGTGACCTCAAAATGAATGGATATGCAATAGAATGTAGAATTAATGCCGAAGATACATTCTTAGACTTTGCTCCTTCTACTGGTCCTATCCCAGATGTAACAATTCCGGCAGGACCAAGTGTTAGATGTGACACTTATCTTTATCCTGGATGCGCAGTTTCTCCATTTTATGACTCACTTATGGCAAAACTCTGTACTTGGGGTCAAACATTTGAAGAATCTAGAACTAGAATGCTTTCAGCATTAAATGACTTTTACATTCAAGGAGTGGAAACTTCAATTCCTCTCTATAAAACAATTCTAAATTCAGATGAATACAAAAATGGAGAATTATCTACTGATTTTCTCAAGCGCCATGGTATGATTGATAGATTGACTGAAGATCTTAAAAAAGAAAAAGAAGAGAAAAGCGAAGCTGCTTTAGCTGCTGCGATAATTCATTCTGAATACTTTAAGAGTCGTATACAAAATAATGCTAACAGTAATTCTAATTGGAAAAATAAATTGGATTGATGAATTATGGATTATAAAATACCAGATATTGAAAAATCATTTGAAGGAAAAATAATAGAAAATCTTGGTAATAATGAATATGTAATTAAAATTAATGATAACGAGCATACATTAAAAATTATAACTATGACTTCAAAAGGAATTGAATTTATTTTAGATCAAAAATATCACAGAGCAAAATATCTTGAACAATCTACAAATGAAATGAATCTTGTAATTGATAATGTCCCAATTACTCTAAACATCCATTCTCACTTTGATGAAATTGTTTACAAAAAAACTGGTGGAGGTGGTACTGTGATACACAATTAGCTTTGAAAAGTCAAATTCCAGGAAAGGTTGTATCAATTGCAGTTACTGATGGAGATTCTGTAAAGAAAGGTGATGTTGTTTGTACTTTAGAGTCCATGAAAATGCAAGTAGCATTAAAGCACACAAAGATGGTGTTATAAAATCAATTAAAGTAAAGGAAACTGGACTGTTGCCAAAGGCGACGTAATTGCAGAAATAGAATAAAAAAATTTTTTCTATTTTAGGAAATTTTTAATTTCTTCATAGTTTGGTTCTTTTAATGGATCTTCTGAAACCCATTTGTAACCAATCTTTCCATCTTCCATTATTACATGAATACAGAACGTTTTGCAGCATTGTAATCTTTAATGTGAAGTAAATCTTTCATCAATATGTCGTAATCACGAATTGTTTTACTGTTATAATCTCCTAATAATGGAAAATTGAAGTTGTGTTTTTCTGCAAATGCTTTATTTGCAAATGGACCATCATTACTGATTGCTACTATTTGTGCACCAAGATCTGAAATCTCTTGCCAAGAATCTCTAAGTGTACAAAGCTCGGCTTCACAAACTGGAGAACTTGCAGCAACTATGAATGACAGTACAATTTTCTTTCCCTTTGAATTCATCCAAAGTCCGCATCTTCAATTCCGTATCGGGAAGTTCAAAATCAGGAGCAATATCTCCTATATTTAATGACATGATCGATCTGTTTGTAATTATCCTATTAAGTAGTTTGCAAAAATCATTTTTTCTAAATTAGATCGATGTAACCATACCTTTTTATACAAAAAGTTGGGTTCAAATAGCTAAATTGGTCGGGGAATTAGCGGGCAATTATAGTACAGTTGTGTACTGATGTTTGCCTTTGCATAGTGGCGATGGGGCCTGCATGATACATTCAAGAATGATTCTCACCCCAAGAAAACGAAGCAATCCTGTAAAATTTTTGCCAATGGAATGTGGTCAAGTTCCATCAGGAGAAGGACGAACTCACTTTATGATGCAGTATTATCCATACATTTCTGATGTTTGTCGTCTTTTGATGTCGTGGCAATTTTCCTTGTATGCATGGGGAAGTTTCTCTATATTGTATCTTCCAAAGAGTAGCTACACTACCTATCATCGCATTTCTTTAGCTATAATGTTTGCTGCAATGGCCTTTGCTTGTATCAATCAGGGAGGAGAAGACATTTGGTAGTTTTTTATATTAATCATTTATGAGGATGAGGGGATAAGATTGCTTAAAGACTTAGATTACACCACAAAATGCAAATGTCTTTGTAGGAAAGTTAGGGAGATATTTTAGAAAAAGCAATTGACAAACCATTAGGTTTTGCAATCAATTGGGGAAGAATTTGGTCTCTATGGCCCGTACACATTGAAACAGCTTGTTGCAGTGTAGAATTTGGAGCTGCGTCTAGTCCAAGATATGACGTTGAACGATTTGGAATCATTGAAGCATTTGGATCACTAAGACAATGTGATCTAGTTGTGGTTCAAGGAACCATTACCAGAAAGATGGCACCACGTTTACGTTTAGTATATGATTAAATGCCAGAACCAAAATACGTTATTGCAATGGGAGCTTGCGCCATTACAGGAGGATTGTATTTTGACTCGTACAATGTTCTTCCAGGTATTGATGGAGTTCTACCAGTAGATGTGTATGTTCCAGGTTGTCCACCTAGACCTGAAACTCTTATTCAAGGATGTTTGTTACTGCAAGAAAAAATCAAGAGAATGAAGGCTAGGAAGTTTGTATAATGAGTTCAGAACCAGAAAAAGAAACTGTTGAAAAAAAACCTGAAGACTCTAAACCGACCGATGATAAAGTCACTGAAAAGCCAGCTGCTGCAAAGCCAGCTGCTGAAAAACCCGCCTCTGCAAAGCCAGCTGCTGCAAAAAAATCCGTTCCTGCAAAGGCACCTCCAAAAGAAGAATCAGAACTACCAGCATTTGAAAAGGGAATTGTAGATAAAATCACTGAAAAATTTGGAGAAAAAACAACAGTTTCCTTTGTAAAGCCAGATAGAATTGGAATTAAAGTAGGCCGTGATGATATTCACGATGTTGCTGAATTTGCTCGAGATGTTCTAAATTATGATCATGTGGACTCGGTCGCAGGAGTTGATTATCCCGAAGACAAAGAGATTGAAGTAGTATATCACTTGAGTTCTTACACAGACCCTACATTATCCAGACAAATCCTAGAATTGGCAACAAGAGCACAAAGAGAAGACGAACCAATTCCTGGTAGTGATGCAACAAAACTTCCCAGTCTTAGAGATATATTTTACAGTGTTGAATTTCACGAAAGAGAAACTTTCGAAATGTTAGGTGTTTACTTTGAAGGTCATCCAGATAACAGACGATTACTTTTGCCAGAAGATTGGGCAGACTTACCACCATTAAGAAAAGACTTTAGGAACAAGGGGCGATAGAAATGAGTACACCAGCACTACCACCAGGACTATCAATTCAAAAAGCAGACGAGAGAATTATGACTCTCAATGTAGGACCCCAACATCCAGGTTCTGGACACATGAGAATTATTGTACAAATTGATGGTGACTATATTGTTGCATGTGATCCTGATCCAGGTTACGTTCACCGCGGAGAGGAAAAGATGGCAGAGTATAGAAATTATGTTCTAAACATTCCGCATTTAGAAAGACCAGTTATTCATGACTCTTGTAATATTTTGTATCCATATGTTTTAGGAGTAGAAGAACTTTTAGGACTAGAAATTTCAGAACGTGCTAAATACATCCGAGTAATTGCAGCTGAATTGAACAGGTGTGTTTACACAATGTATTGGCTTGCAATCTATGGCATCTTTTTGGGACATTCTACAATGTTCATGTGGCCTGCAGGCGATCGTGAACTCTTAATTGATCTTTTAGAAAAAATGACCGGTGCGCGAGTTACTCACTCTTATTTTATTCCTGGAGGGATTCGAAACGACCTACCTGCAAACTTTGAAGACGTCTGTTTGAGACAAGTAAATTACTTTGAAAAAAGAATTAAAGAATATGCAGATGTTTTCTATGATAACCCCATCTTGATTTCAAGGACAGAAAAGACTGGAATACTTTCACGTGAAGATGCTATAAGATTAGGAACAACCGGTTCTGTCCTTCGAGCAAGTGGAGTTGATTACGATGTTAGAAAGAAAGAACCATACGATGTCTATGATGAATTAGATTTTGAAACTAATGTGATGAAAAGTGGTGATTCATATGCCAGATCAAAAATTCCATGGCTTGACATGATGGAGAGTTGCAGAATAATCAGAGATGCATTAGAAAAAATGCCAAAGTCAGGTTCTGTTAGGGTTAAACTAAAACCAAATCCCAAAGGAGGGATTGGATCTGTCTACAAACGCGTAGAATCAGGAAGAGGAGCTTTAGGTTGCTACATTGTTTCAGACAAAAAACCAGAACCTTATAGGCTAAAACTAAGTGTCCCCTCATTTAGAAATCTGATTGCGTTACCATATCTTCTCATTGGAGAAAAATTAGGAAACATGCCATCAGTATATTGGAGTCTTAACTATTGGCCAGTGGAGGCAGATCGATAAATGTCAGTTATTGCTCCAAATTTTAAACTAAGTGAATTTATCAAGTCTATCTTAGATGTTGGCTTTTGGGTTCTTCTAATTTTTGTATTAATTGGTCTTCCAGCAGTTTTCATGATCTTATTTTTTATAGAAATGCCTGTAATCAATGGAGAGCTACTTACACCATTTCTTGCATTAACATGGATAGCAGATCCTTCTAGAACACTTCCTATTATCAAAGCCTTTATGACAACTGATCTCTTTAGAATAGATGCATTTCCAGGATTTGGTTTTGCAGCATTAATAGCAGCTAGCACTATTTTTGTTGAGAGAAAAATGATGGCCAAACTCCAGCTAAGAGTTGGGCCTTTTTACTGTGGAAAAATAGAAGGTGTTTTACAATTGATGGGAGATGGATTAAAATTAATTTCAAAAGAAATTATCATTCCTGCAAAAGCTGATAAACCTATTTTTTGGGCAGCTCCTGTTTTGTTTGTTGCAACAGCTGCGGCATTTGTTGCATTAATTCCAGTTGCTCCCGGATGGGTTGTAGCTGATGTAGATGTTGGACTTATTGCAGTCTTTGCTGTAATTGGATTTTTTCCAATCATTACTATTCTCTCAGCTTGGGCTGCTAACAGCAAATTCCCATTCATTGGTGGAATTAGGGCCTTATTCCAAATGGTTTCATTTGAAATTCCTCTGATTCTTTCATTTCTTGGTGTGGTAATTGTAACAGGAACTTTGAATCTTTCTGAGATTGCTGCAAGTCAATCAAGTTTCCCTTGGATTGTATTTTTCCCAATCGGCGCAATTATCTTCTTTATCACAATGTTAGCAGAGTTAGAAAGAATTCCATTTGACTTACCAGAAGCCGAAAGTGAGATTGTGGCAGGTTGGTTAACTGAATTATCGGGTATGCTGTATGGTTTGATTCAATTTGGAACTTATTTGAAACTATATGCGTTTGCAGGTCTCTTTGTGGTAGTATTTCTTGGAGGTTGGAATGGACCAATGATTGTGCCCCCATTCCCAGCGGAAATAATTACAGAAGGAATTGAACTAGGTCCAGTAACAGCTCAGATCCCAGGACTTCCAGTCTTCACTCAAGAGATGCTAAATGGTACTATTTGGTTTGTAATCAAAACAGTTAGCGTTATTTTCTTTATTATTTTACCAAGAGGTGTTTTCCCAAGAGTCAGAGTAGATATTTTGTTAGACCTAGGTTGGAAGAAACTAATTGGATTAGCATTCGTTAACATCTTTATAGCACTTGGTTTGCTGTATGCTGGAATCTTGGGACCAGGAGGGATATTCTAATGGGCACTGCTACTGGAATAATCAAGGCATTAAATTCAGGAATTAAACACCTTGCTATCAAGCGATTTACACTTCGATACCCAGAAGAGAAATTAAAATTTGTAGGAGATGGATATCAATTTGATCCAGCAACTGGTGTAGCAATTGCCGGTCTCAAGGGACGACACATGTTATTTCATGATCACTGTACGGGTTGTCAACTTTGTTCCATTGCATGTGAAGGTGTAGCTGAGGCAATCGGAATGGTGAAGGTTCAAGAAGAATGGAAGCATAACAAAAAAGCTATCATGCCACAAATTGATTATGGTAAATGTGTATTTTGTGGACTTTGCGTAGATGCTTGTCCCTTTTATGCATTGTATATGACTAACGACTATGAACTCTCTTCATTTAGCAAAGAAGGTTTGATTTACACTCCTGCCCAATTACAGGTAAAGCCCTCTGTTGATCAAGATTCTGAAATTATAATTTCTTCTAGAGGTGCAACACATGGCTGATGCTGCCTTTCTTGCCTTATCTGTAATTACAATAGGTTGTGCAATTGCAGCGCTGGAATTAAGATCACTAATTTATGGTTCCATAGCCCTGATGGGTTCACTTGGTGGAATTGCTGGATTCTTTTTGCTTTTAGATGCACCATTTGTCGCAATGTTTCAGCTTGCAGTTTATGTAGGTTCTATTGCTGTATTGATCCTATTTACAGTAATGTTGGTAAAAAGAGAGCTCATTTTCAAAAAGATTGAAGACAAAAGAAGAAAATTTGTTGGAATTGGATTAATGCTAGTTATGATGGTTTCCTTAGGTGCAGTCATTTTAGATTCTGGAATTAAACAAATCACTACAGATGAACCTGCTGTTGATTTTAGAGAAAGTGGTAAGGACTTTGTAACATATTATTGGCCAGCGTTAATTTTAATGGGTTTGATTTTATCAGGTGCAGTAACAGGAGCACTTGTTTTAGCTAGAAGGGTGGATGAGGAGAATGACCAACGAGCTAATTGAGTTTGTTTTAGTGTCTGTGGCCCTTTTGGCCATTGGAATTTATGGTATGGCCGTAAAAAGAAATTTTATTCGAATGTTGTTTGGCATTGAAATTGTAATTAATGCTGCAAATCTTAACCTTGTAGCCTTTGGACGATTCTTGCCACACAGTGGTGGTCAAACCTTGGCTTTATTCTCAATAGCAATAGCTGCAGCAGAAGTTGCAGTAGGACTTTCACTAATTATTGTGGCCTACCGCATGTATCATAATATCGATATTGCTGACTTTAGGAGCTTGAAGGAATAATGGAATATGCACTTTTACAGGCAGTTTTCCTGCCTCTACTGTTATCTCCTGTTGCCTATATTCTTGGACGAAAAATGGGACCGACCCCTGCAATGTGGTTTACTTTTGCAGTTTTACTTTACGCTACAATTCTCATAATTCAAGCAGCAGTAGTTGGAACAACTGAAGAACATTATCCTTGGACAGACATGTTTGGCGAATTTGGATTCTTGCTTGATGGTTTGGCCTCACCATTTGCAATTATGATTTACGTGTTGAGTACAATTCTTGTACCATATTCAAAACCATACATGATCCACATATTTCATAAGCAATACAAAGAGGAACAACAAGAAATTCAATCAAGTAGTGGTCAATCAACCGTTGTTGAATCAACTTCTCTAACAAACTATGTCAATGCAAAATCTGGACTTTACTTTGCACTTTATCTTGTCTTTGCCATGGGAATGCTTGGAACAGTACTTGCCACAAACCTGATTGAATTTTATATTTTCTTTGAGGTTATGTTACTTCCTGCTTTCTTCTTAATTGCACTTTGGGGCGATGGTCCAAGAAGAAGGATTAGTTTAATGTTCTTCTTCTGGACACATGCCGGTGCAGTTGTTTTGCTATTGGGATTATTGATGATTGGTCTTACTATTGGTAGTTTTGACTTTGCAGATATAGACGAATCAAAAATTCCACAAGATATTATTATGATCTCGGCAGTTGCAATAGCAATTGGTCTTGGGGTAAAACTTGCAGCCTTTATGTTCCACATCTGGTTGCCTTATGTTCACGGTTCAGCGCCAACTCCAATTAGCGCTTTGTTGTCTCCTGCAATGATCGGTATTGGTGCTTATGGTATTTTCAGATTAATCGTAGAATTTTTACCGTCCGCGTTTGAAGATCTTTCAATTTGGTTCCACATTTGGGGTCTTGTTACAATGATTTACGGTGGTGCTATGGCATTAATGCAAGACGATCTGAAACGCTTGCTTGCTTATTCAAGTATTAGTCAAATGGGTTACATTCTGTTTGGCATAGGTTCATTATCTGCCCTTGGAATGGCAGGAGCTGAGATGATGTACGTCACTCACGCCCTTGGAAAAGGCATACTTTTCATGATGGCAGGAATTATTATTGTTAAAGTTGGGACTCGAAGTATTACAAAACTAGGTGGACTAGCAGGAAAGATGCCAATTACGGCTGTTTGTGCAGTAATTGGTGCCTTGACGATTATGGGAATCCCACCAACAAGTGGCTTTATGGGAGAATGGATTCTATTTTATGGTGCACTAGAAACTGCAATTGAAGAAGGATCTACATTAAGAGCAGTAACCTTTGGTTTGGGTCTAGTTGCAACTGCATTAACCATGTCCTATATTCTCTGGATGCTAAAACGTGTCTTCTTTGGAAAGCTACCTGAACATCTTGAGAAGGTAAAGGAAGGAAGTTGGTACATGTTGGCACCAATGATGTTACTGGCAGGATTTACTAGTAGTAGTTGGAATTTATCCAGATATTTTCTTGAATTCAATAATTCCATACATGAACGGAGTATTGGGGGGTTAGTAAATGGCAACTGAGATAATGGGTTTACTATTTGAGGCAACAGCATCTGCTGCATGGTTAGTTTGGATTTTACCATTTGCGGCAGCTCTGATAATTCCGGCAGTTGGAAAGTTCTCAAAGAAAACGACTGGATATGTTGCAGTCGTATTTGCTTTAATGAGTGCACTTTCTGCATTATCTCTGTTACCCGTTTTATTGGAAGCTAGCGAAATTCATCATCAAATAAATTGGATTGATTCCATCGGACTTAAAGCAGGAGTACTCGCTGATCCACTTTCAGTAATCATGGCCAATGTTGTTGGATGGATTTCCTTCTTGATTATGATTTACAGCACTGGATACATGAAAGGTGATAAAGACATTACCCGATTTTGGTTCTGGATGATGTTCTTTATTGGTTCAATGCAGCTTATTGTTTTATCTGATAACTTTCTCCAACTCTTCTTTGGATGGGAAGGGGTAGGACTTGCGTCTTATGCGCTGATCAGCTTTTGGTATCGTGACAAAAAGAAAGATCATGTTGGAGTTGAGGGAAAAACTGTTTTGGGTCTACTGGATTATTATTCACCAACACATGCGGGTATGAAGGCATTCATCATGACCAAAGTTGGAGATGTTATGATGATTGCAGGAATGTTATTGATCTTTTTGTTTGCTGGAACATTTGGGTATAAGGAATTAATGGGTGACTTTGCATGGGCTGAGGCCATGTCTGCACAAGGATTACTGGTCCCTGCTTTTGTTTTAATATTTGGAGGTGCGATAGGAAAATCTGCACAGTTCCCACTAAATGAATGGCTCTTAGAGGCAATGACTGGTCCAACATCAGTTTCTGCATTAATTCATGCTGCAACAATGGTAAAGGCAGGAGTCTTTCTTGTAGCACGAATTGGTCCATTAGTCTTTGCATTAGGAGCTGCGGGAATCCTTGTTGATCGATTCTTTGAGATTGTGGCGTGGGTTGGCGCAATTACTGCATTATTACTTGCCACCCAAGCCATGGTAAATCCTGAAATTAAGAAGGTCCTTGCATATTCTACTGGTTCTCAAATAGGTTACATGATGATGGCATTGGGTGTTGCAGGACTATCTGCGCAATATGTAGATGGCTACACTGCAGGATTTTACCATTTAATATCTCATGCAATGTTTAAAGCATCTCTCTCTCATGGCAGCAGGTGCACTGTTACATACTGTAGGTTCTAGATTTATGACCGATATGGGTGGTCTTAGAAAACATATGAAAAAAACATATGCCTTCATGTGGGCTGCAGGACTCGGTTTAATGGGAGCACCATTCATCACAACAGGTTTCTGGAGTAAGGATGCAATCTTTGCATCGGTGTTTGAATCTGGAAGTGACTGGGCAATGCCACTTTATGCAATTGCTGTTTTTACTGCTGCCATCACTGCATTTTATACTACAAGAATGCTGGGTCTGGTATTCTATGGAAAGAAGAGCAAACACATAGAAAAGATGGAAGAGGAAGGCCATCACATTCATGAGGCCTCACCTTCAATGTGGATTCCATACGGAATTCTTGCTGTTCTAACTATTGGTGTTGGTCTAATTGGATTATCTTTTGAAGGGGAATACATGAATTATTCACCGATTATCTTAGTAATTCATTTAATCTCCCTACACCTCATCTTGAATTAGAAGAATCAATTCTACCTGGATTCCTACAAGGACTCAATCCGGTAGCATTGGGTTCATCGTTGGTGGCATTTGCAACAGGATTTGGATTAGGATACATCTTCTATATTGGACGATGGGTTGATGCTACAAAATTTGTAAATTCAAACATTATCTTTTATTCCCTTCACAAAATTATTTTAAACAGATGGTATCTTAACGCAATAATCTATTGGTGCTTTGTTGTAGCCCCACTTTGGCTTGCAAGGGGAGTATACAGATACTTTGAGAATACAGCAATTGATTATGGAATGAATGATGGATTTGAAAAGGCTGTTGGATGGAGTGCTAAGGTTGTTCAAAAGACACAGACAGGTGTGACTCAATCATATCTATTCGTATTTGGAGCGGGATTACTATTCGTAGTTCTGATATTGTTGATATAGAGGTATGAGATGATAGAAATTAGTTCAACTCCAATTGTAATAATAGCCATTCTCGGCATCGCGGGTGTCGTTTTACCTGTAATTAATGTAATAAGAAAAGAAAAAGGTTCAAACTCATTTTATGCCGTTATTGCTTTTGCAGCATTAATCCTTTCAATTGCATATGTTGGTTATCAATTCATCAATGAAATGTTCTTCCATCAGCACTATTCTCAGAGGATGTAATTAGTAGATGATGCCTTTGGAGGATTCTTTGCTATTGCAATGTTAATTGTTGCAATCTTCACAACAGTTGGTTCTTTTAATTATATGAGAAAACAAAACTATCCGGCAATCTACTACTCGTTAATTTTACTTTCCACAATTGGTATGGTGCTAATTGCATATTCTACTGATCTGATTATGCTATTTGTTGCATGGGAGCTAATGAGTATTCCAACATATGCTCTTGTCGGATTTATAAAGAAAAATCCCCAATCAAATGAAGCGGCATTAAAATACTTCTTGTTTGGTGCATTATCATCTGCAATAATCGTTTATGGTATTTCGATTACTTATGGAATAACTGGGTCAACTAACATAGGAGAAGTAATACAAGGATATGCTAATCTAGATCCAGTCTAGTTCCACTTGCGTTATTATCAGTTGGAATGTTTATTGCAGGATTTGGATTCAAGATGGGATTGGTACCTTTCCATCAATGGCTACCAGATACATATGAAGGCGCTCCACCAACTATTACTGCATTATTAGCAGCAGGAACAAAGAAAGCAGGATTTGCGCAGCTAATTCGAGTATTGTTCTTGGAATGGTAGTTCTCAATCTTGACTGGACACTAGCTCTTGGAATATTGCAGTGATGACTATGACAATTGGCAACATTGCTGCCATCATGCAAAAGAATCTAGCTAGAATGTTAGCATATTCAAGTATTGCACACGCAGGATACATTCTCATTGGACTTGCAGTTGCTCCCCACAGCTCTCTTGGATTACAAGGATCTCTGTACCATATCCTAAACCATGCTGTAATGAAAGGAATGGCCTTTATTGCAATTGCAGGAATAGTAACAACTCTTGCAGTAACTAATCTGGATAAACTACAAGGACTTGGTCGAAGAATGCCAATTACTCGCTTGGATTGGTAATCTCATTCTGGCCCTTGCTGGTGTTCCTCCGCTTGCAGGTTTCTGGAGCAAATTAATGCTGTTTGGTGGTGCATTAGATGCAGGTTCTTCTTTGTGGTGGGCTCCTTGGCTTGCAATCGCTGGAGTTCTTAACAGCGCTCTATCACTTGCTTACTATGGTTGGATTATGAGAAAAGATGTACTTTGAAGGAGAAACAGAGAAGAGAGTAAAAGAACCAAAATCAATTATTGCTGTTATGATATTCTCTATAATCTTTCTTGGTAGGATTTGGTGTCTATCCAGATCCAATTATAAAATTTGTAGAGTTTGCAACTCCAGTATTAGTCTAGACCTTATGCCTTAAACATTGTAAATTTAATTAAATTATCTAGATTCATTTTTGCTTCATTGTCAGGAATCTTACGTCAAATCCAGCTTCTTGCTTTTTCAGAATATTTTTTTAAAAGTTCTTCCATTTTATCAAAGACAACTCTTGGGTCAGAACTTTTCTTGATGAGCAAATTGAATAATTTATCTTCATTTTTCCAATCAAACAAATCATCTCTAATCTGATATGCTATTCCAATATTTTTTCCATATTCTGTTAATGACTCTATCTCTTCTTCAGTACCTTTGCTGATAATGGCTCCTATTCTTGCAGCCGCTTGAAATGCAACAGCAGTTTTGTACTCAATTACCTTAAGATAGTCATCAAATGTAACATCCTCACTTGTTTCTAGCCTATTTTCAATCATTTCTCCTTCGCTCATTAGCATTGCAGTACTTGCCAATTCCTTTGTAATTCTTGCATTGTCTAATCTTGAGGAAATTCCAAGAATCAATCCTAAAACAAAATCTCCTGTCAAAACACTTGTGTTGTATCCATATTTTATGTGAAATGGATCTTTTTGCCTTCGCAGTGTTTCGTTGTCAATAATATCATCATGAATTATAGATTCCATATGTAAGAATTCAACAGCGCAAGATGCTACGAGTGTATTATCGTCAATACTTCCTACACTTTCAGCTGCTAAAACTAGTATTATTGGTCTAATTCGTTTTCCGCCATCTAAGGAATACTTTAGCGGCTCTATGAATTCTGATTCTGAATAAAGGTCTAATTCTTTATTTAAAGAACGATTTATTTTATCAATATACTTGCCATAGGTTTTACGTAAAGGATTAATCTCTAAATTTCTTTCCTGTTCAAGACTGCCTATTCAAAAAACTTTATCTTTACTAAATAAATCTTGGTGCTCCAGCCGGGATTTTCATCGTAAGATTTTGAACCCGGGATCACTGCCTTGAAAGGGCAGTATGCTTGACCGGTCTACACCACTGGAACCCAAACCAATTCCATATTTTGTCCATAAAATCTTTTGTAAACAACAAAGATTTTTTTATTGCAATTAAGGAGATGTGGTATGAATTTGATAAAACGAATAGATGAAATGATTGAAGAAAGAAGCTTACTAAAGCACCCATTTTATCAGATGTGGTCTGATGGAAAACTCACAGTAGAATCTTTAGCTGGTTATTCAAAAGAGTATTTTCAACTTGTTAAAGCAGTACCATCATTTATGACTCCTATTATAGAAAAAGCACCAGAATCTAGTAACTCCAGAATTAATTGATAATCAACAAGAAGAGGCTGATCATATCCGCCCTTGGATAAAATTTGCAGTGAACTGGATATCTCGAGGATGAATTGACAAAATATGATGGCTTGGAAAAAACCAAAAAAGCAGTCTCTGATTTATCTAAATTGATGAATACCTATGAGGGTGGTTCTTGTGCCATGTATGCATTTGAGAAAGAAATTCCAAAAATTAGTCAAACAAAACTTGATGGAATGGCAAAGTTTTATGGAATGTCAAGTGATGATGCAACTGAATATTTCAAACTGCATACTGAAGCTGATATTCGACATGCCGCAGCATGGAGAAATATTCTCGAAAATGCATCTACAACTACTGATGACTTGATACAGATTGCAGACAAATCAATCTCTGCACAAAACTTGTTGCTTGATAGTTGTTATGAAGCATACTGTTAAACTCATAACATTTTAAACTGAAGATTTACCCCATTTTTGTAGGGCCCGTAACTCAGCTTGGTAGAGTACCCGGCTCATAACCGGGGGGCCAAGGGATCGAAGCCCTTCGGGCCCATCCTAATTCCATTAGTTTTAAAATAAGCTAACAATCCAAAATTTATTGGCTGCAATGAAGAATCAGAGTTATATCTGAATGGTGATTTGAAGGCATTTGTCTGAGCTGCCATTAATTATTTTATTTTAATTTGTTCTTGTACTTTATGTAAAACATCCTCGCCCACAAGATTTTGCTCAAACAAAGATTTGGTTATTTGCATTACATTTGTAATTGAATGCATAGTAACTCCTTCTTCTTTTAGAGCTTCATCGGCTCCCTTCCATTCTATTTACAATTACATACGCATCGTCCACTTTGATTTTTACTTCCTTTAGGGATTTGATACCATTTACTACTGAGCCACCAGTTGTAGCAACATCGTCTATCATTACTACTTTCATTCCTTCCCATATTTTTCCTTCAACGGATTTTGATGTTCCGTAGTCTTTTGGTTTGTTTCTAACATAGATTAACGGTTTTACTGTCTCTATTGCCAAGGCTGAAGCAAAAACTAAACCTCCTGTTGGAACTGAAACTAAAGAGTCAAACTTGTCCAATCCAATATCTTTGATTATTTCATTTTGGAGAACTTTTACTATCTTTCGAAATTGGTGAGGATAGCTAGGAACTAATCTTAAATCTACATAGTAAGAGCTTTTTTTACCACTTGATAGTGTAAAATCGCCGAACCTAATTATTTTATTTTCATGCAAAAAGGTTGAAAACTCTTTTACAAAATCCATACCAAAATTAACTACACTGGATTTATTTTGGTTTGTGTTGGTTAAAGAATTGTGCCTGAAATCTGGTTGAATTATGGTATAACTGACGTTGTTTTGGACATCAGAGCTGAGAATTTAGAGCAAAAAATTGACTCTGATGGCACAACACTTGAAGATTCAGCAATTAATGAAAAGCTTAGTTCCATTGATCTTTCAAAACCTATGGATCTAGTTGTTTTACATAATTCAAGATCCATTCAAAAAATTATATCCTCATTGTTTACCATATGTGAGCAAAAATCACTTCCATTTCCTAACGTTTTAGCTGAGAAAAAAATTATGAACCATGTAAAGGCTGGAATGCCAGAAGGCAGTTCCATTAATGAATTTGAAAATAATGAGCTTTCAAACTCTAATCTTGTCTTTATAGGAGAAATGGAATTTGATGGATTATTTGGATATGAAACAATATCTACCAGATTAATCAAAAAATTTGGTCAGGACCATATGCTTTCAGCATATGCTAAAAGAAAAGGAAATTTTCCCAGTCCTGGACAATCTACAGATAGTCTTGAAGAGGCAAAACAATTTTCAAATAATTTTGAAATCCAAGGAATTGAAATTGTTGCAAATTCTAAAGGAATTGTAGATTTTTCAATTGGTCATCCTTCAGATACCCTTTCTCTTACTAAAACTTTGGAATCATTTGCTATTCAAGATATTGGAAAACAAAAATCTATGATAATCAGTACCGGAAAGGATTCTAGCAATGACACTTTGAGTAAATCCCTTTCATCACTCTGGAATTGCTCAAATGCCATACAAAATAATGGTCTTGCAATATTAATAGCAGAATGTAAGGGAGGTTTAGGGTCGGATGCTCTTCAACAATACCTTGAGGGTAGATTAACTCTTGAACAGCCTTCAAAACCCTACAAAGTACATTAGTGGAATGGAAGATTTGTTAGTTTCTTTCATTGAAGTCCAAAAGAATTTTCAAATTGGTCTAGTTTCTATTCTTCCTGAATTTTATGCAAAGAAACTTAACTTCATCTCTTTCATGGAATAAAAGATTCTATGGATTATATTCTTAAAACTCAAGGTGCAAGACAAAAAGTTGCAGTGGTTCAGACGGTGCTAGACTTTTGCAAGGTAATATAGACCAGAAACCCGTGGTAGTGGTGCGCACAAAATTGCTAGTACTATAATTCCAGCATAAGCAAGTTTTCTATTTTCTTTGACAGTGGTGATACATCATCCAGTGGATTTGCACTAGGACTTTTTGAACTCAAAAAAAGAATAAGGATTGCCATAATCCAAAAATTTAACAAAACCAAAACTGCCATACTTCCGTAAGTTGCATATCTATGTAATTTAGGACCTAGTAACGTTCTAGCAAGATGTCCTCCATCTAACTGCCAGGCTGGTAGTAAATTCACAAATGTAATCAAAAAGCCAACCCAAGCAGCAAACAAAAGCGGAGTCTGATAAACCACTTGATCTTCACCTCCCTTTCCAAATAATGCCAAACTTGCAGTCATAAGTATGGGTTCTCCAAGACTCCATTCGATCAACCTTGAATTTTCATAAAGTTCTTGAGCAACCTCTGCATCAATAACTGGAGCAGTATATGCAGCAAATATAGAAACTATTATCGCTATAACTAGTCCGGCAATTGGACCCGCAATTGCAACATCAAATAAAATCTCTCGATTGATTGTTAATCCTCTTGATTGAATGAAGGCACCAAAAGTAGGAAGTCCAATAATTGGTATTCCGGGAATAAAATATGGCCAGGTAGTCTTTAGTCTATGAGCCTTTGCTGCTATAAGGTGACCTGATTCATGAATTCCTAAAATCCCTAAATGAGCAAGAGTATAGATTCCTGCCACCTCAAGGGGATTTCCAATTTCAACTATTGTATTAGCATTCTCTGTCCGAACATATCCATCTATCATCACAAAGGTGAAAACAACGGCAAACAAAATTCTTGGAGTCCATGACGCACTGAGCCACTTTCTTTGTTTGTTTGGTGTAAATTTTTGAATAATTAAGAATTTTCCATCATCCATTTTCTTTAGTCTACATAAATAATGCATATCTTCTAGTCTCCTTGCCAGTTCTTCAAATTTTGACTTAAAATTAAGATCATCAATTTTAAATTCTAAAGAATACAATGTTTTGGTAAATTGATTTACTTCAAATAACGAATTTACCAGAGAAATAATTTCTTCCTGACTAGAATCACTCATTCTTTATCCTTCCATATCGAGCCGATAAATGGCTTTGTAGTCCACCATTAATTTCTGGAAATAACCTTAACTTTAAGAGTTGTACCAAAATATTAGATGAGAACAAAACAATATTGTGGATATTGCCATGAAGATAGGTGTTTTTTAGATTGCAAAATTTGTAACCCTACTAAAAGCACATCTTGTAATTGCAAGTGTGAATAATGGAATTTTGTTGTATCTTGAACAAACAAACTCATAAAATTAAATATTAATAGTAAATTACAATAATTATGCAAGTTATTCTTAGGCAAATAGGGGATTGTATAGTCCGTAGGGCAGATCTTAGCGATCTTATACCCATCATGGAAATAAATCTAAAAACTCTTCCTGAACACTACTCAGATTATTTCTATGAAAGCTTACTTGCTGAAGTCCCAGAGGCATTTATTGTTGCAGAAATCGATGGAAAACATGTTGGTTATGTTATGTGCAAAACTGAATATGGCTTTTCTAATTTTAAAAAATTAGGATTTGTAAAAAAAGGCCATGTAGTCTCCATTGCAGTACTTGAAGAACTCAGAAAACGGGGAATTGGAAAAGCACTAGTTGAAGAATCTACAAATGGTATTAAATTGAAAAAATGTGACGAATTTTACCTTGAGGTAAGATGTAGTAATACCGAGGCAGTAAGATTGTATGAAAAATCAGGATTTGTAATTAAGCAACAACTCAATGCATATTATCGAGATGGAGAGGATGCATTTCTTATGGCAATTGAATTTGATAAATAGTTCAAACCAATAAATATATCACAAATAATTTTATCGCGATGGACAAACGTAAAGGAACAGGAGTTGCAATATTTATTTTGTGTATTATGGCCTTCTTTGTTTATGCATACCTGTTGATGTTATCCGAATGGAGTCCAATAGTATTACAATTATCGATCTTAATGATCACCGGAGGAATTCTTGGTGTCATTGCCTGGATTGGTTACGTAATGGCAACTACAAAACCATCATCTGCTACAATCTCTTCTGAAGATTAGACTACTTTGAAATTTTTACATCTACTACTGTTTGATAATATCTAGGGCCAATTGGCCTCACAATTTTTGATGTAAGAATCTCTGATTTGACTGTAGTCACATCAAGATAATGTTTTTCAGATAATTTTCCTGCATCCGATTTTTTATCTGCATGAATGTGGGAATAATAATGAATTATTCCTCCATCTTTGGTGGTTTTTATCGCTGGTTCCAAGAATTCATCTGATCTTTCAGGAAGAAGCATTAATGTTCTATCTGCCTTATTTTGCAATCTTTCTTCAATAATCTTGGATGTTTCTCCATTAATCGATATGACTTTTCCGGCAATCTTGTTTAATTCGATATTTTTTTCACAGAGTTTTGAGGCAATTGGATTGATATCTATACTGTAAACCGTACATTTTTTCTTTTTTGCAGCCATAATTGAGAACATACCCACTCCGGCAAACATGTTGACCATGATTTCCTCATCCTGTATAAGATTAGCAATTCTCTCTCTTTCAGTAGATAAACGAGGAGAAAAAAAGGCATTTGCTACATCAACTACAAATCTGCATCCAAATTCTTTGTATTCAGTTTCTGTTTTATCTTCACCTGCAAGGATTTCCAAGTTTCTGGTTCGGAAATCTCCTTCAACTGGAGATGCCTGATAAAAAACGCTTTTTACAATTTTTACTTCTTTTAGTAACGTCTCTCCAATTAGTTTTTTCTTGGGTAAAAGTGAATTTGGTATTCTAACTATTATGATATTCCCTATCTGATCAAATGCTGAAATTAATTCTTCACTTTCTTGAGATGTAAGAATATTTTCCAGTGCCTTTTTTAGCATTCGAGTCAATTCTTGTAGTAAAAATTACCAGAACCCTTTTGACTTTTATCTAATCTACTGTCTAGTTTGTTAACCCTGGGTCTAAGAGTTCTCTCATCTCGTCTAAATGTCATATCAAGCGATTTTAGGAATCTATTCATTGCTTCGGTTTTTGACATAGGAGAAGTGGCATGTCCTTTTAATCCAGATTCTCCTTCAAAGATAATCATAGAGTCTGAAACAAGATCCATTAGTTGTATATCGTGGTCAATTACTATAGCTGACTTTCCAAATGAACGAACAAATTTCTGTAAAAATTTTGCAATGGCAATTCTATCTTCAACATCTAAAAATGCAGATGGTTCATCTAATGCATAAAGGTCTACTTTTTGTAATAGACAAGAGACAACCGCTACTTTTTGTAATTCCCCCCCAGACAAATTCTTTACTGATTTGTTGTAAAGTTTTTTGATTTTTAATGGATCAACAATTTGCTCTTCTTCCTGACTTCCTTCAATAGGTGATTCATTTGCCTTATCTAAGACTGCTACCACCTCAACATCAATATCATTTTGCAGATATTGTGGTTTGTAGGCAATCTTTGTTTTTTTGTCAATTACTCCAGAGTCTGGTTTTTCTACACCTGCAATCATTTTCATCATTGTTGTTTTGCCTAGTGCATTGGCACCCATAATGCCTAAAACTTCTCCTTTTCTAACCCTGCCAGGCTCAATAGTTAGAGAAAATGAAGAGAAATTTTTTTCTAGTTTTGGATATGTAATAACTTCACTTCCTGCTTGAAATTCTTCAGTTGAAGACGAGGATACATCAAAAGAGAATTTTTTATCTCTAAATCTAACATTTTCAGTGGGAAGGTATCCATCAAGGAATACATTTATTCCTACTTTGGTAGACAATACATTTGAAACAATTCCATATGCTGTAGGTTCTCCATAAAGCATTTCAATAAAATCACTTAGAAAATCAAGAAGTGTTAAATCATGTTCTACAACCATTACGCTTTTTCCAAGCTTGGCCAAACTTTGAATTACTCTAGCAACACTTATTCTCTGAAATACATCGTTGTATGATGAAGGCTCATCAAAAAAGTAAAAGTCAGTATCCTTTGATGCAACAGCTGCTATTGCTAATCTTTGTAATTCTCCACCGCTTAGTTCTTTAAGATTTTGTTCCATGGAGTTTTCCAATCCTAATTCTTTTACAAGCTGTCTTGAAATTCCTCTTTCATCATATTTTTCAATTAATTCTTTCCCTGTTCCATCAAAGGCTTGTGCTAGATGTTGAATTTGTTGAGGTTTAATGGATGCACGAATTTGATTTTCTTTAATTTTTTCAAAATGTCCTTTTAATTCTGTTCCACTGTAATATTTAAAAATCTCATCCCATTCAGGAGGATTTTCATATTTTCCCAAATTTGGTTTGAGATTCCCTGATAGAATATTTACAACTGTACTTTTACCCATTCCGTTTCTTCCAAGTAAGCCAACAACTTCTCCTTTCTTTGGAGTTGGCAATTTGTATAGTCTAAAGGAATTTGGGCCATATTGATGAATTTTGTCTGCTGCTAATTCACTCGGCAAATTCACAATAGTGATTGCATCGAATGGGCACACTTTGACACATATGCCACAACCATTGCATATGTCCTCATCAATCTGTGCCTTTTTTGATTCTTCACTTAGAACAATACAATCGGCTCCAGACTTGTTAACTGGACAGTACTTTATGCACTCTAATCCACATTTTTTTGGCTGGCAAAGTTCCTTATCCAGTACCGCAACTCTGTGAGTCATGTCGTATTTCGGTAATTCCTTGATTTATACCTCTTTTGAACCACTCTAAAAGCCGGCGTTACCTTAATAGATGAGAATTTGATTATGTTTTTCAAGCCGGCCATAGCGTTAGGGTGCGACCCAATCCCATTCCGAACTTGGAAGTCAAACCTAATGTCGCTGTTGTGCTACTAAGGTGCGAGAGCTCTTGGGAAGCAACAGTGCTGGCATTTTCAATTTAATCAATCTATTAATATCGAATTTTCAATATTGATTCAAATGGTTAATTGTAGCGTTTGCGGACAAGCATTCTCAGATGATATTCAATTTTTGAATCATATGATGGAAAAACATGGTTTTAGAAATCCAAACATCGACAAACCAGACAGAAACAGCCGCGGTTACTAATCTAAAAAAATTATTTTGTTTGAAGATAATCTAAAATTAATCTTACACCAAACCCGGTAGCTCCTTTTGGATTGTATGGTTTAGATTTTGTTGCGACTTGGGTCCATGCAACTCCTGCAATATCTATGTGAACCCATGGAGTTTCTTCTATTGCATTTCTCAAAAATGCGGCAGCCGTAATTGTACCTGCTGCTCTTCCAATTCCAATATTTTTCATATCTGCAACATTAGATTTTATCATGTCCATATAATCATCATTTAGAGGGAAGCTCCCAAACTTCCTCAGTCGTTCTAATTGAGGATTCATTGATTTTTTGTTTTAATTTTTCATTGTTTGAAACTATTGCAGCCACGTTATTACCTAGTGCAATAATACATGCACCTGTTAAGGTAGCAAAATCAATTATTGCCTTTGGCGAATATTGTTTTTCTCCATAGGCTAAGGCATCGGCCAAAATCAATCTTCCTTCTGCATCAGTGTTTAGTATTTCTGCAGTTTTTCCATTGTATAATTTTATGATGTCTCCTGGTCTATACGAATCACCTCCTGGCATATTTTCAACTGATGGAACTATTCCAACAACGTTTACTGTATCTTAATTCTGATACAGCTTTCATAATTCCTAGTACTGTACATCCACCACACTTGTCAAATTTCATCTCATCCATTTTTTCGCCTGGTTTTAAGGAAATCCCACCGGTATCAAAAGTGACTGCTTTACCAACTAATACAATTGGTTTTTCTATTACTGCGCCACCGTGATGTTCCAGAACTATCAATTTGGGTTCATTTTTGCTTCCTTTCCCAACTGCTGCAATTCCACCAAATCCCTTTTTCTTTAGCTCATTTTGTGAGTAAACACACGACATTTCATTTTGTTCTTTTTTGCTATACTTTTTGCAAAAGCTGCCAAGGTTGTAGGTGTGCATTCATTTGGTGGCAAGTTGGCGATACTTTTGGTAAAAATAACTCCATCTGAAACAATTTCTGAATTTTTTATTGCTCGAAATCCTATTTGACTTTTGGAACAAGAGATGGACAGGTCTGGAGCTGATCTCTTCTTTGTTTTGATTTGAATTTTCTCAAATCTGTATAACGCCATTTTACAGCCTTCTGTTATTTGAGAAGTCAGCTGAAATAGGCTCGATTAGGTTACTTGGTGCGTAATTATGGAAAATTCCTTTAGTTTTAGTTCCCTGGCTTTTTGAGCGATTTTCCCTGAAACAAATCTTATTGTATCATTTGTTATTTTCTCTTTTCTTTCCAATCCCTGCCAAGCAGAATTCTTTTTGCTGGAGTTTTCTTATTTGGTTGGCACTACTGTAACTTTTACCCATTTCTCGTTATGTCTCAGTGATTGCTTTAATTGAAGCAGATAATTTTTGAACTTTACTTTTATTTAATCCAAGTATTTTATCCGAGTCCTCTAAAACAAATCCACATAGCATCTCTGTTTTTTTCTGCCGGATTGAGAATTTTCTATTTTTATCTTTCATTACGAAAAAACTGAGATCTAGTATTATTTAGATTTACTTTCAATTCTATTTTTTTACTATTTGATAGCAGGCTTGCAGATCTAATAAAAACAGATTTTACTGTTTTACATTCTTGTTTGCAGTTACTTTTCCAATTTCATATCGCTAGATTTTTTCTTTTTTGACGTAATAATGGCACGAATTAAAGGAATCAATGCTGCTCTACCACCATATGCAGTTTTTTCATCAATTACCCAAAACATTTCTAGTGCAGAATCATCTAATATTTGATTTCTAATTTCTTCACCTTCATTAGAATAATGACCAATTATTGTGAGATTTCCTCTTGACAGAAAATTAACCATTTTTGCAAATTTTGTACAAAGGTAACACTGATCATCATATACTACAATTGGGATATTTTCTTTAATTTCCACAATATACTTTATCCTCGATCAGATTAAAATTTTACAGAAGGAATGTTGACAATTTATAATAACTTAGGCATAAAATCTAGCTAAAATGTATTTTATTCTACAATTATTTGACCAGCTATGAGATCAGCACCTAAAATTAAATAACAATATCCTTGTTGTTGTGTTGTTTCAATAGTAACTGTTAGACTATCACCTGCTGGTAGAAACTGTCCCACTATTCCCCTTGGACACAAAAGTACTTCTCCTGGTTCTTTGAAATAATTCTGTGGATCTTTATCAGATATTCCAATAGATACAGGACTTGCTCCAACATTTTTTATTGTAATTATGTCCCCATATTTGACGCGGACTGAATTTGGATTAAAACATTTTTTGGTACCTTGACCAGAGGAGTGGGTTTCACATTCCATTACGTTTTGACCATCAACGTATAGAACTTCAATTATTACATTATTTGATCTGGAAACTTTTGGCTCAGTAAATGTTCTCTCAGTAGGTGTCGTTGTTTCTGTACGTGTTGTTGGCTCATCAGAGGTTGTTGTGGGAATCATCATGATTCCTTCTTTGATTAAAAATTGAATCCCTG
>PVMK01122466.1_pt1 | contig 37329 bp, 35 predicted proteins | sample 1853481 | NCBI WGS metagenome assembly PVMK01 (sample SAMN08533507, study PRJNA380276) | Marine sediment metagenome, whole genome shotgun sequencing project.
TGTGATTCTACCGGGTCATGCACAGACCATGGGGACAAAGGCGAGGAGATCAAGGCCATGGCAGTGTTTGATAATAAACTCTGGATAGGTCAGAAAGAAGGTGATTTGCGTTCCTGTGACTCATCAGGCTCCTGTACGAATCATGGGAACAAAGGCGAGGAGATCAAGGCCATGGCAGTGTTTGATAATAAACTCTGGATAGGTCAAAAAGAAGGTGATTTGCAATCATGCAATTCATCAGGCTCCTGTACGAACCACGGCGATAAAGGTGACGACATCAAGGTCATGGCAGTATTCAGCGGTAAATTATGGATAGGAAATAAAGACGAACACCTGTATTCCTGTGATTCTACCGGGTCATGCACAGACCATGGGGACAAAGGCGAGGAGATCAAGGCCATGGCAGTGTTTGATAATAAACTCTGGATAGGTCAGAAAGAGGGGGGGGTACGTTCCTGTGACTCATCAGGCACCTGTACGAACCACGGCGATAAAGGGGACGATATAGAATCCATGTTTGTATTTGACAGTAAACTCTGGATAGGACATAAGGAAGGCAGGTTGCAATCATGCAATTCATCAGGCTCCTGTACTAATCACGGAGATAAGGGGGATGACATAAATGCCATGGCGGGTTACTGATTTTATACCAGTCCAAACAGAATGCTTCTTTCCTCAGTATCAACTTTTTCTATTCTGACAGTGATTTTTTTACCGATTGTAAAGACCCGTTTCTTGCGTCTTCCTATTAACCTGTAGTTTCTCTCATCAAACCTGTAGTAGTCATCAGTCATTGATGACATATTGAGAAAGCCTTCAATGAAAAAATCCGTCAGCTTTATCTTTAATCCATGGGAGGTGATATTTGTGACGATACCGGGGTATTCATCGCCTACCTTGTCCTTCATAAACCATACTTTCATGGCATTCACGATATCCCTTTCAGCCTCTTCAGCTGTACGCTCTGTCCTGGAAGAATGGAGAGCAAGGTCAGGCAGGAGTTTGGCCAGTGCCTGTTTCTTATTTTCAGACAGTTTCTTTTTATCCAGAATACTCCTTAGCATTCTGTGGACGATAAGGTCAGGGTAACGTCTTATGGGAGATGTGAAGTGGGTATAGCTGGTTGAGGCAAGACCAAAATGTCCTATATTGTCAGTGGAATATCTTGCCTGTTTAAGAGAACGGAGAAGCAAAATATTGATTATGGACTCCTCTTCCATGCCCTTTGTTTTTTTAAGGACAGAATGGAATGTCTTTTTAGTGGCTTTTTTAATTTTTATGCCTAATGCCGCCAGGATTGGTTTAAGCTCATCAAGCTTTGCCGTATCAGGCTCTTCATGTACCCTGTAGACAGTAGGTATGCCTGATTCCTCCAGATGTGAAGCAACCGCTTCATTGGCAGCTATCATAAACTCTTCGATCATCATATGGGCCAGGTTCCTCTCTGACTGGATGACCGCCTCAGGCCTGCCCTGCATATCAAGCAGGATCTCAGGCTCTGGCAGGTCAAAATCAAGGCTGCCCCTCTCGATCCTCTTTTTCCTCAGAACATCACAGAGCTTTTCCAGGAGCTCAAAGTTCTTGATCAGATAAGAATACTTTGATCTCTCTTCTTCATCATTGTCGACAAGTATTTTTCTGACCGACGTATAGGTCATCCTTTCGTTACTGTGGATAATGCTTGGATAAAAATCTTTATTAAATATCTGACCATTATTATCGAAATGCATCTCAACCGTAAAAGTAGGTCTGTCTTCTTTTGGAACAAGGCTGCAGAGATCATTTGATAGTTTTTCGGGCAGCATGGGAATGACACTGCCCGGGAAATATACGCTTGTTCCCCGTTTTCTTGCTTCCATATCTATCACAGAATCCCACTGCACATAGTGGCTTACGTCTGCAATATGAACATATAAAATATAACCTTCATCATTTATTTCAATAGAGATAGCATCATCAAAGTCCTTTGCTGTTTCACCGTCAATTGTTACGGTAAGCATATCTCTGCAGTCACGCCTGTTACGGAGACTTATTTTTGAAGAGAGCTCCTTAACAGCCGAAATCACAGGTGCAGGGAATTTGCGGGGAAGAGAGAATTCCTCTATTATCATGCCTACTTCATGTGAGGGTTCTGTCACATCATTCAGGACTTTGAGCACCTTACCCTCTGGAGGCCTGTTCATTGTGGGATAGTTAATTATCTCTACAGATACCTTGTCACCGTTGTTCGCCCCTTTCAGGTTTTCCGGGCTTATTACAATACCAAAGGGGATGTTCCTGCTTTTTGGGGTCACATAAAAAAAGTTTTCTTCACGATGAAAAGTACCGATGATTTTTTTCTTGCCCCGTTCAAGAATTTTTATTATCGATCCTTCTCTTCTTTCTGCACTTTCCAGACGGGCAACAACCTTATCGCCTGACATGGCTGCCATGGTTTTCCGGGGGGGAATAAACAGGTCACGCTCACCTGATTTTTCAGGTATGACAAACCCATATCCGTTTTTGTGTGCTTCGAAGTGTCCTGTTACAAGGCTCATTTCTGTCACAAGTCCGTAGAACCCTGTTTTTGTCCGGAATATTTCGCCTGTTTTAGTCAGAGTATCAAGAACACGTTTCAGTGTCCTTGAGCCCTTTCTCAGTATGCTCAGAGCCCTGGCGATCTCCTTGAGTTTAACGGGTCTTGAAGTCTTTGTTTTGAGAAATTTAAGAACGGAATCTTTGAGTTGAATGTCTTTGGAGATCATAATATTGATAGGGGCCAAGGGTTCAAGGGGCCGAGGGGTCGAGGGATTAGGGAAAAAATATAGTCTTTAACACTTGGACCTTTGAACTCTTGAACTCTTGAACTCTGTGGTTTCATTCGGTCTTATTCCTCGAAACCCATTTTATTATTTCCTGGACCATCGCATCTATAGTGGCTTCCTTTGGCATAATTGAAACGGTAAGTCCCGCCTTTTTAACTGCCTTTGCAGTTACAGGGCCAATGACGGCAATTGCAACATCTTTAAGAAGTGAGGCCGAGTCATTACCTGTCATATCAAGAAAATTATTGAAAGTAGCGGCGCTTGTAAATGTAGCTATTGATATTTTGCCCTCTTTTAAAAACCTTTGCAGCCTTTTTCCATGTATCTCAGGCTTTATGGTTCTGTACACTGTTGGTACATCTATTTCACCGCCAAGTTCACGGACTTTATTTGGAAAGACTTCACGGGCAACTTCCGCCCTGGGTAATAGTATTTTTAGTCCGTCAAGTTTTTTGTCTGCCTTCTGTATACTGTCTACTGTATCCTGTCTACTGTTTTCTGTGCTCTGGATAAAAGCCTCTATCAGACCTTCTGCATTAAACTCTTTAGGTATCAGGTCGACTTTGATCCCGAATTTCCTGATTGCAGAAGCAGTCTTGGATCCAACAGCACAGAACTTAATGCCCTTTAAATCTCTTATATCGATTTCTTTTTTAAAGAGTCTCTGGAAGAAAAACTTGACACCATTGCCGCTGGTGAGAGTTATCCAGTCATATGATTCAATTATGTCGATGGCCTTATCAAGTTCTGTCCAGTCATCAGGAGGAACTATCTTGATGGTAGAGAATTCGATAACCTCTGCTCCCATCTCTTCCAAAGGCTCGAATCCATAGGTGTGTTCCCTTGTAACTAAAATCCTCTGTCCGAAGAGGGGTTTCTTCTCGATCCATTTTAAAGTTTCTCTTAGCTTAACCACTTCTCCTACAACCATTACAGCAGGCGGCTTGATGTCCTTTTCTTTTACCAACTGGGTAATGTTGCTCAGGTCTCCCACTAGCGTAGTCTGGTCAGATCTCGTGCCCCAGCGAACTACTGCTACAGGTGTTTCTGCACTTCTGCCGTTTTCGATCAACTTTCGACAAACTTCAGAAATGTTTTTTACGGTCATAAGGAAGACAATTGTTCCAACACCGGTTGCAAGTTTTGTCCAGTCTATAAAATTGTCTTTCTTTGTGACATCTTCATACCCCGGAACAACTGCTAGAGAGGAAGAATATTTTCTGTGAGTAAGGGGAATACCTGCATATGCAGGGGCTGCGATTGCAGAACTGATGCCGGGAACAATTTCAAACTCTATCCCTTCCTCGACAAGAACCTCTGCCTCTTCACCGCCACGACCGAATACAAAGGGGTCTCCGCCTTTAAGACGGCAGATCAGTTTTCCTTCCTTTGCTTTTTCAACAAGGGTCTTATTAATCTGGTCCTGTGTCATTGCATGCTGACCGCCACGTTTGCCGGCGTATATAAATTCAGCCTCATGGTCTATGTAATTTAATATCTGTGCATTGAGATGAAAATCATACACTACCACTTCTGCGGTTTGAAGACATTTCAGTCCTTTTACCGTTAGCAGGCCGATGTCTCCCGGACCAGCGCCTACTATATAAACTTTACCTTTTGACATATGTGTATTGGATTGTCCTTTCCGGAATTGAGATAGCTTGTAATAATAACACAATTATATATTGTTCAGAAAGAAAGGAATAATTATTCAGGTCATAAAGATATGTCAGGTCTATAAACTGTAAGAGCGAACGGCTGTTCGCCCCAGACAGGTATCAAAACATTAGATAGAACTATTAAAAAAATCTTTTACAGATCTGTGTTGACCATCTCGCGCAGTTCTTTTCCAACCTTGAAGTAAGGGACTTTCTTTGGCGGAACATCAACGGCTTCACCAGTTTTCGGGTTTCTGGCTTTTCTTGCATTTCTGCTGCGCAGTCTGAAATTACCAAATCCTCTTATCTCAACTTTACCGCCCTTTGCAAGGGATTCTTTTATGCTTTCAAAAATTGTCTCAACAACAACCTCAGTCTGCTTTTTTGAAAGCCCATCCACTTTTTCAGATATTTTCTCGATCAGTTCAGACTTTGTCATGCCTACCTCCTGCTAATGGATTTAATATAATTAATTTAATTTTACTTTCAAATCAAAATATAACATACTTTATAAAGTAAATAAATATTTAATTGAAATTCCTGAAAAGGCTTCTCCCATTAATCTGTCAGGAATCTGGCTTCTGAGCATCTCGATCAGGCTGAATTTTTCTTCCTTGCGAACAACCTCTGGTTCTCCCTTTATCCCGGCTAACTGGCCTGCCAGAGCAATTGCATCCTCAAGACTGCCAATCTCATCAACAAGGCCGATCTCCTTTGCCATTCTGCCTGTAAATATTCTTCCATCCGAAATTTTTCTGGCATCCTCAAAATCCATCCCCCTGCCGTCAGACACAGCCCTGATAAACTGATCATGAACGTCATCAAGGACAGACTGGAGTATTTCCCTCTCCTCTGGTTTGAGGGACTTGAATACGGAAGCAATATCCTTGTGTTTGCCGCTTTTTATTACCTGTGTCTCGATCCCTATCTTTTTCATAAGGCCCTCGAAATTGGGGATTTCCATAATTACACCTATAGAGCCGGTCAGGGTGCCTGCATTAGCCACTATCTTATCGGCAGCAGCAGCGATATAATATCCGCCAGATGCCGCAACAGAGCCCATGGATACAACGACTTTCTTCTTTTCTTTGACCTTAAGGACTTCATTGTATATCTCCTGGGAAGGGGCAACTGCGCCGCCCGGACTGTCCACCCTTATCACAATTGCTTTGATGGAATTGTCTTTGGCGTGTTTTTTAAGCTCTTCAACTACGCCCTGAAGAGTCTATAATTACACCAGTGACATTGACAATGGGCTACTTTTTCTCCAAGAGAGACCTTTTCTGAAAAAGTCACAATGAAACTGAGAATAGCGGTAATGATAAAAATGATTGCAAAAAAGATGAGGATCTTTTTCAACTTTTAAACCTCAAACATATAGATGAATTGAAATGTCTATAATTGCGAACGATCGGTTATTAACCGATCATGACCTTTAATGTTAGGTCTATCTTTCTCTCTTCGGTGTTGAGATTTATTACCCTTGCAGTGATTTCATCACCGATCGTAAAAAGCTCTTCGATTTTTTCGTCAGATTTCTTTTCGATCTCAGAGATATGAATAAGTCCCTCAGCGCCTTCCTCAAGCTCAACAAAAATACCAAAATCAGCTATGCTCACAACTTTTCCAGTAACGCTGTCACCGAGAGTATACTTTTCAGGAATCTCACTGACCCATGGGTCAGTAGTCAGTTCTTTGAGTCCGACAGATATTCTTTCTTTTTCAGGCTCTATATTCAGGACAACTACCTCTATTTCCTGACCTTTACTCAGTACGTCCGATGGATGTCTTATCCTCTTAACCCATGATATATCAGATATATGGAGTAGGGCGTCCACTCCTTCATCAAGGGCGATGAATGCACCGAATTCAGCAAAGCTTTTCACTTTACCTGTTATCCTCTGGCTTACCTGATACTTGTCCTTTACTGTTTCCCAGGGATTTGGCTTTAGCTGCTTTAGACTCAGAGAAATTCTCTTTTCATTTTTGCTGACCTTTAGAACAGCAGCTTCGACTTTGTCTCCGATTGAGAAAAACTTGGACGGTTTGATGGATTTCTCTACCCAGTCAAGTTCGCTTACATGAATGAGGCCTTCAACACCCTCTTCAAGCTCGATGAAAATTCCATAATCAGTAATGGTGATTATCTTGCCAAGAACTTTCTGTCCCGGAGGATATTTCTCTTCTGCAGTTGCCCATGGGTCTGCTTTTTTCTGTTTATACCCGAGCGTGACTTTTTCATTTTCCAGATCGAAAGTTAAAATAACAACCTCAACACTGTCACCTATACTGAAAAGCTCACCTGGATGGCTGATCCTTCCCCATGACATATCAGAAATATGCAAGAGACCGTCTATTCCTCCCAGGTCAACAAACGCGCCGTAGTCGGTAAGATTCTTGACCGTACCTTTTACTGTGGTTCCTTCTGTTAGAGTTTTCAGTGTCTCTGCTCTTAATTTGTTACGTTCTTCTTCAAGAATGACACGTCTGGATACTATGACGTTTGAGCCCCTGTGATTCAGGTTTAATACTTTGAAAGCATATGTCTGACCAATAAGACTATCTGTATTTTTCGGAGCTTTCAGATCTATCTGTGATCCGGGAAGAAATGCGCTTATTCCACCGATATCAACTGTCATGCCGCCTTTGACTTTTCCTGTAATCTTTCCGTCAACAGGTTTGTTGTCCTTCAATGCTTCATCGAGCATGTCCCATGTCTTTGCCCCTTCAGCCTTTTGCCGGGACAGTTTGACAAATCCGTCGGAGTCACTAAGTCTTACGATATAAACTTCAACTTCATCGCCGGGGGTCAATTTTGCAAGTTCGTCTTCATCTAACTCGTGCAAAGGGACAAATCCTTCACATTTTGATCCCACGTCAACTATCACACCATCGGACTTGACCTGTATCACCTTTCCTGTGGTTATTGCACCGGTCTTCAGTCCTTTGAATGTGTCGGCGTACAATTTTTCAAGGTTTTCCATTTGTATTTCCATATCTAATTATTATATTTCCTCTTTTAAATAATCCTCGTCCGCAAATGACGAAGTTACGGCGTAGTGATAGAAAAATTAGCATAAAAAACCCAATTCGTTTCCTATCTCAGACAATTAATGTACGTAACATTATACTTTATTTCCAATGATATTTCATAAGTATTATTATATTTTATTGGAAGCAGGGGTTTTTTACATAATGTCCGGTATAATTTATTAATCATTTCCCTGGTTCTGCTGAATATTTTTATTATCAAATTCCTTTTTTAGCTCTCCTATGGCCCTCATAATTGTGTTGCCAAAATTATCCTGTCCCTTCCTGTTTGGACCATCTGAATTGGCTTGATTATTATAATAAATGGGTTTTCCGAATACTACGGAAATATTGGCCCGTTTGAGCCATTTTGCCTTTAAAGGCAGGGCGTTATCTGATCCGACTATCAACGTCGGGACTATTGCGGCTTTACTTAGTTTAGCTATAACTTCTACTCCACGTTTTGCCTCCAGAAGCTCTCCTGTTTCATTCCTCTTGCCCTCAGGAAAGAGAACGATCAATTCTCCCTTTTTCAGTCTTCGAACGGCATCCTTGATTGATGAAGGCTTTGGGTTTTCCCTGTCAACAGGGAAGGCAGCCCGCCTTATCATCCATCCCAATACGGGCACATCAAACAGACCTTTTCTGGCCATAAAAGTGGCAATCCTTGGAAGTGTGGCCCCTATCAGGGGCGGGTCCAGGTAACTGATATGATTGGATGCAACTATAACACCGCCGCTTTTCGGAACGTTTTCCATGCCATATACCTTGAGCGTCCCGGTTGTCCTCAGTACAACTTTTATGGTCAACTGGAGCAATCTGTAAAGTAAATTATATACTAAATCCATTGAGTTACCTTCATGACGGATTACTTTAAATTGTTTTTAATAAATGACACAACTTCATCAATTGCCATGCCTGTTGAATCAACATAAACCATATCATCGGTTTTTGTTAACGGTGAGCTCTCACGTGATGAGTCACGATGATCTCTTTTCTTTATGTCATTAACTGTTTTTTCCATAGTGATTGTCGGGTCTTTTATTTTAAGTTCCTGAAATCTACGTCTTGCCCTCTCTTCAACACCAGCATCAAGATAGAATTTATTTTCTGATTCCGGGAATATGGTTGTTCCAGTATCTCTGCCCTCGATAACAATTCTGCCCTGAATGCACATTTCTCTCTGAATATTAAAAAGAGCTGCTCTTACAGCGGGCTTGGCAGAGACACGTGAGCTTAATTCTCCTATTTCTCCGGTCCTTATGTCTGAAGAAATGTCCTGTCCGTCAACTATCACACTCTCATCTTGAAAGGCAATCTTAATTGTCCCGAGGATACTATTGAGGGCGTCTTCATTGTCGATATTAATTTTTTCCTGTTTTGCTTTCCAGGCAACAGCCCTGTATAAGGCACCTGTGTCAAGGTAGCTGTAATCCAGCTTTTTTGCAAGGAGCTTTGCTATTGTTCCTTTGCCTGAACCTGATGGTCCGTCTATGGTTATAACATTTTTCATATTAATTCAAATAATACGATTAGAAAAAAGCAGGTTAAATAAAATTGCTGATAAATAACTTTTGTCTTATATCAATAAAATATCATTGTACAGAGAGTTTATCCAACAGGTCTGTAAAACCGGGGAAAGAAGTGTTGACACATTCAGTGTTCTCAACAGTTGTTTCTTCCTCGACTGTGAGGCCTGCTATTGCCATAGACATTGCAATTCTGTGGTCTCCATGACTCTGGACTGTTGCGGATTTTATTTTTTCCGATCCTTCAATAGCAAGACCATCTTTAAACTCCTCAACATGGACACCTATTTTCTTCAGCTCTGTTGACATTGAAGCAATCCTGTCAGATTCTTTGACCCTCAATTCTGCTGCGCCCGATATTTTAGTCATACCTCTGGCCATTGCAGATGCTATACAAAGAACAGGAAATTCATCAATTGCTTTGAGAACGAGGTCTCCGCCAATATCTGCACCGGAAAGTTTAGAATGTTTTACATGTATATCAGCAACAGGTTCGCCGGAGACTTCATGTTCCCTTTGCAGGGAAATCTCTCCTCCCATGATCTGAAGGATTTCAATTATGCCGGTTCTGGTAGGATTAATGCCCACATTTTTTATCACTATTTCCGACCCGGGTATGATTAGTGCAGCTACTATGAAAAAAGCTGCTGATGAAAGGTCTCCGGGGATTGTAATGTCAAAGGGATTTAGTTCTTTTGTTCCATCTATGCTGACTTCCAGATCGTTTATTATAATATCTGCTCCGCAGGAGTTAAGCATCCGTTCAGTATGATCCCTTGATTTTGCCGGCTCTGTAACAGTTGTCCGGCCATTGCAGTAAAGACCTGCAAGAAGAATTGCAGACTTCACCTGTGCACTTGCGATTGGTGAGTTGTATTTCAAAGGCATTAGAGGTTCACCCTTAATATTAAGAGGAGGAAAGCCTTCTTTTTCCGAGACAATATTGGCGCCCATTTCTGAAAGGGGTGTAATTATACGGCCCATTGGTCTCTGCAGTAAAAACTCATCTCCTGTTAGCACAGAAGAAAAGGACTGTCCTGCAAGCACACCGCTCATCAGCCTCATGGTTGTACCTGAGTTTCCGCAGTCTATTACATCTACAGGGGCAGAAAGCCCATGTAATCCCTTCCCTTTAACGATAATCCTGTTTTTATCTGTATCATTGATCTCAATACCCATCTGGCGGAACGCTTCCAGTGTCCTTAAAGGGTCTTCTGCCTGAAGGAAATTACTGATAGTGCTTGTGCCTTTGGCAAGAGAAGCGAACATTACGGCACGATGGGAAATTGATTTGTCAGAGGGAGGAGTTATTTCGCCATGCAAAGGCCCCCTGTGTTTTGTTTTAATCTGACTCAATGAGATTTCTGGCCTCTTGGGCCCGAATGAATTCTTTTTCCAGACCTGACCAGTCTGATTTTTTAATGAGATCTGTCAAATTGGAAATGGATGAGGAAAATTTATTTAGAACCTTTAACACTTCGTCTTTATTAAAGGCACATATATCACGCCAGAGGTCTGCCGGACTCAGTGCAATCCTGCTCATGTCCTTCAGCCCTGTTCCACCGAAATGTAAAATGTTCGGATTGACTTCCATTATAGTGTTGACTGTGGCATAGGCTATAACATGAGGAAGGTGGCTGACAGCCGCAAAGATCAGGTCATGCTCTTCCGGACTCATATGAAGAATAACAGCCCCGACAGATTCCCATAACCCTATGACCTCTTCAATAGCATGGTCAGCACTACTGGGGCTTGGGGTGATGATGCATTTTGCATTTCTGAAAAGATCACAGTTTGAGGCCTCTATTCCGGAACATTCTTTACCGGCAATTGGATGAGCGCCAACAAAGCTCACTCCCTGGGGCATGATCGCATCAAGTTTTCTGACAATAGTTGTTTTGACGCTTCCTACATCTGTTACAATAGAACCTGTTTTAAGGTTGTTTTTAATATTGTTTGCTATCTCTTCAAACTGGCCTACGGGAGACGCCAGAACAATCAGATCAGCGTCATTCACCCCGTCTGCGTGATTAGTAGAAAAGGTGTCTATCATTCCCATCTCTTTGGCCCTGATCAGGTTATCTTCACGTCTGCCGATACCGGTTATCTCTCCCTTAAACCCGGACGACTTTAATGCAAGGGCAAGTGAGCCGCCGATAAGGCCTAATCCGATAATGGATATCTTGTTAAGGTTCATGGTCTCCTGTTTTTATTACATCTAAATGAATTGTTGAACTATTTTGAAAACCTGAAAATATTAGACAATAATTATAATGAATTGGGGAATAAAAAGTCACAACTTCGGTTGGCAAGACCTTATTTAATAGCTTTTTCCAGCGCTTTGACCAGCTTTCTGTTTTCTCTTTGAAGTCCCAGTGTGATACGGACTGCTTTTGGCCCCATCGGTCTGACAATGACCCCCTGTTTCAGCATCTTTTCGTAAACGCTGCCAGCCATTTCTTCATTAAATATGATAAAAATGAAATTGGCTTCAGAATGGACAAAAGAGACTCCCATCCTTTTTAGTTCTTTATAGAGGAGCTTTTTGCCCCTGATGTTAAGCTGTTTTACTTTTCTTAAATGATTTTCATCCTTTAGCGCTTCAATGGCAGCTGCCTGGGCCAGTGAGTTCACATTGAAAGGTTGCCGTACCTTGTTCATATTCTCTATTAATGAAGCCTTTGCAATTCCATACCCTATCCTCAGTCCGGCAAGACCATATATTTTAGAAAAAGTCCTGAGCACCAGAATGTTTTTATTGGCCTTTAGATATTGAAAACTGTCAGCATATTCCATTGATTCAACATATTCATAATAGGCCTCATCAACTATAACCAGAACACCCTCAGGCACTTTCTTCATGAAGCGGTCCATTTCTGTTTTTGTATTAATTGTGCCGGTGGGGTTGTTCGGGTTGGCTATAAAGATCAATCTTGTCCTGTCTGTTATTTGAGAGGCCATTGAATCAAGGTCGTGACGCTGGTCTTTAAGTGGGACTACAATGTTCTTGCCCTGTGCTGCCTGTACAATCATTGAATAGACAACAAAGGAAGGGTGCCCCATTATTGCTTCATCGCCCGGGCTTATAAATGTTCTCACTGCGAGCTCTATAATTTCATTTGAACCGTTACCGAATATAAGCTGGTCAGTGTCGACCTTTAATTTTTCTGATAACACATTTCTCAGGTAGTAACAGCTTCCGTCAGGATATCTGTTTAACTCCTTCAGACCTGAGCGCATGGCTTTTATGGCAAGCGGTGATGGCCCAAGGGGGTTCTCATTGGACGCGAGCTTTACTGATTCGGAAATGCCCAACTCCCTTTCCAGTTCTTCAACTGGTTTGCCTGGAACGTAGGGCTTAATGCTTGTGATATGTTCAGGAACTTTTATCATTTATGAAATATCCGCAGATTACTTAGATTATATGGATTGAATTTAATTCGAATTCAGAATCCTGCGAGTTTAGGCATGGTTTATATTTATTACTATATGGCCAAATATTTTAAAGTTCTTATCTGCTTAATCTGTGAAATCTGTGAAATCTGTGGATTAATAATTGTTACTCCGCAGAAGGGTACGACCCGAGGACCTTCAGGAATAGGCATTCCTTTGTAACGTCCTTAATGGCTTTTTTTACAGTTTTGTCGTCTATATGGCCTGCCATATCAACGAAGAAAAGGTATTCCCATGCTCGTCTCCTGGATGGTCTTGACTCGATTTTGGTCAAATTAATTTTATTCCTTGCAAAGGGTCTTAACATCAAATAAAGAGCTCCAGGCTTGTCTTTAAGGGAAAGCATGATAGAGGTCTTGTCATTGCCTGTTTTACCGGGGGATTCCTTAGCGATCACAAGGAAGCGTGTGAAGTTTGACTTGTTGTCCTCAATGCACTTTGACACAAACTTAAGGTCATAAACAGATGCTGCCATTTCACTGGCTACTGCAGCAGACGATTCATCTCTAGCAGCCCGCTTGGCTGCTGCTGCAGTACTGAGCTCTTCCATTATAGGAACGTTAGGGAAGTTCCGGTTAAGCCATGCCCGGCACTGTGCCCTGGGTTGAGGATGGGTGTATATTTTTTTTATGGTCTTTTTCGCCCCGCTTTTTGACAGCAGGTTATGAGAAATCGGAAGCATGACCTCAAATGCTATTTTAAGGTCAAAGTCTATAAACATGTCCAGTGTATAATTAATTGCCCCTTCGGTCGAATTTTCGATCGGTATAACTCCGTACTGCACCTGTTCTCTCAGTACAGATTCAAACACTTCCTTTATTGTGCTTTCAGGCATGTATTCAGATGATGAGCCGAATTTTCTCCTTGCCGCAAGATGGGTGAATGTTGCAGAAGGTCCGAGATAAGCCACTTTAAGAGGCTGCTGCAGCGCAAGGGATGCTGATATTATTTCTTCATAGACAACCTTAAGGGTTTCATCTGGGAATGGGCCGGGATTGAGATCCATTAATCTTTTAAGGATCGCCCTTTCCCTTTCAGGAGAGTGTATTTTTAGCCGTTTGTCCTGCTTGGTCTTACCAACATCCAGAGCGACCCCAGCCCTTTTATTTAAAAGATCCAGAATTTGATGGTCTATCTCATCGATTTTAATCCGGAGTTTTTTCAGCTCTGACATATTAAACAAACCTTTTATTCAAGGATTTCTTCTGAAATATATTGAAGCTTAATTTAGCAATAAAACCAAGATTTTTCAAGGGTTGGAGTAAGGTGTAGATGGGATGAGATTGAGGATCGATTTTTTAAAAGTATTAATTTGACACATATGATATATATCATAGTTAAATTTCATAGATTAGATGTATTGTTAATTAAGAATTATAAGTGCAATCAGAAGAGGGTGTTGATTGAAAATAAAAGGTTCCCCACTCCCCCCAAAAGAGCTTAGACTTTTTATTTTTGAGAATGTCCAAAGACATCAGTCAGCATCCTCTTTTTCCTTCTTTTTCAGTTCGATCTAATATTTTGCAGCACTATTACTAGGATGCAGCAAAGCGGGCAATCAGTGGTTATTCCTGTTTTCGTACTTTCACCATGATATCACCAAACCCTGGCATACCTGTGAATGGAGATAAGTTGTCAGGGTCAAATAGTTTATTAATGTTCACAGTGTAATTCGCAGTACTACTTGAAAAAACCATTCCTGATGACCTTTGGCCCCCCGGACCGAATGCAGTCTTAATAACACCTGGCATTACTTCCTCTGTGAGAAAAACCTTACCCTTTACGCTTTTCCCTAAAGGGTTTTCAAGAGTAATAATATCGCCGGTCATAATATTGAGGTGAACACCGTCGGCTGCGTTAATTGATAATACGGGAATTGAGACGGTTCCGGCTTTAAATGTTTTCTCTTTGTCTTGGGGAGTTTCATCTCTATTAGCTGAATGATATATGTCGGGGACAACGATCTGGAAATCATCATTTAAAGGCTTCATGCATTCTGTTTTGGTTTCAGCAAGGGACGTACATACAGCTGTCATGGTCATGGAATAATGCCCCCTGCCGCTTATCAGTTGAAACGGATACTTTTTCTTTATTTCTCTGTAATCAAGGTTTTTTGCATGCCACTTGCGGTCTGACCAGTAGAAGGTAGTGGGGAAATCAGTGCCGAAATTTTTATTGATTTTCTCAAGATAACTGAATTTAAATTCAAACTTGCCCGAACCTGTTTGCGGATATATCCCTGATGGGGATCCGTCTGATTTTTTATAACGGTAATAGCTTGCAGGCCAGACTGCAACACCATGGTTTTTTCTAAGCCACTCAACAGTGAGGGGCTCTCCCTGCCTGATTACAGTTTTACCCCAGATAGCCGTTGGATTGTCCGGTGCTCCCATAATTAAACATCCTTCAGGAAGGTCTGGATAGGGAAGGGGGTGTCCGAAATTATAGAATCCCGGGGCTTCACTTAATATTTCATTAATAAAGTCTTTTTCGTCTATATATTTTTTAAAATCGTCAGATTTGATATCAGGATCACCGTTTTTAATGAAGGCTTCAGACAGACAGGTCATGATTTCATATGGAGTTTTAGATTCATGTAAAGGTTTAATGACCTGGTCTCTGATGGCGACTTCCGGGCTCATTGTGTATACATCACTCACTCCCATTCGTTCAAGAAATCCTGCTTCCGGAAGTATAACGTCAGCATATTTGCCGGTTACATTTATATGTGTGTCTACAAAGACCAGTAATTCAAGAAGGTAGTCGTCATTTTCATCTTTGTATGTAATTGCATCGATCCAGTCATCTGTATTTCCAGCAGTAATGACCGGATTGCCGGCTCTGGTAAAGAAAGCCTTAACAGGATAGCTGTAATTTCTGAATGGGCCATGTTTTAGAGTTATGCCTGTCCTGATTTTTTCCGGGATATCTGCAAGAACTCCTTTCCATGCTGCAGGATAGTCTCCAAACAGGTCTTTATGAAGTTCCGAGATCTTTCCTGATACTTCACTGTTGTTGATATTCCGGCTGACAATAAGATTTAAAAAATCTTTACCTGAAGCACTCTCTCCCTTTCTTGCCTTTTGGGAATCTATAAATACCAATCCACCGGGGACATCAACATTGCCGGTTATTAGACAGAGCGCAGTCATAAGAATCGACGTAACATCCCCGTTTGTATGGTGAGCAGTACCGTGCATGCCTATTTCTATTGCAGCAGGTTTTGTTATTCCAAAGAGATGGGAAATTTTACTGATATCAGCTTTGGCAATTCCGGTCCTTTCTTCTGCCCATTCAGGTGTGAAGAAATTCAATCCGTTAGACGGGTCTGTTTTATTTGTATATGACAGGAATGCTTCCTTGAACTCATTCCATCCAACGGTGTATTTATCAAGAAAATCATGATCAATGTATTTGTCAAGAAAGTTGTCCGGCGAATCATTGATTATAATATGATGAAGCATTGCTGCAAGCAGCGCTGCATCTGCACCGGGATTAATAGGCAGCCATATATCTGCAAGTGCAGCGGAATTAGTATGAGAGGGATCAACAACAATATATATACATCCATTTTCTTCTATAGCTGCGGGAATGCCACTGGACATGTAATTGAATCTGGTTGCCACTAATGGATTAGCTCCTATGTTAAGAAGAAGTTTTATGTCATGATTCTTTTTCAGTTCCAGAGCCCCTTCTTCATTTCTGACTAAAGCCGGTCTCTGAATATCGGGTAAAGGCCGTTCATCGCCCATCATAATTCCCTGTCCCCATTTTCGATTAGGATCACAAATGCTGCCGTGATTGAAAGTATTCGGAGTGCCGAAAGCATGAAATAATCGGTAATATGCTTCTCTATCAGTAACATCTCCGCAGTCAAGAAATACTGATTCAGGCCCGTAAGTCTTTTTTATACTGATCAACTTTCCAGCAATAAAGTCAGCAGCTTCTTCCCAGGAGGTTTCTTTCCATTTATCTTCACCTCTATCACCTGTTCTGATAAGAGGGGTTTTAATTCTATTAGGTGAATAAGTAAGCTCAAGACCTGCGGCTCCTTTTGCACAAAAAGCCCCGCTATTAACTAATGAATGGGGATTGCCATGTATTTTTGAAGCTATTCCATTCTCTACAGTTACTGATATACCGCACTCAGAAGGACACATTGCATCTGATGTAAATATTTGTTGAGGCTTATTTTTAGCAGATGATAGAGATGGTGGTCCCTGGATGCGACTGGTAGATCGTATTTTAGCTGGTGCATATTTGGTTAAAAGAGCGGTATCAATGGAGGTTTTAAAAACATAAAAAACAGACGGGTTTGTTGGATGTTCCGCATATCGTACACTAAGGTTACGATTTGACATTGCAATGGATATATCGCTTTTTTTATCATTTAAATCACCGAATGTAATTGCTTTCCCCATACAACTTTCTACACAAACAGGCAATGAATTGTGTATTATTCGGTTGTTATAACAAAAGTCGCACTTTTCGATCTGACCGGATTCTGCATTTATCTCGATAGCGTTATAAGGACATTTATCTTTGCATTTTTGACATCCGGTGCATTTACTTTCATTTAAAACAACAACGCCGTCCTGGTTTTTGAATAAAGCCGCTTCTTCACAGGCATCAATACATGGCGCACTATCACAATGATTACATAAGCGGGGAATGAAGATTTTATTAAGATGAGGATAATTCCCGGCCAGAACAGTTTCTACTCTGCACCTGGAAGTACCGAATGGAATATTATATTCAGCTTTGCAGGTCATCTGGCAGGCCTGACATCCAATACATCTGTTAAGATTGATTAACATTCCCAATCTTCTCTGTTTTCGTGCCATATGAGTAATGTAACTGAAAATTTCTTATAAAATAAAGTCTTAGTAGGGTAATATAATATTTGTCAAAATGTGGAGGTTTTATTTTTGATGGAAATTAGCTTAAATGGTATTTCTAACATAACATTAGGAGGAGAAATGTCTTATCAGATTAATTTTAATGTTTCTTTAGATTGTCTGGATAAAGATGAGTTGCTAAAAAGAATTAACGGACAATCTAATTTTGTGCTGGTTGATACAATAGGGAAATATGATGGCAATAAATTTAAAATTAAAGGATCTACAACAATACCTTATACTGAGGTTGTAGATAGACGCAAAGAGCTTGAATCATTTGATGAAATAATCATTTATTGCAAGCATAAGGAATGTGTCGCTTCCAAAAAAGTTGCCTCTGGTTTAAAATTGCAAAATATAGCAAATGTAAAAGTGTATGAGGGCGGAATAGATGAATGGACTTACAATAACCTGCCCCTGGAGGAAGAATAAGCTGAATTGACTAATTCTTGGGCAGTTCTGTCTGCTCGCTGAAAATGAACTTGCAGCACCCAAGATCAAGGACCTGATTATCCTCGGAAAGGTGGGACCTGAGGCTTTCTGTAACGTGGTAAATCCTGTGTACTCCGTCTTTTCTCTTTTGGACCAGTCCGCTTGTTTCAAGGATCTTCAGGTGTTTTGAAATGTTGTAAGTCTTAGTGTCCAACAATTCTGACAAATCCTGTACTGAGGATTCCTGCTTTAAAAGGTTATGAATGATCTGAAGCCGGTTTTCGTCAGCCAGAGCCTTTAAAATGGAAGTCCAGTTAAGAGGAGACTCCACTATTGTCTTGTTTCCCCTGATGTCCCATGTACTTTTAATATATGCTGTTACAGAATTAAAATCAAGAAAATATTAGTCCGACGTAATTGTCATAAATTTACAGATTTAGGTATTTAAATTGGAGAAATTGATTAGGTATGAGCATTACTTGCCAGCATTGGCAAATAATCAGCTTGTATTTTAATAATCGTATTATAAGTATTTCTAATTGATCCTATAAATTGTTGTGTGTTATAATGCTTCGATTGATTTTCTTGACTCTTTTTAACATCTAACAATTAATCAGGGAATTTATTATGCTGCTTTATCTATTTCTAGTTGTATATTTTCTCATCCTGTTCACTGTATTTATTTACTCATCACACCGGTATTACATGGTTTATCTTTACTATAAGCACCAGAAAGATAAACCGGTTCTCAAAAAGCAACTGGATACACTTCCCCATGTGACAGTACAACTTCCTATATATAATGAGATGTATGTCACCAGGAGATTAATCAAGGCATCATGTGAAATTGACTATCCAAGGGAACTGTTAGAAATCCAGGTGTTGGATGACTCCACTGATGAGACCACTGAGGTGGCCCGCAAGTGCGTAGAGGAACTCAGAGAAAAGGGTTTTGACATTCAATATATTCATCGTGAAAACAGGGATGGATTTAAAGGTGGCGCTCTGGCAAACGGGCTTAAAACAGCTAAAGGTGAGTTTGTTGCTGTGTTCGATGCTGATTTTGTTCCGCAAAAAGATATGTTACAAAAGACGATTCATTTCTTTGCTGACAAATCAGTTGGTATGGTCCAGACCAGGTGGTCCTATCTGAACAGGTCATATTCATTTCTAACAAAGATACAGGCAATAATGCTTGATGGTCATTTTGTTATAGAACATACCGCAAGAAACTGGTCAGGTAGATTTTTTAATTTTAACGGTACTGCAGGTGTATGGAGGAAGACAGCAATCGAGACTGCAGGAGGCTGGCAGAATGATACTCTCACTGAGGACCTGGATCTGAGCTACAGATCACAGTTAAAAGGATGGAAATTTATTTATCTGAAAGATGAACTATCGCCTTCAGAGATTCCTGTTGAAATCAACGGATTCAAGGGCCAGCAGCACAAGTGGGCAAAGGGATCCATACAGACGGCAAAAAAACTTCTTCCTCAAATTTTAAAAAGCAAACTTCCCTTAAAGGTCAAAGTAGAGGCTTTTTTCCATCTTACCAATAATATCTCTTATCTTCTTATGCTGGTACTTTCCGTATTAATTTATCCTTCAATGGTCGCGAGAATTAACATCGGCTGGTTTCAGATGCTTGTTACTGATGTGCCTTTTCTGCTCTTTGCAACGGTGGGCGTATCTTTTTTCTACATCTGTTCCCAGAAAGAGGCATACAAAAACTGGAAGTCAAGGGTGCTTTATCTTCCGAGCTTGATGTCTCTTGGTATAGGGCTTTCAGTGAATAATTCAAAGGCCGTGCTTGAGGCAATTTTCAATAGACAGACTGCATTCAAGCGCACTCCAAAGTACAGTATAGAGGAGAAGAAAGACAGCTGGCTTGGAAAGAAATACAGGGGTGAAATTAATTTTCTTGTTATTTTAGAACTGCTGCTCGGAATCTACTTCTCATTTAATATTTACTTCGCCTTTGTAAATAAAATTTATGTGTCCATTCCTTTTCTTATGATATTTCAGATGGGGTATTTCTATGTTGCCTTTCTGTCTATCTTTCAAGTAATATTGAACGCCATAACTTCAAATCGGTTAGCACGCCACTTTATTTCAAAAAGAAACACAGAGGATGTAATTGCAGCACAGGGCGAATATTAGTTTATTGATCAAGTAGCCGAAATTATGAATAAATTCTTAAATTTTAATCAAAGAGGAGACGAAAAGATGAAAAAGAATATGCTGTTGGCCTTCTTATTAATCGCAGTATTTATTTTTACTACCAGTGATGCCTATTCTGCATGGACTCAACCAAAGGGATATGCTTACAACCAACTATCATTTAGTTATTATAAAACTGATGAGAAGTGGACTACATTAGAACTTGGTGCAGATGGAGCAGTCACTGGCCTGGATACTGATGTACACAAAACAGGGACTGAAGAGTTTACTTCTACTAAAATCTCTTACTACAGTGAATATGGGATAGTTGATGATCTGACCATTTTCTTTTCAGGAGCATATGACTGGCAAAAGTCTGCTGATGTTAAAAAATATTCTGGAGAGAATGGACCGAGCGGTATAGGAGATATTAACCTTGGATTAAGATATCATCTGATGGATAATATTGTCGGTACCGGTATCCTGATGTCTGTGCAGGGAGAAGTTAAAATACCAAAGGCATATGATTATGCAAACCCTAATACACATTTAAGCCTGGGTGACGGTCAGTATGATGCAAAATTAGCTCTGTTATTCGGAAGGGGTTTTAGTAAAGGATATGCATGGCTGAATGCAGGATATAAGTACAGGTTTGAAAACAAGGAGCATGATCCTATCACATTCAAGCCATCAGACCAGGTAAAGGTGTCTTTTGGAGGTGGTTATCCTATCAATTCATGGTTATCTCTGGGCGGGCTTGTTGAATGGACTAAATCTGTAGATAATGCAAAAGTTTCTGATGAGCTTCTTATTGACAGTTTTCCAACTGGAGGTGCAACATGGCATGGTGACACTGTAATTATTAAGGACTCTCTTGGCCTTGAGCCAAATGCATTGAGCGTTGGTGTTGATCTGATAGTTGATATATCAAAATATGCAACTTTTATGAAAGACACATTTCCCAGCAAATCTATTGTGTTTTCTTTTGTAACTGATGTTGCAGGATTTGGTGCGTTTAAAACCGAGGATTATTCACTTGGAAGGACATACAGTATAGCTTTTGTATTTCCCGGACAGGGCTTTTTCCCAGTTAACCTGTTCTAATCATTGTTATTGCTGAGACCGGCTTAAAGCTGGTTCTTATGTATATATAATATTCTTGTGTACATTAGAGTACATCAATTATCCCGATCCTTTAAAAGGATCGGGATAAATTTTATTTGTAACTTTAAAAATCTGTTAGACTTTTGCCGGCTTATTAGTTCAGGATGCGCACTAAATGAATTTTAAAAAAAAACTTCCCCTTTTAATAGCAGTATCTATCTCCATAGTGCTGATGCTCTATATTATTCAGAATAGATATACACTTCAGGCTCTTTTTTACCAGACTTTGCAAAAACAAGACAAAGCGATTGAGAACTTCAAGCGAGCCATAGAATATGAACCTGGAAATGCTTATGCATATTATCAACTGGGATTAATATATAAAGAGCAGGAAGATTTACCCAATGCTGAGAAAATATACCTGAAGTTATTGAAAATATTTCCCGAACATCCCTATGGTAATTATGATCTGGGATATATTTACAGGGAAATGAAATTATATAAAAAGGCAATGGAACAATACGAGAGGGCACTGGATCTTGATTCTCAGAATACCTATGCCCTTTCTGACATAGGGTATATATATAAGGAGCAGGGCATGTATGAGGAAGCTATCTCCCAGTTTGAGAAGGTTCTGGCAATTGAACCTGACCATAAATATGCCTTGTGGGACATTGCTGAGGTCTATGACAGGATGGGTATGAAAGACAAAGCAAAAGAGAGCTATAAATATTATCATGAAATGACGGACTGCAGTTTCAGGCGAGTCTGGAACTGCTTTAATTGATTGGATATCCTGGCTTATATCATAATAAACCTGCTGCTGTATTCTTCATGGCATGCCTTCCTGTTTAATAAGAAGGATTTCATATCATTTCTTGACAGGGTGATTGGTGCATCTGTTTTTTCTCTGACCCAGATAATTGCTACTGAATTACTGCTCGGGGTAGTGTTCAGGAAACTCTATGCAATGCCTCTCTTCTCTATTAATATATTAATATCTTTAACGGTTCTTGTTTATTCTTTAGTTACGGTCAGGATTATAAACCTGTCATCAGCGTTACCGCATATAAATTTGATCTTTGGTGAGTTGAAAGATAATATCAGCAGGTTTGCCGGCATTATTAAGAGAGATCTGATTTTGACTGTTATATTTTTCTTGTTTTGTATTTCTCTTTGCTGGATGATTTTTATTGGGTATCTTTTCCCTTCCTATACCTGGGATGCGCTATGGTACCATATGCCTATTGTTGGGTATATCATGCAGAGCGGGGCCATCCAGGAGATTGCCAATAATTCATTCATAGAACAGTTTATAAATATATTCCCCAAGAACATAGAGCTGCTGTTTATCTGGAATATTATCTTTCTTAAAAGTGATATTCTGACCGATCTCAGCCAGATGTTGTTTACGTTGGTTGGAGTATTAACTGTTTGCAGCCTTGCCTTGAAATTGAAAGTCAGCGAGAAGAACGCGGTTTATTCAGCGCTTCTGTTCTTCTTTATTCCCATTGTCATCCTTCAGTCAACAACTAACTATGTAGATGTTGCCATTTCTGTATTATTCCTTGTTGCACTGAACTATTTAATAAGTGACGGTGTTCTAACGTCTCAGGGCAGTGAGTTGAGAATAAATAATGAAAAGCAGAGAAAAATATTTCTCCTGCTTGGAGGGCTGTCCACAGGCATACTGCTTGGTGCAAAAGGGTCAGGCCCTTTATTCATTGTCATACTTTCTGGACTGGTTGCAATTCAGAAGATAAAAAAGTATATAATCTACGCCCGGAATCCTGGCATGTTTAAGGAATACAGAGTTCTGGCAAGTGTAAACTCTTATCTTGTATTTTTTATCGCTCCTGCTTTGCTGATGGGAAGTTACTGGTATATTAAGAATTGGGTTTTATACGACAATCCGGTATATCCCATGGAGGTATCAATATTAGGAACTGTTCTCTTTAAAGGGTTGTATAAGGGAATAATTGAACCAGCCCCTGATATTATCAACAGGCTCTCATTCTTTACAAGACCTCTATATGTCTGGCTGGAAAATATTGAATATTATTTGTATGACTCCAGGCTTGGGGGGCTGGGTCCAATCTGGTTTATTCTTTTTATTCCCAGTCTGGCCTTATCATTATTACATGCTGCCAAAGAAAGGAAATATCATTTCCTTATTATTGCGGCGATTGTTATGACAGGCTTCTTACTCTATCCAAGAAACTGGACACCAAGGTACGTGATATTTATTGTCGGTCTGGGGGCACTGTCATTTGGATATGCGCTACAGTATTTTAACGGAAGAGACAGGTTAATCAGGATTATTGCTCTGCTGCTTACGACATATACATTTCTCACTGCCAACTCACCAATTGTTACTCCTGTCAAGATTAAGCATTTCATAAATCTTCCAGCCAATGAACGGACCATAGCACGTTATGCGCCGTCAAATATAGATTTACATGCCCGTCAGGAGTACGGATACTGGATATGGATCAGTGATAACATAAAAGCAGGAGATACCCTTGCATATACATTTGAACCTTTGTTTCACGCTCCATTGTGGAATAGTAGTTTCTCAAGTTCAATCGCATTTGTTAAAGCTGAAACATATAATGACTGGCTTAAGGGGTTGGCGCAGAATAAAGCTACATTTGTTCTGGTGAGATCAAAATCAAAAGAAGATAAATGGGTGAAGGCCAGTTATTCCCTGAAATGGATGGGGATGAAAGAGATGTTTAAGGTTGAGTATGCTGATGATAAGTATAAAATTATAAGGCTTGTAAAATGATCAAATTAAGAGATAGGAAAGACATCTTCTATATTTTATATATACTGATAATCGTAGTAATGGCTGTAATATATTTTACTATGCCGGAAAGAGCATCTTTTATTGATCATCAGTTAAAATGGTGGGGGGAGTTTTTTAAGCCATATAATGGTTAGCTGACCAAAAATTAAGAGTAACTCCCCCGGCCCCTCCCGAATCGGGTCTCATGAGGGTCGATTCGACTTAACCTAAGAGGGGAGAATTCTTCCCCCTCAACTTAAGGGGGATTGAGGGGGTTATTGATTCATAACGCTTTACAATTAAGGTTGCTTAATTGTGAACGGTTACAAAAGATAAATTATGCTTAACAATAAAAAAATAGCTGTAATAATACCAGTATTAAATGAAGAGTCCACGCTTCCGCTGGTACTAAATGATATTTCAAGAGAGCTGGTCGATGTCATTGTTGTTGTTGATAACGGCAGCAAAGACAGGACTGTTGAGATAGCAAAGGAAGCAGGGGCGACTGTTTTGCATGAAACAAAAAAGGGGTATGGTTATCCCTGTCTGACCGGCATTGAGCACCTGAAGAACCATACAACAGATATAGTGGTATTTGTTGATGGTAATTACAGTGACCATCCTGACGAGATTGGTAAACTTGTAGAACCTATAGTAAACAATAACTATGACCTTGTTCTTGGATCTAGAACTCTTGGGCAAGTTGAAGAAGGGGCATTAAGGATTCCTGTAAAATTTGGAAACTGGCTTGCTACGGTATTGATCAAGCTGTTTTATAATTTTAAATTTACTGATGTGGGTCCTTTCAGGGCGATCAAGTTTGACAAACTGCTTGAGCTTGATATGAATGATAACCTGGGATGGACGATCGAGATGCAGGTAAAGGCCGTAACGAGAAAATACAGCATTACAGAGGTGCCTGTCAGTTACAGGGCTGGAACAGGCAAGTCAAAATTAACAGGGAACCTAAGGGGAATAGGGGTAGTTGGATACAGAATAATCAGGGCCATAGTAAAAAATCTGCATTATTCTTCCTAGAGGACTTCCCCTTTAGGAACTAAATAGAGTATTATTCTCTAAAATGATTCATATTTTATTCAATATTATAACTTAATATATATTAGATGAAAAAAAGACTGTTAGAGCAATATTGGTTTGGTGTTATTTTCGGGTTTTTATTTGGATTCGTAATTATTCATCCCTTTTCAGTTGTGTTTCAGGGCCTCTTTATTATGCAGATTAATGTTACCCTTAGCAGCCTGCTCTATGCCTTTAATCCCCAGCATATGCCCATGGCCTTTTTTTTCGGTCTTCTTGGAATGTCTCTGGGCATTATTAATGTTTATTACATTAGGGCCATAACCAGAGACCAGAGGCATATCAAACTACTTGAGGGACTGCTCCCCATATGCTCCTATTGCAAAAAGATCCGGGATGATACGGGTACATCCAGTGGTGAAGGAAACTGGGAGAAAATAGAAGATTATATATATCAGAAAACCGATCAGGAATTTACTCATGGAATATGTCCTGAGTGTGTTGAAAAGGTCTTCCTGAACAAAGACAAGACATAAAGATGACAGCAGGATATGAATTATATGTTATGAGTTTATTAACAGGCTGATCAGGTCTTTCATTTCATTACTGTCCCATTCTCTGAAACCCCTTGCCATTCCTATTAAATCACCTTTTTTATCAATAATAAATTTCATCGGATGTGAACGGACTCCATATTGAACGCTTACCTGACTGTCTTTATCCAGAAGATTCAGAAAGGAGTAACCCTTTTTATCGATAAAGCTTTTAACTGTGTCCCTTTTTTCTCCAACATCAACTGCAATTATGACAAATTCATCATCTTTAAACTGCTTATGTAGTCTTTCCAGAGAAGGCAACTCCTTCTTGCACCAACCTCACCATGTAGCCCAGAAGCTTAGCAGGACTACTTTGCCGTCGAATTCACTGAGATTGACCTGTTTTCCGTCTAATGACATGAGGGAGAAATCAGGAGATGGTGACGGGTCATCTATCTGATAAATATTCATGGAAGCCATTAAGTAAGCCCGGTTATCCCCGTCTATGCCTATTTGATCTGCCGAAGCATGATTACTCATTAACATGCCTCCCAGAACTATAACAAGAAGGATTATAAAAAAGACTATACTGATGTAATACTTTTCTGTGATTTTTCTTATTTTCATCTTAATCTCTCCTGAAAGTTATGATTATAGATGCGAGATAAGGTCCTTTTTATAAACTGAATAAAATGCAAAAGGAACAGTAATTAACATGCCCAGCAATACAGTGCCGGATACTACCTCAATGAATGGACCTGCAGACCAGATAAAGCGAAGTGGAACATGGTCTGCCTGAATTATGGTTACTATAAGTGCAATTACCTGTCCGACAACTGAGCCAAGGAAAGTAATCCAGATTGTTCTGAATGTAAGAATTTTGAGTATGATGCTTTGGGACGTGCCTAATGTATAAACTGTCGATATTTCTGATTTTCTGGAATCAAGATTGATATATGTGCTTATCAGGATACAGAAAGATATCAGAATAAATGCTATGGTGTACAGGGCCTTTTGATAGCTTCCCAATGTTGAGTCTACCTCTTTCTCCGCTGTGTCTCCACGGTATGCATCAACAGTGTTTAACTGGTTGTTGTAATCTTTAAGCAATGATTTTAGCCGCTCGTATGAAGATAAAGATTCGGGGAACAGTCTTATCTCATTAATTCGCCCTGTATTGCCTGTAATTTTTTGAAGAACAGAGAGCTGGATAAACATTGACGCATCTTCAATTCCACCTGTAGTTGGAATAATCCCTGATACAGTATAAATACCGGAATTGATCCTGATTGTATCATTTACGTTTTTACCCAATTTTTCAGAAGCAACTTTACCAAGTAAGACTTGATTGTCTTTGATTGAATATTTTGAGAATGGATAAGAGTAAACACTTGCAAAGTCTATCCCTGCAACCGGCATCGTTCTTTTGTCTACCTTAAGTCTTTCTGTTAATCTCGGTTCTGCATTTCTCAGGTATGATGAGAATTGCCGGTTTATACTGTCGAAGAGTGTAACTGAGTAGTTCTGTCCCTTAAACCTTGCTGTCACAAGATCAGAAGAATCCATACCTTTTGGAACTATGATCAGTGATGGGCCTATATAATCAATTCTGTTCTCAACAGAACTTTTCTTGGCTTTACCCATAAGATCAAGAGATACAGGCAGTGCAACCAGAAGAGAGACCAGTATGACATTAATAAAGAATACCGCTTTACGGCCTGTCAGCTCACGCCATGAGAGCCAAAGAGTGAATGAGGCAGACAAGGGGCGTGAGTTATTAGTTGTTGGTTCCGTTTGTGAATTTACCATTCTCGAGGTGAAGTACTTTCTGGGCATAAGCAGCCACTTCTTCTTCATGAGTTACGATTATGACCGTATGACCGTTGCTGTTAAGCTCCTTGAAAAGGGACATTACTTCACGGGTCATTGCCGGGTCAAGATTGCCGGTGGGTTCATCGGCAAGAATAATCCCTGGATTGTTGATCACACTTCTGCAAAGGGCGACCCTCTGTCTTTCTCCCACACTAAGTTCAGAGAATTTATGTTCAAGCCTTGAACCAAGCCCGAACCTCTGTAGAAGCTCAGTAGCCCTCTCATTTGCCTTCTTTCGTGATTTCATGGTGAGCATGGCCGGTACAGCTACATTGTCCAGTGCACTCAGGTATGGAATGAGATTAAATGTCTGAAATACAAACCCTATCTCCTGAAGCCTAAGATTAGCTCTGTAGGAAGGAGTTGTATCGTAAATATTTTTGTCTCTTAAGAGGACTTCACCTTCCGATGGGTTCAAAAGGGCTCCTATTATAAACAGAAGCGTGCTTTTTCCGCTGCCGCTTGGGCCAACTATGGACAGGAACTCTCCCTGCTCAACCTTAAGGTTGATGTCTGTCAGTGCAGCTACCTGTTCTTTTTTATTGTTTATAAAATCTCTGGTTACATTTTTTAGTTCCAGCATATTATTCCTCTCCTAAAAGTCTTGTAGGATCAAGTCTTGTCACAAACCATGAAGGTAATAATGAGGCTATTAAGGCGATGACAAAAGATGCAGTTAAAAAGTGTGGTAAATATTCCCATGATGGTATTAATCCAACACGCATAAAGGTTTTTCCAAACCAGGACATGAGAGGAACGCTCAAAATGTGCCCCAGCAAAGCTCCTAATACAGCGGATAAAACCGAAATGGTAATATTTTTAATAATTATTTTTCCCGGTGACAGTCCTATGCTCAGTAATAGCCCTATCTCTCTTTCTCCTTTGCGCAGCATGTAAAAGATAAGAAAGATTATACTCCCTACTGCCAGAACTGTACCTGTTATCCATAACAGCGTAGAATACTGCTTCATAATCGCATTGATCTGGGTCTGTGCTTTGGCCAGGCCATCAACAGTGATTGCCATTGTTCCGGGAAGGGTTTTCTCAACATCAGCAGCAAAGCCTGCAACATCCAGTTTGCACCAGCATCCACCCATGTTAAGGGCGTTAATTTTGCCGGGCTTCTCCAGTATATTTTGCGCTGCGCTTAATGGTACGTAAAGGGCCATGTCATAACCCTTTGGAGGTGGATCTAAAATCCTGGCAACTCTGAAAGAGTTGTTTTTAACGTTTAGTATATCGCCTGTTTTAAGACCCAGGCTTGAAGCAACTCCCTTGCCGATAGTAACTGGTTGATACTCAGAACTGTTATAGCGGGGTTTTTTTGTTTTGTGTCCCACAATGATTAAATCTTTTCCCTCAACATTGACGTTTCCATATAGCCATGGCTGTATTTTTCCGGCATGTTTTCCCACGGGAGATGCCTTTATCCTGGCACCATAATCATCAGGCATGACTTCGGGGCCGTATTTCATGGAATAAAATGATTCAAGGTCAGTCCCATTTGGAACAACCAGCATACCTTTGCCCAGATCGTGAGTAAGTTCTTTGATCTTGTCTTCTGCTGAACTGTTCAGTGAACTCTGGACAACAAGGATGGAAATTACAAATGCCATTAAAAGGATAACAAGCGTATGTATCAGCCAACGGTGCCTGATCTCCTTAAACATTAACATAAACATTAAATAACAGGACCTCCACTCGATAAGTTACTTTATTTATTATATAAATAATAATGAAGAAAATATGAAGGGCTGGACAGAATGGTGCGTTTCCGGGGTATTCTGATCCCCTCTCCCCTGGCGGGAGGGTTTATGGTAGAGGAGAATGAGAGTTGTTATTACACTCCATGATATAATGCACTTATCAAGAAGATCCTATTTTTGAAAGGGGAATGACCATATGATGAAAATGGAAAAAGAGATGATGGAGCTTCAATTAAAGATCAAGGGAAAATAATGGAACCGGACTGGGATAAGGATAATAAATAATTTGATTAATATTAATTGTTACATATCTGAAGGGTGTGCTTCCGAGGATGGATTAAGAAAAAATATTTCTGATGCTCTTGAACAGGAATCTCTTGAAGCAGAAGTGGCATTTCATAGAATAAATGAAATAGAAGCTAATGAACTCGGGCTGAGAGGATCTCCCACTGTATTAATAAATGGTGTTGATATTTTGCCCGGAGAGACCCCGGGTATTGCATGAAGGGTATTCAGAGACAGGGCCGGACGGCTCCTGCCGGTACCCTCTGTTGAAATGTTACAAGAGCTGTTCAGAAATATAGATGATAGCGCTTAATATGTTGGACTAACCAATAATTTTATAACCGGCACTTTGAATTGCTCCGGATATTGCACCGCTGTTTGTCTTTGATTCATCAAAGCTGACTGTGGCATTTCCAACTTCAATATTTGAAGAACTTACACCTTCCACAGCATCAACAGCTTTCTTTACGGCTGCAACGCAATGTTGACAGCTCATCCCGTCAATTTTTATTGTTACTTCTGCCATAATACCCTCCTTTTTATTGCAAAAAAATTGTGATAATCCCAATGATACAAAAAACAAGGGTAATAAGTCAGGGTTCTGAATATTACCTTTCTTATGATTTATGTGGAGAGGTTAAATAATTGAGAATTAATTTTATATATCTTTAGTGCAATAGGGGGATTTGAATTACCCGGTTGAACTCATTAACGTTTGAATCAATTGCTTCATATCATCTGCATCCCATTTCCTATAGCCTTTTGCAACTCCTATTAATTTGCCGTTTTTATTAATAAGGAATTTCATGGGGTGAGAGCGTACACCGTACTGGGCACTCACTTTACCGTCATTATCCAGCAGGGCAGGAAAGGTATATCCATTATTCTCAAGATACTTTTTTACTACAGAACTTTTTTCCTGGACATTGATTGTTAGAAGTACAAAGGGTTTAGCGATAAAATGACCATGAAGGTTTTCGAGAGAAGGTAACTCCTTCTTACACCAGTTTCACCATGTGGCCCAAAAACTGAGAAGAACAACATTTCCGCGAAGCTGACCTAGTTGTACTGATTCACCACCTATAGAGTTTAGTGTAAAATCAGGCATTTCATAAGGTTCAGCCAAAGCATTCATATTCATGGATGTCATAAGTTCAGCAATCTCAATATCTCCTGATGCATGAGTTTTATCAATAAGCCCGGCCAGAACGATAACAAGCAGAATAATAAAAAAGAATATGCTCAGATAATGTTTTCTTGCTAATATTTCTAATCTCATTAATACATCCTTATATTAATAATTGTTATAAAATAACGATAAATTAGCTTGCATGTTAATATACAAGCCTCAACTTATTGATTTCTTCCTTTGTTATTTCACTCCATTCTTTAATAGTCCAATTGCCGACCCAGGCTTTAAAGATCTTAAGGTTCTGGTGCCTTTGCTCATCAGTTTTGCCAAGATATTTATACATCTTGCCTGGTTTACCGTCCTTAGTGCTGCTTCCGTCATCTAATGCTCTTATTAAAGACCCGGTGTCCGGCCATATTACAAATGATGTTAAATGGGTGTAAGTATTCATTCTGGGTCCCTTCATTTTTTTCTTGAAACTTTTCATGTTTTTAACATACTCCATATGTACAGGCGATTTAGCACCATGACATTTTGAACACTTGTTCTCGAAAATTGGTTTAATATCCTTTGTATAGGTGGCATCACTTATTGTGGCATTTGCGGCATGTTTTTCTTTGCCATGGGCGAATAAATTATCTGAAGATCCGGCTATTATCATAATCGCCATGATAAATATTGAAGCGACTGTAGACATTGAATTAGTTAACATCATATCCTCCTAATGTACATGTCTTCCGCTCATTGGCAGCCCGAGCATGTAAATAGCAGAAAGGACAATGACCATTGCATATAGAGACATTGCAAAGGTCATTTTATATACATGATAAAGTGGTTTTTGAAATCGTTTCAGTAGACGATACAGTACATACAGGGTAAATCCGAATCCAACCAGCAATATAGTCATCTGAACAAAGAAAATTGGTTCCAGTCCCATCAAAGGTGCAGGATTCCAATTGATTGACAGCGATGTGCCGATCCCTAAATTCTGCAGAAAACGAACAGTAGCAGGAATGGCTATAGGGCTTTCAAGCAGCAGATGCTGGATATTATGAGCAAAGTGAAGTCCCACCCCAAGTGGAATGAAAAGAAAGGCAAACTGCGTAACCAGGTCTTGTGTTTTGTATTCATTCTTGCCAAGCCATAGTTTTAAAATATAACAAAACAGATAAAATGTTCCGATAGGGAGCAACAGCACAAAAGAGAACATTATCGTGTAAACCAGCCACTGTGAGTTGAGACCTATAAGAGATTTCAAACTGTCTTCCAGAGGTTTCCATGAAGACGTCATTGCCAGAGTTTCAACGATCACTACCCCCAGTAGAAATATAGCTGCAAAGGCCTCTGTACGGGACTTGCGCAAACTGGAATAAATGTCTTTACCAAATGACCTGAGTCGTAAACTCAGGTTATGTGATGGACAGGCAGACTCACACTTCATACAGAAATTACAATAAACATTGTTATCCATATGCTCAGGGGATTCCATCATGGGACATGCTTCAGTGCAGGTTTTTCGTTTATGAACATCGCATCGCTCTTTGTTACAGGAACGCAGTTCTACTGGGGAGACCATTGAATAGATTCCTATAACAGCGCCAATAGGACATATATGCCGACAGAATGAACGCCGCTCATAAATCATGCTGAATACTATTGCTGCTGCAAGAATAATAAGAATGACAACTGCTGTTATATATGGGCTGCTTCCGAAAGCAAGCATGGTAAATGCCCAGGTCAACAGAAGGAAACCTATGGTCTGCAGGTTCATATTCTGAAGCCAGCGAGGGAGTTTTTTATTTAAAGAAATAAATTTCTGGGCAAAATCAGCAATTGCGGCAAATGGACACATCATGCACCAGAACCTTCCAGCAAGTATAAAGGTGAAAATGATCAGACTCCACCATAGTGTCCAGGTAAATACAGTAGCGATGTTCCGCTGCCCATCCTGTGTATCGGTAAACCCAAGGTAGATTACTGTGAGGAATATAATAAGAGTCGGAATTATAAACAGATGTCTGAAATATTTCCAGGTGATCAGTCGCTTGATCCACCTTATTTTCATAAGGTCATATCCTTCAGAATGGGTTTGAGTTGAACTATCAGAGGGTGATTTTTTGAAACGACTCAATATTACACCTACTCCGATGAAACCAAAGAGGATGGATATCCAACTTATGTATCCGGTGAATGAAGCACGATTAGCAAAGTCCTTCATATGCACACCCGCATAATGGAAATGATTATTATTCTTATCAGGGTTGTATCCAGAATCAAAATTAGTAAAAGCTGTCATTATTGGATTGCCATAGATATCCCTGTCAGCAGGAGTTCCGATGCGTACCATTGTTTCATTACTTGCCCAAACATCAGCGTGTGATTCATTGTTTTTGGAATGGGCATGATTGACATGTGCTTTATCGAGCGTAAAGATACCATGATGTTCAAAGGTGTTTCCAACGAGAAGCAGCATGTTGTATGCTTTGCCGATTTCAAAAGAGACATCCTGGCTATCATATGTTTTTAAAGGATAAGCGAATTCATAAGTGTAAAAATGGTTCTGATAATTGCCTTTTGCAATTATGTTGTCATTTTTATCATGTTCCAGATAAAATGTTTTGTCCGGTCGTGTCATGAAATATCTGTCGGTTACTTCTCCGTCAGATTTCATTACTTTGGCATCGCGGTAGGCCCCCAGCATTCCAAGGTTAGCATCATTTTTAAACATTATCCCCACCCAGTATGGGGTGTCGGTTTTTACAGCGAAGTATATATTCTCCTCATCAATCTGGGTCCATACCTCGGCGTAGTAAGTAGGTTCCTGATGTATGTCTGACGGTTTGTGGGGCTGGTATGTCCCGATGTAAAAATATCTGTGGCCCGTGTTCTTCCATTCCTCCGGATTTATCCTTCCGTCTATTTTTATTGTGTTGCCTGTATTGCGGGCTATAAAGTTGGTATTGTTTGAAGCGAATGGCTCGGAGCTGACCGGCGCATTGTTTTCAAAATCTCCAGGATTATAATTGTAAACCATTTTGCCCGGTGCAGAACCGCATCCTGTTGCCATATAGACATCTCCTGTTATAGCGTCCACGTCCATGACAAATTTTTCCACTTTATAGTTGACCGGTCCAAGGTGATACTTGCCGTTGTAATTTTCAACAGGAGTTGATTCAAACTGATAGATTAACTTTTTATGAACATATTCAAGTTTACGGAAAGTTACAGGGAAAGCAGTATCTCCAACATGGTCGATTACAAACTTCTCGGCAATAGCTTTTGCAAGGGCCGGAGAAATATTTATATCAGATTTCTTATAAATCTTGTTCCCATCCTCGTCTATAAAATTCCCGGGAGAAATCGAGATTCCATCTTCAAGGTTTTCGAGCAGAGTTACGTCTTTTCCATTGCAGGCGAGAGCTTTCTCAACTGGATAAGTTGGGAAGGTGAATATTAGCAAAAGTATAATGGTGATAAGTCTGATTTGTTTTGCAGACATTATAATAACCTCCGACTGTTTGGCATACCAGGGATTGATTTCAATATATCAGGCATATTATTTTCCTTATTACATTAGATTTATTTTAGGATGAAACTATGAAGAGATTATGAAAAGAATTCTGTCTCGGATTTGTTAAGGTTTTAGAGTTATTCATTTTGTATTAATGTAATAATTAAATGTAATTTTCACACTCTCATTATTAAGGTTGTCCCACATGAGGCAAAAATATTCCTGCTCCTTTGAGTAATATTCGTAATCATCCGGACTTATTGAATCTTTCCAAAAGGTTATGTTTTTTTTCATTGACCGGATATAAGATACTTTCATTATTATGGTAATGAATGTTGAAATTAACTTTTCTTGATGAGGTAAATGAATATTGCATAAGCTGGTTTGGAACCAGTTCAACACATTCCTCATAACTATCTCCAGGTAGTATTTGTACAGAATTGTTAAAAGATGGTTCCTTAATATCTGCGGTTGAACAAGCCTGTATAAAAAAAACAATAGAAAATAATAAAAATATAGATATTCTCATATAGTTACACCTTTCTTTAAAGCCAATATAATCTTATGGTTTAAGCAAAACTTAATTAGTTCATAACAGAATAACCTGCATTCTGAACCACTTTCACTATTGAATCTTTGGATGTTTTTACTTCATCATAGACAACTGTTGCCGCTCCTACTGTGATATCTGAAGAGCTGACGCCTTCAACACCGTCTACCGCCTTTTTTACGCTTGCCACACAATGCTGGCAACTCATACCGTCAATCTTTAATGATATCTCTGCCATTTTACACCTCCACAATTGATTCTATAACAGATTGATGCTCTGTCTTTTTATTGATTTTATTCAGTAATACTTTGACTACTAATAAGGAAATAATAAAAGCAAAAAAGCCTCCTAATGCGGCGAGTGAATCTGTATCTTTAACAGTTATATAAGATGGGAGGTAAATCTTGCCAAGAATCGCTCCGCCAATCAGTGCAACGATAGGCAAGACATAAATTAGAACAGCACTTTTATAATATGTATAAGATGTCATAATAACTTTTACTTTCTGCCCTACTTTTGCGCCAGCTACATTTAAGGCCTCAGTTTCGATCCCCTTTTCCGGAATTGTACATGTATCCTGAGTGCAATTTTCGCAGGGGCTTTCTTCCCTGGAAATCATAACCTTTGCAGTTGATCCTTCAATGCTTGTAATAATCCCAATTTCTTGCATGTAAATTGCCTTTTATTTATATATTCCTCATTTAACTGTAGATCAAATATGTGAATAAAGTATGAAATAAAGGTTTATAGCAATTAAGGGGGGAAAGCCTATCTTCATAAATAATTCATAAAATTGCATTATTTTATATCTATAAAATAATTTAAGGATGCTGACTTTGATTTTAAAAGGTTACCCCACCTACGCTAAGAGCCAACCTTTTAACTTCAGTGATGTCCCCCCAAAAGTCAGCATCCTTTTTTTAATTGAATTCTTCTGTAGATGTAGATCCTGTTTAATTCATAATCTTTTCAACTCCTCTTCAAACTCTATTCATTATTGCTTGTTATGCTGTTGGCAAGTCAAAAATATTAAATATGACTAAAAAAATAATTATGGAGGATGTAATTAATGAATACACTGAGGAAAGTGAATAAATATCTGGCTCTGGCCTGCCTGGGTATTTTTGCTGTAGTATTGGCTGGATGTGGTAGCAGTGGAGGTGATACGGAACAAACTGTTAATGGGTTAATAGAGGGATCAGCTATTAAAGGTCCGGTAGCAAATGCAGATATATCGGGTTTTTCGATTGGCATGGATGGTATTAAAGGAGAGCTTATCGGAACGGCACATACGGACAACGAAGGCAATTTCTCTTTAATGATCGGATCCCATTCAGGGCCGGTTTTACTTGAGATGGCAGGAGGTCATTATACAGATGAAGCAACCGGTACAATGATGAATGTAACTCAGGGCGACATTATGACCTCTGCAATTCCGGCATTTAGATCTGGTGAGATGATGGATGAAATTCATATCACACCTTTAACATCAATGGCCCAGACTATGGCACAAAACATGACTGGTGGAATGTCCGGGGGGAATATAACCATTGCTCACAACGCTGTCGGAATGTATTTTGATGTGAGTGATATACTGCACACACATCCGATGAATCCTTTAATGAATGATGCTGGTACAGAATCTGATCAGGACATGATTCATTATGGAATAGCTATGGCAGCAATATCCAAGTATGCTCAGACAATGGGTATTGATACATGCGCTGTTGTTACATCTTTTATGAACGATATATCAGACGGGCAGCTGGATGGCATGATGGATGGATCAGGCATAATAATGAAAGGCGGAATGATGGGAAGAGGCATGATGATGCCGGGCAATGCAGGAACAGACGGGTTAGCCGATGCCATGGAAGAGTTTATTCATTCACCCATGAACCGGTCTGGTGTTACTTTTAGTGATATGGAGCTTCTGATCGATCAATTGCATACATCCAATGGTATGATGCAGTAAATGGAATAATGAACTTTTGAATATTTACAAAGTCTTTGTAGAATCCCCCGTGGCTTGCCACGGGGGAGTTTTACTCACGATGACTTATTGAAACATGGAGAAATTGCTTAATCAAAAAAAGTATATTATATTTATTATTATTGCTTCGGCTTTAGCAATAACTTACCTTCATCATTCTACTCTTCCTCACATTCATGATTTGCACAATATTCTTACAGAGCTTTATTACCTGCCGCTATTACTGGGAGCACTTGCCTTTGGATTGAGAGGAGCTGTTTACAGCCTTATTTTTGTAACGGCATTATATGTCCCTTATGTGATTATTAACTGGTCCGGCACTCAACTCTTTATAATAAATAAATTAATGCATGCCCTGATTTCCGGATCTCTTGCCATCCTGGCAGGGGTTCTGGTAGATCGTGCGAAAAAGCACCTTCATCAACTGGTAAAGGAACGGTATCTGGTGAGTCTTGGGCAGGCTTCTGCTGCTATAGTACATGACTTGAGAACTCCGCTTATTACTATTGACGGTTTTGCAAAACGTATTAATGAGGAGAAAGGGGATATAAAAGAGGAATCTCAGATCATATTGGATTCAGCAATGAAGATGCAAATGATAGTAAATGACGTGCTGGATTTTGCGAAACCGATCAGCCTCGATTTTCATCAGGAAGACCTGCTAAGCGTAATTAACAGTGCATGTCAATCCTGTGAACCTGTAGCTTATGAGAAGGAAGTGACTCTGTCCACTAATCTGCCTGCTGGTCCTTTAATGATTTCCATTGATGGTCCTAAACTTGAAAGGGCATTTGTAAACCTTATAAATAACGCGATTGAGGCATCAATAATAGGAGATACGGTTTCCAT
>PVMK01116130.1_pt1 | contig 37328 bp, 34 predicted proteins | sample 1853481 | NCBI WGS metagenome assembly PVMK01 (sample SAMN08533507, study PRJNA380276) | Marine sediment metagenome, whole genome shotgun sequencing project.
CTCACTTACCGGTGGAAATGAATAGATTAGATGCCAGATTGAAGAACCGGTAAAGCCGTTGACCACTTTCAGACCCATGTTCTTGGCGGCAATCGCTGTCTGTTTCATGGTTTCCACGGCCCAGGCTCTTTTTTTATCGGGATCGCCGGCACAGTCACTCGGGGCGAAACCATCGGATCGAGCGTCATTGTTTAAATCACAGACCAACTGTCCGGCCAGGTGATGAGAAATAGAATAAACACTTAAATTGAATTCTTTGAGAATATTTTTCTGTTGTTCACAGTAAGCGGGGTCCGTCGCTCCTTTAGCCGGGTCAAAATGATCACCCCAACAGGCCAACTCCAGACCGTCATAGCCCCAGCCGCTGGCTTTTTTCGCCAGTTCCGTCAGGGGTAAATCAGCCCATTGTCCGGTAAATAAGGTCACTGGTCTTGCCATGATTGTTCCTCCTTTTGTTAGGTGCTTAAAAGCTCTTTCGTGCTATTTGTTGCAAAATATAAACGATGGAATTCCACCAACATTCAATAAACAATAGTCAATAGTCAATTTAGAAGAGTTTATCTAAAGGCTTTCATCGGATACCACTTCTGGTCGCTCCGGCTGCTTTCAACCGCTGACTCGATAAATGCCAACCCCCTGGCTCCGTCAATCACCTGGGGGAAATCACGTTCCAGCTCGGTAGGTTCCTGACCGGAAATTTTGGCACGAATTGTATCAGTCGCATTGGCATAGATATTGGCAAATGCTTCAATATAGGCTTCCGGATGTCCCGGCGGAAGACGGGTGGCCCGTTGAGCGGCATCGCACAGATAACCATTTCCTCGGCGGTAGAGTTGGGCGGGTCCTTCGTTAGTCCTGAACCACAAATAGTTCGGCTCTTCCTGATGCCACTCCAGGGCACCTTTGTTGCCGTAAACCCGAATCCGCAAATTGTTTTCTTCACCGGCCGAGAACTGGGAAGCATATAAAATGCCGCAGGCGTCATTTTCAAAGTGAAGCAGTATGTTGCCGTCGTTATCCAGCGGACGGTTCAGGATACTTTTTAAATCGGCACACATTTCCGTTATTTCCAGGCCGGTTATATAGTGCGCCATATTTTCACAATGGGAGCCGATGTCACCGATACAGTTGGAAATCCCTGCGCGCTTGGGGTCAGTTCTCCAGGAGGCCTGCTTCTGTCCCTCTTCTTCAAGGGCCGTCATCAGCCAGCCCTGGGGATACTCGACCACAATTTTTAAAATATCGCCAAGCTCACCATTGCGTACCATGTCACGGGCCTGCTTGACCATTGGATAGCCGGTGTAATTATGCGTCAGGGCAAAGATGACGCCGGATTTATTGACTATATTAACGAGATCTTTCGCTTCCTGTAAAGTGTAAGTCATGGGTTTATCACAGATGACATTAATCCCGGCTTCCGCAAAGCCCTTTGCAATCGGAAAATGCATAAAATTCGGGGTGACAATGGAGACAAAATCGATGCGTTCGCCTTCAGGCAGTTTCGATTCCTGATTAACCATCTCCTGCCAGGTGCCATAGGTTCGCTCTTCACTGATCAAGAGGTCCCGGGCGGATGCTTTTGCTTTTTCAGGATCTGAAGATAGAGCACCGGCAATAAATTCAACCTTTCCGTCCATTAAAGCGGCACTACGATGCACGGCACCGATAAAGGCGTCTCTACCGCCGCCGACCATTCCCATTTTTAATTTCCTGTCAAGCACCATTACTTCTCCTCCTTTCACAAGACAGCCAGTGTTTGGTTTATATTTGAAGATTCCTAATGTGACATGATTTCAAAGCATTGCCGATACGTTGTCTTTAATTCATCCAGTGAATCAAAGGTTCTAAATTTAACTTGCATTAAAGCCAATTTTTTGTCAAGATGATTTTCATTCAAAATGACACAACCTACTGAATATGTTTGTCAATGGCTGTTTTACACCTATTTCTTTGAGCAGATATGAAACAAAAGAATATTGGGAATTTAAAAAACGGTGACAAATTAATTTAATGACTAAATAAAAAAGTTGCTATCATGGAAGTTGCAAATCGTGAACTAACCAAGACGATCAATCAGTTCAATATTTTAAATACGATCCGCAGAGCCGGTCTGATTTCGCGTGTTGAAATTGCGGCGGTCACCGGACAAAGCCGTGCTACGGTGACCAATATTACCGCGCGCCTGATCAAAGAGAAAATGATCGTTGAAAAAGAAACTAAGACTTCTTCCTCCCGGGGCCGGCGGCGGGTATTGCTGACGCTCAATCCGGCTGCAGCCAATGTGGTCGGCGTAAAATTGTCAGCCTTTCAAGTCAGCTTTGCAGTCACCAATATGCAGGCTGACATATTGAGTTCTCTGATTGTTCCTGTACGTATCGCCAAAAGATCTGTTGAGTTCGTTGCCGATCTGATTGAGGAAGGCATCCGTCACTGTGTGGCCGAAGCTCGGTTGAGTATGAAAAAAATATCGGGAATCGGCATAGGTATCCCCGGATTTGTCGGCGGTGAAAATGGGATTACCTATTGGTCGCCCCTTTACCGGAAAGGCAACACGACCCTCCGAAATTTGATCCAGACCCGCTTTAACATCCAGACGTTCATCGAAAACGATGCGAATACCGTCACAGTGGCTCAGCAGTGGTTTGGTGAAGGAAAAGGGGTCGATAACTTTCTAATGGTCACAGTCGAGCATGGTGTCGGCATGGGGATCGTCGTCAACGGGCAGATATACAGGGGATCCAAAGGAATCGGTGCCGAATTCGGTCACATGGTTATCAGACCCAGAGGCGCACCCTGCCGCTGCGGCAAACTCGGATGCATCGAAGCTTACGTGGCTGATTATCGCATTTTGAAAGCGGCCGTAGATGCATGCAAGTCAGGAAAGTGGCAATGTAAGGCAGTATCCTTCCTGACTATTGAAGCGGTTACTGATGCTGCAAAAAAAGGAGACCCTTGCCTTCGAAAGATATTTAAAAAGGGTGGCGAAGTATTGGGACTGGGCATCTCCGGTCTGGTTCAGATTTTCAATCCTGAAAAGATCATTATCGCAGGTGAAGGTGTTCGGGCAGGAGACCTCCTGTTTGAACCGATGAGAAAAACAATCAAACTCCACACATCTCGAGAAATGTACGAGACCCTACAAATCGTCATCCAAAAATGGGAAGACACCGATTGGGCACGGGGTGCCGCCAGCCTTGTGCTGCAGGAATTATATAAGTCACCGTTTAATAGGGTGAGACCGGTGATATGAATGTCTAAGGAAGGCAATAAAAGGTTTCAGGTATTTATTCTATCCCTGAAGCATTGGTTTCATCGTATCGTTTAACCGCAGGTACTTCTGATAAATCTCTGCGTATCGCGCTGCAATTGATGGATCTGGCACGGCCCGGGTTGATTCATCTATCGTAATGTACCGATCCGTAAGCTCACTAATTGCAACATCCCCCTCCTTTTGGCGGATAAAACACCACATCGCCTGCAGGGCGGCCCCCACCGCACCGGCTTCTGAAGACTCCGGACAGACCACCGGGCAGTTAAATATTTCAGCAACCATTTGGCGCCAGAGAGGGCTCCTGGCACCGCCGCCGACAAGACGGATTTCGGTTGGGGTTATTCCCTGCTGTCTTAATACGTCCAGGCCATAGCGCAATCCTAGGGTCGCACCTTCCATAGATGCGCGGGCAAGATTTGAGGCAGTATAGTTTGTGCCGGTCAAGCCGAAAAAAACGGCTTTTGCATTGGGCAGGGCCGGCGTTCTTTCTCCACTAAAATAGGGAAGCAGAAGAATGCCCTCCGCACCCGGCGGTGCAGAGGATGCCAACTGATTAAGATCGGCCAGGCTCAGTCCCAGCAAGTCCCTGGTCAATTCGGTGGAAACCGTCACGTTCATCGTGCACACCAGCGGCAGCCAACCGCCGCTGCTGGAGCAAAAGGCAGCCAACTCGCCGTTCGGATCGACAACCGGTTGATGACTAAAGGAATAGATGGTGCCGGAGGTGCCCAGGCTGGTGGTTACAATACCGGGGATCACATTGCCGGTGCCGATGGCAGCCATCATATTGTCACCCCCGCCCGAAGAAACCAGTGTGTCCGATTTTAGCTGAAACTGTTCGGCAATTTCGGACCGGATGGTTCCGACAGGTGCGTCCGAGGGAATCAGGTCCGGTAAACAATCCTGCAGTTTACCTGTATCATCTATGGCATTTAGCAGGGCATCCGACCAGGTGCGGGATTTGACATCAAAATAGGCTGTACCGGAGGCATCCCCGAACTCCGTTTTCTTCTCCCCCGTCAGCCAATAGTTGATGTAGTCGTGGGGCAAAAGAACCAATGCAAGTCGGTCATAGCTTTGCGGTTCGTGCTGTTTTACCCAGAGAATTTTCGATGCGGTAAATCCCGCGGCAACCGAATTGCCGATCAATTCGATGACTTTCTCAGGGCTTCCGATACGTGCGGTAATTTGGTCACATTGGGGAGATGTCTCCGTGTCACACCACAACTTTGCCGGTCGGATCACTTCACCGCGGACGTCAAGCGGCACCATTCCGTGTTGCTGGCCGGAGACGCCAATAGCGCAAATCATATCCCTGGATACATTGCTTTTTTTCAGCAATTGGCCGATGACGGTGGAACAGGCCTCAATCCACCAGCCGGGTTCCTGCTCCCGCCGCCCGCCTATATTTTCGATAAGCTGGTGGTCAGTGTAAGCTTCGGCCAGGATCCGGCCTTCTTCCCTGCTGAAAACAACGCCTTTTGTGCCCTGGGTGCCGCTGTCAATTCCGATGAACAGTTGGTCTTCAGACATGGTTCAACCTTTTTCCTATCTTCTCACCTTCTCAGCCTCCTGGTTTCCTCCCACCTTCATATCCTTTTATCTTCTCACCTTAGCACTTTCCCAGCTTCCCACCTTCCTTCCCAGCCATTCCGGCTATAGATATGAATGCAGTATACTTTCCAGCATCTCCTGCCGCCCGCTTTTGAAAGCCGGATCGTCTTCTTGCAGAACATATTGTTCCAGGGATTCAAAGGTTTCCTGACCGCCCATTATCTGTTTTCCAATTCCGTCAGTGTAACTGGCATAGCGCTCTTTGATGAAATTATCCAGAACCCCGTCTTCAATAATTTGATGGGCGGCCAGCAGGCCCCGGGCAAAAGTGTCCATCCCACTGATATGCGCATAGAACAGGTCGATTTCATCAAACGATCCCCTGCGGGGTTTTGCATCAAAATTGAGTCCCCCTTTACCTAGACCGCCCTGTTTCAGCACGACCAACATAGCCAAAGCGCACATGGCCGGATCCGTTGGGAACTGATCCGTGTCCCATCCAAGAAGGGGATCACCGACATTGGCATCGATGCTGCCCAATTTTCCGTTGATCGATGCGACTGTTAAGTCATGTTCAAAGGAGTGCCCCGCGAGCGTTGCATGGTTGGCTTCAATGTTGAGCTTAAAATGATCGAACAAATCGTAGGCGCGCAGAAATTCGAGAACCGTCGCCGCATCAAAATCATACTGGTGTTTTGTCGGTTCTTTTGGTTTCGGTTCGATCAGGAACTGCCCGTCAAACCCGATCTGTTTGGCATAGTCTACCGCCATGTGAAAAAACCGGGCCATCTGTTCCTGTTCCCGCTTCATGTCGGTATTCAACAGCGTCTCATATCCCTCTCTTCCTCCCCAGAACACATAATTGACACCGCCAAGCTCTTTTGTGGCTGCGATGGCATGCTTTACCTGGGCCGCCGCATGGGCAAAAATATGTGCATCAGGATTCGTCGCCGCGCCATGCGCATAACGTGGATGACCGAATAAATTGGCGGTTCCCCAGAGCAGTTTGATGCCTGTATCCTGTTGAAGCTGCTTGGCTTTCTCAACCATTTTCTCCAGATTTGCACAGGATTCCGCAAACGTCTCCCCTTCCGGCGCCAGGTCCCGATCATGAAAGCAGTAAAATGAAACACCGAGCTTTTGGGCAAACTCAAACGCAGCCCGAACCGTGTACTCAGCCTGTTCCATAGGACTGTCGGCTTTAACCCAGGGTCTAACAAATGTCGGTGCTCCGAACGGATCCTGACCGGAAGCCCTGAAGGTGTGCCAGTATGCCACCGCGAACCTCATGTGTTCCGCCATGGTTTTTTCACCGACCATTTGGGTTGGATTGTAATACTTATAGGCTAAAGGATTTTTCGATCCCGGTCCTTCAAACGGTAGTTTTTCCGGAATATCAGGAAAAAATGTTTTCATGCTTGGCCCCCTTATTGTTTACGGACATTTAACTTCGCAATACCTGAGTCAGGAAACATAGAACTTAAAAGCAGACGTCTGCCGGTATGGGTCACCCGGGTTCAAAACGGTAGAAGGAAAGTTCGGCTGATTCGGCGAATCCGGGAAATGCTGCGGTTCCAGGCATAGGCCGTAACGCCGGCGATATACATGCCCGACCTTTCCCATGACGGGTTCCCTCATCAGATTCCCGGAATAGAATTGCAGACCCGGTTCAGTGGTATGTAGTTCCATCGTTCGTCCGGATTTCGGTTCGTAAACCTTGGCGGCTAAAATCAGTTCGCTGCCCCTTTTGTTGAGCACCCAATTGTGATCATATCCCTTGCTGTAGACAAGCTGTTCTTCGTCATCATCGATCCTTTTTCCTATGCGGGTCAATCGTGTAAAATCCAGCGCCGTTTGGCTGACATTTTTCACCTCCCCTGTGGGTATCAGGCTCTGGTTGACCGGCGTGAAAAGTTTTGCGTTGATCATCAGTTCGTGATCCAATATGTCTCCCGAGCCTTCTCCGGCAAGATTAAAGTATGAATGATGGCTCAGATTAACGATGGTGGCCTGATCGGTCGTCGCAGTATATTCAATGCTAAACACATTCTCATTGGTCAAGATGTAAACGACATTGACCAAAAGATTACCGGGATACCCTTCTGCACGGTCTCGGCTGAGACAGGTAAGCTTGAGAGCTACATGGCAATGGCTATGGACGGGCTCAAACTGCCACAGTGCCTTATCGAAGCCCTTGATGCCTCCATGTAGATGGTTATCGCCTTCGTTCCTGTTCAGCTTGTATTCATTGTTGTTTAAAACAAACAACCCACCGGCGATGCGATTGGCATATCGACCGATGATGGCACCGAAATATTCGCCGTGCGCCAGATATCCGGATAGAGAATCAAATCCCAGAACTACGTCCGCCCGGTTCCCATCCCGATCTGGAATGCGCAGTTCGACGACTGCAGCGCCATAGTTTGTAATGGCCAGGACCATTCCAGCGTCATTGGAAAGACGGTAGAGATCAGCCCGGTCACCATCCGCCGTCCTTCCAAAAAAATGCTTTTCAAGTTTCATGTGCGCCAAGAATCGCGTGGGAGATCCAGGTTTTAAAAGTCCGGCAATTTGACAATCTCGCCGCCTTTTAAAGCCGATTCGTGGGCTAAAATACCGACACTTGTCCAGTTTGCCGATTGGGCGGCATTCGGAAAGGGATCACGGCCCTCCATCAGGCTCATCACAAATTCATGGGCCAGGTGTGGATGCGATCCACCGTGTCCGGCGCCCTGGGTGAAAGACAGGTGTTGCTGATCATCCAGATCGTAAACGCCTTTGGTTGTGAACATCCGGATCGGTTCCGGCAGCAGATGAGCGTAGTCCGGAACCTTGACGCGTTCGGGAATTTCCGGCTCGGGTTTCTTGGCCGTATGGATAACCGCGTCTTCACCCTCGATCAGCGGCCACTCATAGGTTTTTTTGGTGCCGTAGACATCAAAACTTTCGCGGTATTGACGGGAAGTATCAAACAGCGAGCGATAAACCCGGGCACACAGATCGGAATCTTTAAGCTTAATATGAGTAGTTTCGACAGCAAATGGAGAATTATACTCCGGAATCAGTTCTTCTCGTATCGTCCCGGAGCCGAAACAGGACACATATTCCGCTATTCCATCGGTCAGTGCCAGGCAGGGTCCCACGCAATGGGTGGCATAGTGCATGGGCGGCAATCCCGGCCAGTAATCCGGCCAGCCATCCATATCCTGCTGGTGGCTTGCCTGCAGGAACTGGATTTTTCCCAGTTCACCCTTTTGATACAATTCTTTGACAAACAAAAACTCGCGGCTGTACACGACGGTTTCCATCATCATGTATTTTTTACCGGTTTCCCGGCTTAGGCGCGTAATTTCCTGACACTCCTCTACCGTCGTTGCCATGGGAACGGTGCAGGCAACATGCTTACCGGCTTTTAAAGCCTTGATGGATTGGGAAGCATGGTCGGGAATAGGGGTGTTGATGTGTACGGCCTCAATCTCAGGGTCTTGCAGTAGTTCATCAAAATCCGTGTATCTTTTCTCGATACCAAACGAGTCCCCGATTTGATTGAGTTTATCTGCAGTGCGCTGGCAGATAGCGTACAAATTCGCTTGTGGATGCCGCTGGTAAAGCGGGATGAACTCGGCACCAAAACCAAGACCGACAATGGCAATATTTATTTTGTCACTCATTGTTTCCCTCCTTGCCTGTACTTCCACGTTTCGGTTTCTGTTGCAGGCAATGAATCGATTGAAGCCCAATCACTAAATAGTAGTTGAATAGTTTATTGGTTGACTGGTTGATTAAGTTTAAAGGTTTCATAGCATTTGAGACAATCAACTCAATCAACTAATTCACCCAATCAGCCCGATATAAAATGGCAACTGAGTTTTATCCCTGGCGGACCTATTAAGAAGCCACCCGCAATGCGGCAGAAGCATCAGTTACCATCTTTTAGCAACTTCTTGCTTTAAAAATTTAAGGCCATCGCTGGCCAGTTGTTCCTCTGATTCATACATGCGACGCCAAATTTTTGTAGCCGCCACCAAATCTTCAAGTGATTGGCCAAAAGCCTCTATCGTCAGCCAGCCGTCAAAATTTATTTCTTTGAGGGTGTCAAAGGTGGTATTCCAGTTTACGCCGCCACTGCCCGGTGTGCTGCGGTCGTTTTCCGAGGTATGAACCAGGATCAAATCCTCAGCGCATGATCGAATGGCTTCGGCCACATTTTTTTCTTCAATGTGAGCATGAAAGGTATCATACATCATGCGGCAGTTCGGGTGATCGATCTCCCGGACAAATCTGACGGCATCCGCCGTGCAGGATAAAAAATAGGTTTCGAAGCGGTTTAAGAACTCGATTCCGAGCAGTACGTCGCAAACAGCAGCGTGCTCTGAAACTTTTTTCAGATTTTCGACGCCCCATTCCCATTCCTGCTCACTGGGCGCTTTGCCGCTGAAAATGCCCAGGCCGGAATGCAGCGGCCCGTTAAGAGAATATGCTCCCAGGGCCTGGCAGCAATCCAGGGTTTGCTTCAGCAAATCGACCCCCCGGGCGCGAACAGCAGGATCCTGGCTGATTGGGATTGGCCTCTTCACTGCAAACTGTTACCGCTGTCCTTTCCAGGCCGAGATCGTCCAGGCGTTTGGCCCATGTCCGCCATTTATCCAGGTTAAGGTCAAAAAGCGGCACCTCAACGCCGTCAAATCCCATTTTCCTTTAAATTTTCCAATATCGGCATCATTCCATCATGCATGTCGTCGGCCCACAGAAATAAATTCATGCCGTATTTCATTGCGATGCTCCTTTCAGCACTAACCTTTTCAGGAGATTGTCTCCGGTTGTCGGGTTGAAGAAGTGCAGCTTTTCCGGTTTCATTTGAAATCGAATCATGCTGTCCAGATCCAGGCTTAACTCGGCATCGACGGTCGCCTTTAGAATGAAGTCTGCTACTTTAAGGCTGATAATTTGCGCCATTCCCATATTTTCAATTGCATACACGCGTGCTTCGATACCCTTATCGGTGGGAAGGGTGATGTCTTCGGATCGGATGCCGACTTCCAGTTCACCGTGAAATCCGTCGATGCGTTTTAAAGCCTCCTGGCTGAGTTCAAGTTCGAATTTTTCAGGGCTGATTATCAGACGATTTTCCTGAATCCTTGCGCTTAACAGATTCATGGTCGGTGTGCCCACGAATTCAGCAACGTAGGTATTGATCGGATGGTTATACACTTCGTAAGGGGTGCCGATCTGCAATAGTTTGCCTCTTCGCAGCACCCCGATGCGCTCCCCCATCGTCATGGCCTCGACCTGATCGTGGGTGACATAGAGAAAAGTGGCCCCCAGGTTCATTTGCAAGCCCTTTAATTCAGACCGCAGAACCTCTCTTAGTTTCGCATCCAGGTTGGACAGGGGTTCGTCCATTAAAAATATTTTAGGATCACGTACAATGGCCCGCCCGATAGCCACGCGCTGCATCTCACCGCCACTGAGCTTGTCGGTTTTGCGATCCAGTAAATGATCAATTTGAAGGGTTTTGGCGGCTTTTCTCATCCGCTGTTCTATGTCTGCGGCGGTCAAATTTCTAATTTTTGATTTCAGAGGAAATTCGAGGTTCTGCCTGACGGTGTAGTTAGGGTAGAGTGAGTAATACTGGAACACCAGCGCCACATCTCTTTCCGCCGGACCCCAACCATTCACAATCTGATGATCGATATGAATACTTCCCGCATCCGGTTTGGCCAGACCCGAGATACAGCGCAAGGTAGTGGTTTTACCAGCCCCGGTGGGACCTAAGAGAACAAAAAATTCCCCGTCATGAATTTCGAGATTCAGGTTTTTGATGGCGGTGACACTGCCGAATTTTTTGGTTAAATTTTCCAGTAATACGTGAGCCAATTGGCACCTCTATGGATTAATTTTCAGGGACTTGCCGTTTTGTTTATCAAAAAAATGAGTCCGTTGCTCATCGAGTTGAATCCAAATCCAATCACCGGGCTTTTCAATAAATCTGGTTGCTGATTTGATCCGCATCCGTTGTCCGTCAATCTTTATTTCGACGATGTCATAAGGACCCAATGGCTCAATCGCGTTGACTTCTGTCTTGACATAGCCGTCTTTTTCCTGCCTGGAAAGTCGAACGGCCTCGGGCCGGATACCCAACGTTAAACGATTGGCGGGCACGTTTTGGGATTCGATTTGGTGAAAAAGCGATTTCGATAATGGAAATGCAGCCGTTTCTTGCCCCAGAAAGCATTGCGTACAGGTTTCACCCGCCCCCAGTTTGCAGTCTAAAATGTTCATGACGGGGCTGCCAATAAACTGCGCCACGAAAAGGTTGGCGGGATGGTTGTAAACCTCGGTCGGGGATCCCCACCTGCTGGAGAATCCCCATCATCCATGATGGCAATCTTATCGGCCATGGACATGGCTTCGATCTGGTCATGGGTTACGTACAGGGTGGTGCTTTTGATTTCAAGGTGCAGGCGTTTTAGCTCGGTGCGCATCTCTTCTCTTAATTTGGCGTCAAGCGAGCCGATCGGCTCGTCCATCAAGATTGCTTTGGGGCGGCGCACCATGGCCCGGCCCACTGCCACCCGCTGCATATCGCCGCTGCTGAGCGCGGAAGGATTCTTTTTGAGGATGGACTCTATCTGCAGGACCCTGGCGACCTCACTCACCCGCTTTTCAATGGTCTGGGGCGATTTTTTGGTGGCCTTCAGAGGAAAGGCGATATTTTCATATACACTCAGATGGGGGTAAAGCGCATAGAGCTGAAACACGAAGGCTATATCACGGTCACTGGCTTTCAGCTGCTGCACCGGCTTGCCGTCGATCAGGATCTTGCCGGAATCGATTTCTTCCAACCCGGCAATGCTGCGCAGGGTGGTTGTTTTGCCGCAACCCGATGCCCCCAGCAGAACCAAAAATTCTCGATCTTTGATCTCCAGGTTTAGTTTGCGAATGACGTAGTTTTTACCAAAATATTTTTCAATATCGATTAATTTGATAGCCGCCATTGATTTTCCTGTATCTATTCTTCTTCTGCTTCTTCGGGCAGCGGTTTAATATGCGAAAAAAAGATAAATCCGACCAGTCCGATAATAATGATGAGAAAGCCGTACACATGCAAAAACCTGATCCAGGGTTGACACAAACAGACAATCCCCGAAAATGATGACCCACATTGATATGGGTTCAAAATATTTTGCACTTAAATATCTGAACATCCTCAGCTCCTTACTTTCTGATGGCCCCGAAGGTAACACCTCGCAGCAAGTGTTTGCGCAGGATAAACGTAAAAATTGCCACCGGAAATAAAAAGATGAAGGTCCCGGCCGCGATGGTCGTCCAATCAATCATACCGGATCCTAGTTGGGAGGGAATAAACGGCGGTGCGGTCTGGGCCTTGCGGTTGGTCATCATCAGGGCAAACGCATATTCATTCCAGGCCGTGATAAAACTGAACACCGCCGTCGCCGCAATGCCGGTCGCAGATTGGGGCAGGACAATTTTCCAGAAGGCTTCAAAACGCGTGTAGCCGTCCACCAGGGCGGCTTCTTCATACTCGATTGGAATCTCGTCGATAAAGCCCTTCATCAGCCATACACAGAAGGACAAATTGAGAGCCGTATACAGCAGGATGAGTCCCAGATGCGTGTCCACCAGTCCGATATGGCGAAACATCAAAAAGATCGGGATCGCCACCACCACCGGAGGCAGCATTCTGGTGCTCAAGATAAAAAAAAGCCAATCGTTTTCTCCTTTGACCTTGAACCTGGAAAAACCGTAGGCCGTAATCGTCCCCAGGGTTAAAGCCAGAAACGTACTGATACTGGCAATAATAATGCTGTTCCCGAAGCGGTTGAGAAAGGGGGAGCTGGTAATGATTCTTTCTCCGCCGTCATAAACCGATCTTTCATACCACTTGGCCTTTTCATATTTTTCCTGGCTGACGGCCTTGCGCAATTGGACTCTTTTGGTAAATAATTTGACGAAGGGTGTCACCTCCGGTTTGAAAAAAACCGTCGGCGGCACGGTTGTTGCCAGTGACCGTGGTTTAAAGGCAGTCGAGCCAATCCAGTAAAGCGGGATGAGATAGATGACCGTTAGAATTAATACGACAACAATCGCAAATTTGTTGAAAAAGCGTGAACGGTTGGATTCTACCGCTGCCATTTTAGCGCTCCTTCGCTTTGTTTAGGTACTTTATGTAAATATTGCTAATACCGATGATCATAATAAGGAGTATATATGCCAGGGCACAGGATTTACCCGTCTGCCACTGGGGAAATGCCATGTTGTACAATTTGATCGATATCAGTTCGGTCGCCGTACCCGGTCCGCCGCCCGTCATAATAAATGCCAGGTCAAAGGTCTTAAAGGCTTCCATGGTTCTGAATATGACTGCAATGAGCAGAAGTGGCGTGACCAGCGGCAGTGTAATTCTTCTAAAGGTAAACCATCTCGATGCGCGGTCGATTGCAGCGGCCTCGTAAAGATGTTGGGGAATGGCTGAGAGTCCGGCCAGCGACAGCAGCATGACAAACGGTGACCACATCCAGATATCAGTAATCGCAATTGCGAGAAGCGCCATCTTTGGATTGGATATCCATACAAACTTTCCGAGCCCCAGCAGGTAGTTTATAATCCCCCAGGAGGGACTGTAGAGTAATTTCCAGAAAAGACCGACGATGGCCATCGACATCATCATGGGAAGCATCAGCAATGTGGTTATCGTTCCCTTGAAAGGGATGGCGCGGTTTAATAGCAGCGCGATACCAAAGCCGACCACCAGTTGACCGCAAACGGAAATGATCACGTACTTCATCGTAACGTAGAGGCTCTCCCAGATGTGGGGATCATTGAGAATCTCACGGTAGTTTTGAATGCCGATAAAATCCGGTGGCTTGCCCGATATCGCACTGTAGTCCGCAAACGAGAGAATTAATGAATATAACAATGGGAAGATGTTGATCAAAATAAGAAACACTATGGTCGGGATGACAAACAGGTTTCTTAGCGCCAGATCACTCAATCCTCTCCGTGCTGTTGCAACAGTTGCAGTCATTGTCACATTCCATCAGAGGTTTACCTGAAATCTTCAGGCGGGCTGTTTTCCGGTTGCCGGAGAAACGATGATACAATTTTCCGGCAACCGGTTAGTGTCTTGAGCTTATTTCAAACGGCCATGTTTTTTAAAGATGACTTCCCAATCTTTGACAATGTTGTCCATGGCCTCTTTGGCCGTCCCTTTTCCTTCTACGATATACTGGTGCCAGTTGCGCTGATTAACTTCCAGCAGTTCGGCAAATTCCGGTACCGCCCAGAAGTCTTTGACCATAAACATGGATTCGTAGAAAGCCCTGTTGTATGGCGTATCGTTGAGAAAGCCTTCAGATTCCAGCACCGTTGCATTGCAGGTATAACCGCCCAATTCCGCCCAGCGCTTTTGAACATCGTCCCGGATGAACCATTCCAGGAATTTGTACGCAAGATCACGCTTTTTGGAATAGGTAATAATCGAGATCCCCTGGCCGCCCAGTGCTGAAAATCGATGGCCATAGGGCCCTGCAGGATTTGAGAAGAAGCCCATGACATCGGCATATTTATTGACGGACGGGTTGATGAGTGCCGGGAAGAAAGCAAAGTAGTTCATACTCATAGCCACCAATCCTTCGGTCATGGCCTGGTTATTTTTTTGAAAGAAGACGTTGCCCCAATCTGGCGGCGTAAACTGGTAAAGCTCTTTATAGAATTCCAGGGAGTCGATACCGGCTTTGGAATTTAAAATACCCTGAACCCGATAGGTCTTGCTGTCTCCAAGGTCCGCACCCCAGGAAAACAACGTGTTTTCAATACCCATGGTGAGGGCATCATAGTCCTTCTGGGTATAGATCGCGGCCCCGTACCGACCTTTGTCCGGTCGATGAAAGAATTCCGCGATGTCTTTGAGCATGTGCCATGTTTTGGGAACACCCAGTTCGTAGCCGTTTTTTTTGTAAAATGCTGCTTTTTCCTTGGGATCTTCAAACCAATCTTTGCGATAGGACCATCCAACGGCGTCACCCTCCAGCGGCACAGCCCAATACTTGCCAGACCCACCAGGATACTCGGCATAACCGGCGATGGTAGCCGGCGCCATGGTCTTGTCCACTCCCTTTTTCAGGAACCAATCGGTCAAATCGACATAGTGACCCTGGGTGGAACCGGCCCCCAGCCACTGTGAGTCACCCACGACCAGGTCCCATGAATCACCTTTAGCGGCAAATTCACGGAAGGTTTTCGTCTGGAAATCACCCCAGGGGGTTGTTTCCACGGTTACCTTGATACCGGTCTCCGCTTCAAAATCCATTACGAGTTCCTGTAAATAGGATGCCGGATCCCATTCAGCCCAGAAAATACTTAATGATTCACCGGCAAATGAAGTTCCGCTTATCACTATAAAGAATACGAGGCCGAGAAAAAATGTACTTACCTTTTTAAACATAGTGCTTTCTCCTTTCTTCTTTGATGTGTGGTAAACAAGGAATCTCAATCCAAGCATGGTCCCGAGCCGCATGCTCTCCTATACCGACCCCCCACCCAACACCTTGTTTCTAATGATGCTTTCTATTCATTGGTAGATCAGGGGGGATGGAGCCTGTGTGTATTAGTTCATTGAATAAACTATTTATACCAAACAATTCTTTTGTCAAGCTATTTCTAATCATTTCACATGAGGATCGCTTTTAGGAAAATTCCATTTAACTTACTGTTAATATAATTAATAATTAAGAGATATCGGGAGTGGGGTAGATTTGACAGAGAAGCGCTTATTAGATGTGAGTGCTTTTTAATTTTTTTTATAAATCAATTATGTTGCGGTATGTTTAAATTTCATCCATTGGCCCCTTCCAGATCGATTCGCCATCCAGCCACTGCCATCCAGTTTTTTCAATGCCCACCTCGCGGCGTTTCCAGCCACTGGCAATCCTCTTCTGAACAGCCGCCTTGTGTTCAACACCGCTGGTGGCGTCGGGCTTCTCGGTGCTGAATGCGCCGACGCCAGAAGCCATGGTTAACGCCCCAATCGGATCTGCTCCATCCAACACACCGGCAAGAAATCCGGCAATCGCGCAATCACCGGAACCGGTGGTGCCGATGACGTCTGCACGGAAACAGGGGGCCAGCAGTTGCCGTTTCGACCACTTCGGTAGTGCGGCATCCTTTTTTGAAATTCCTTCCAGAGCCTCAATCTGTTTCGCCGTTCTCAGAAACAGGCCCTGTTCGCCAAGTTTGATGACGACCACTCCGGCTCCCATTTCAATAAGGGTCTGCGACAGTTGATCCAGTAAGTCTGTATTGATATATTTTAGATACCGGTCTTCTCCATATCGTGTTTTAAAAAAATCATACCTTTCCCGGTCGATCATAAAAAAAATCTCATCCAGGCTGGGTTGGAATATATCCACATACGGTAAGATTCGTTCCAGGACGGAGATCCAGTCAACTTTTCCCGCTTCGGATTCAGGATCAGGTTTTGCCATGTCCAAAGAGGTGACAATGCCTTTTCCTTTAACCTTAGCCAGCAGTTTTTCAAGCTCCCGCCCATCATTTCGATACATCTGACGCATCAACGGGGGATAACCAAAATGAAAGAGTCCAACACCGTCTAAGTCAGAATCAGAAATATCTGTTGTCTTGAATTCATCGTTGGCGCCTGGAGAATGTAAAAACATCCGATCCCGATCCGTTGGATTGATGACCAGTGTATAGGAGGTGCTGGATTCCTCATCAACACTCATTGCTTTGGTGAGTTCAGGAGAATGATGGTTTAGCAGACCTTTAATAATGTCGCCAAAAGGATCGCGTCCAATTTTAGCTATTAGGACGGTCGGGACACCTAGACGATGAAGTGCTAAACCGACATTGCTGACCGCACCACCGGTAGCTATCGTTGCCTGGCCGACAACAATAAGTTTTCCTGGAATGAGTAAATTTTCAAAATCTCGTTTTTCACTTCCAAATGATGGAATAATGTCCAGGCATATATGACCTGCAACTGCTATTTTATAGGAGGTTTTACCGAATTTATCGGTTTGATGCCGTTGATTGAGGGTAGAAATTTCCATAATCTGTTTTTGACCCAAAACTGAAATTCTTAAGTAAAACACTCGGTGCAGGGTAGAAGTTTCTCCGTTTAATTTTTTCAGAATTGTTCATAGTTTCCGCTTTCGCCGCATAACAGGTTTCCACCGGTCCGATCATGACACGGTGTCATTCTCTCTTCATTCGATTTCCACCGAGCCGGCTGCATTGGATAATTCCAGTCTCCTTTGCGGCATAAGAATTAGGTTTTTTCATCGATTCGTGTTCCTCCGTCGGCATCAGATGATTGTTTAATCTTTCAGTGCGATATCTCTGATGTTACGAATATTTTGTCAAGTATTTACTCCCGTTTGAAAAAAATTAGTTCTTGTCCCCGTTTTTTCTTGTAAGATCATATGCTATAGATTATTAAAAATTACATGCAGGAATGCCCTGTATCGTTATGATTAATTAATCTGCCCGGATCAACTTCTAAATAGTTTCTTCAATTTTCAAAGAACAAATTTATACTACCAACCCTGTTATGGCTATTTTTCAGGGCGGAGTAATTAGACGACTACAAAGATATGAATTTGGAGCGAATCGCGGTCGTCAATGACCTTGAATCCCTGGCGCTGGTCCTGCCGCATTTAAATTCCGAGGATGCTGTCCCTATTGGTGCAGAAGCCGGCAACGGGTCGATAAGGGCCCCCATGGCGGTGCTTTGTCCCGGGACCGGCCTGGGGATAGCGGGGCTGGTGCCCGTGGATCAGGGATGGCGGCCGATCGCCACTGAGGGGGGGCATACCAGCCTCTCGCCTTTGACCGAGAAGGAGATGGCTGTCTGGCAGTTTTTGCGAGAGCGCCACGGTAGAGTATCCGTGGAGCGGGTGTTATCGGGACCCGGGATTGTTGAACTTTACACAGCCTTGGCATCCCTGGAAGGCCAGGAGCCCGGCGCTGTGAGGCCGGAAGACATTGTAAATCTGGCCCTTGACGGTGAAAGCCCCCTGGCCGTTGAGACCCTAGAAATATTCTGCGTCTGGCTGGGAGATGTGGCCGGCGACGTGGCCCTCATGTATGTGGCCCGGGGGGGTATCTATCTGGCGGGTGATATACTGCTCACAATCTTTGAAATACTAAAGCGGAGTCAGTTTCGCCGGCGTTTTGAGAATAAAGGGCGAGGAACAGCTGTTGTCGCGCATACACCCACCTATTTAATCTCTATCGAATCCCCCGTCCTTCTCGGGTGTGCTTATTTACTGGATGTATCTGTCTAGTGTTGTGTCCCGCAAATTTTTCTTGACTTGGGAAAAGATTGGCAATAATAGCCGAGGCTGTATGAATACGGGTTGGATCCGAAATCCCTCTTAAAGATCCGGATATAGTCGTTTTACGGCACTAATTATTTGCCATATTTTTTTCCCCGACCCCTGGGAAATCTCAAATAAGGGAATATGCCCGATGCAACCATTCGAAATCCTGACCCAAAAACAGATTGAGCAGATTCATCAAACCACTTTGCAGATTTTAGAGCAAATCGGGGTGGAATTCGGCTATCCACCGGCCCTGGAAGTGTTAAAAAAAGGCGGGGCCAAGGTGGATGGTGAGCGCGTTTTTTTTACTCCCCGGTTCATAGAGGATCAAATCAAAAAAGCACCCGCCGAGTTCACCCTTTATGCACGAAATCCGGATCACAATGTGTTAATCGGCGGCAGCAACATGGTTTTCACACCCGGTTTCGGAGCCCCGTTTGTCACCGACCTGGACAACGGCCGACGCCAAGCAACCTTGAATGATTTTGAAAACTTCGTCAAATTGACCGGTGCCAGCACCAGTCAGGATATTTTAAGCGGCACGGTCGTCGAACCCACCGATGTGCCCCATGAAATTCGCCATGTGCAGATGCTGTATACCGCCATGAAATATTCTGATAAATGTATCATGGGCAGCGCCATGGGGGCGCAGAGCGCCAAAGACAGTATCCGCATGGCATCCATTCTGTTTGGCAGCCGGGAGCAATTAGCTGATCAGCCCTATATCATTGGTCTTCTGGGGTCTCTGACACCCCTGAAATATGATGCCCGGATGCTGGGAGCGTTGATGGAATATGCCAGGCCGGACAAGCGCAATTAATTTCCTGCCTGGCCATTGCCGGGGCGACCGGCCCGTCCACACTGGCCGGCAACCTGGCGCTCCAGAATGCGGAAATACTGGCCGGGATTGTTTTGGCGCAGATGGTGCGGGAGGGCACACCGGTGGTTTTTGGCGGGGCCTCTTCCAACGCGGAGATGCGCAGCGGTGCCTTGAGCATCGGATCTCCTGAAATGGCTATGAATACGGCCGCAACGGCCCAGATGGGCCGTTATTACAACTTGCCGGTACGAAGCGGCGGGGCGGTTTGCGATGCCAAGCTACCCGATTCCCAAGCCGCCTACGAATCCATGATGAGCCTTTTAATGGCTCAGGTCAGCGGTATCAATTTTGTGCTGCACAGCGCCGGCATTCTGGACTCCTATAATTGCATGTCCTATGAGAAATTTATCATCGATGATGAAATGTGCGGGATGGTGAAAAGGATTAAAAGGGGGTATGAAGTCAATCCGGATACCCTAGCCCTGGATGTTATAAAGGAGGTGGGACCCGGCGGTCATTTCCTGGACAAGGATCACACCTTTGATCATTTTAGAACCGAGTTTTATCAGCCGCAGTTATCCAACCGGGACGACTTTGTAACCTGGCAGGCGAGCGGATCGCCCCAGAACATGGAAACGGCCAATAAAAAATTTAAGGAGATTCTGGAGACTTACGAAGCGCCGGAACTGCCGGCGGATTTGGATAAAGATTTGCTGAAATTGATCGCGAAGCTGAAATAAATACCAAACGCAATGGTCAACGGCCGAGCGCCTGCGAGGTCCGCTGCACCAATTTGTTGGCTGAAAATTTGCTCAACTATTGCCAGAGGGCCTGCATGTGATCCAGCTCTTTGATCAAGTTGCTGTCCAACGGTGCCGGCTCGTGCGCCATGCTCTCTTGGGTAAGTTCACGCAGCCGTTCTTCAAATCGTTTGCTGCCGGCCTCCTTCCACTGGTCATAAACCGTCCGTTCAAAAAGCTTTGAATATCTGACGTTACGGAAATGTTTCATCGTGTGATCTTGCTGCAGATAGTGCCTGCCGGGCCCAACCCGGTCTATTAAGTCAATTGCCAGAGTTTCATCGGTCACCGGCAAACCCTTCATGAATTGATTCACGTTATGAAGGATCTCGTTGACAAGCACCATAAACGCCGGCGATACCAGCGACCCATGGTCCATCCAGCTGCTGCAGTCGTGTACCAGGCTGGATCCAATGGCCGCCGCGCTGAGGCATTGTAAGGTTGCTTCGACTGCCGCTTGAGGATCACAGAACTTAGCATCGGTGCAGCCGGCGGTGCCAAAGAACGGCAGGTTGTAATACTGTGCCATCTGGGCCATGGCACCGACCATCAGGCTCATTTGCGGATAGCGTCTTCCACCACCCAGGCGGGTATACGAACCCGATCCCCTTCCACTTTGGCACCGGCACCGTCCATCAACTCCAGTCCTCGCGGATGGGTCATTTTTACCCCGGTTCGCTCCAATACTTCCAAGGTGGCATTATGAATGTGCGCAATTTGATCGTCATTAATAACCTGCAATTTCGGTTTAAACTTTATCTCAGCTTGTCGCATGCCCATCGTTGTGCCTCCTTTCTGTTTGTCTTAAAACCTACCAGCCGAATGAATCTTCTTTTAATAAAGGATAATAGTCAATTCGCTCGAATTACAGATATCGTTGATTGGTTGATTAGTTGAGTGGTTGTAAATATGGATTTATGCCATATTTGCAAAATAATTGGACACTTCATGTTCCAACAATCGTAACATACTGAAATTATGACTATAATTTACCTAATCAACCATTCAACCAGTCAACTATTCAACGAGGTCTGTATGAGGAATTATAGCCTCGGGTTGCCGATGCCCCGGGCCACAATGCGCTGCAGATGTCCTTCCGTGCTTTTTTCCACCAGCACCTGGGGGTGGACGGCCCCGGCTGCAACGGCCCCCTCCCGTGCAAGCTTTACCACTGTTTGCTCGGCGTAATCAACCGCATCTTCATTTTCCAAAAAATCAGTATTGTCTTCTTCGATCCGCACCACATAGACGCGTGCACCGCTGCTTTCCCTGGCATAGACGATGGCTTCTTTATCCACGATTATCGAACCGGCCACCGCACCGACCGCATTGGCAACCGGGGCATAATCCGGCAAAATAAAAGGTGCCTGCAGTAATTGGGCGACACGTTTGATGAATATTTTGGCCGGAGCACCGACTCCGATAACGGGATAGCGGGCGGCTATGGTGACCGCCAGATAGGGGTGTTTTTCCTTGATGGCCTCGTTGACCAGCCATTTTCCCCAGGCGTCGTCAATTTGTTCCGGCAAACGATCTTGGCCGACCTGGCGCGCCATAAAGATAATCGCTTCTTTGACCATGTCAGCGATCATCAGATCAAGGGTTTCCTCTACAAAAATATCCGGATTACAGGCGAACAATTCACAGGCATATTGCACCGCCTGCCGGGCGGCCGCAACGCACCAGGTATCCATCCGGCCGCTTTGATGTAAAAGATCCGTAGGCGTCAACGCCGCTTGTTCGATGACGCCCTGTCGAATCAGGGGCCCCGCATTCAACTGCAGGACGTGATATAGGTTTAGTTTTTTCAGAATCCGGGTCACACTCAGGGGACCGTCTCCAAGCAGGGCAATCAGTTCCCGGTGGCGGGAATTTTGGGAGGCAGATATCCGGGCATCGTTTTCTTTATATAAAAACCAGTATTCGAGGTCGGAAGATCGTCGGTCAAGTTCTTGTCTTTTTTTCAAACCGCCAATTTCTTTTTCTACCTGCGGAAATCTTGCTGCCAAACGCGACAGTGGGACGACCCGCTCCGGTCCCACCCGAACTGTGCCTCCGGTATCAATAGAGATCCGGCTGTCGCCGCCAATGCCGGCGGTTCGGATGCGAGCAGCTTTAACGGCTGTATCAAACATTCCCACCCGGGCGCCGTCTTCTGAAATGGTCATCTTGAAATCATCAATCAAGGCCAGGTCGGTGGTGGTTCCGCCCATATCGATCACCAGGGCACTGCCCTGTCCCGAAAGAAAGCGTCCGCCAATGGCGCTGGCAGCTGGTCCCGAAAGGACGGTCTCCACCGGTTTGTGGATGGCCTCGGTATAGGGAATCAAAGAGCCATCCCCTTTGACGATCATCAGGGGCGCCTGGATTCCCCGATCCAGCAGGGAGCTGCGCACAGCCTCGATAAACTCCTGCATGACGGCCACCAGGGAGGCATTCAGACAGGCGGTGGTGGCGCGTTTGATTGAATCTAGTTTGGTAGAAAGATGGTGGCCTAACACCACCGGCAGGGCGCACGTCTTGCGAATCATCGCCAAGGCGCGTTCTTCGTGGGAAGGATTCAAGGGGCTGAAATAACCGGAAACCGCCAGGGCGTCCACTTTTTTCTTATTTTGGTTGACCCAGGCCTGGATGCTTTCCAGATCGAGAGGTTCTTTTTCCAGACCCTGGGTGGTGTGGCCGCCTTTAAAATGCGCGAAATGGGTGGTTGGAAATTTGGAGTCGAGATCATAGGCGGTCATAAGGTCTCGGTCGTATCCGATCAGAAGAAGCCCAGCCTGACGCTCTTTGCCCTCGGCGATGGAGTTTGTCGCCAGGGTGCTGGAAACTCCCACGAGCCTGACTTTGGTTGCATCCTCGATGCGAAGATCCTTGAGTGCTTTTGTGATCCCCAGGGTGAGGTTTTCCCGTGTCGTCAGTGTTTTGCTGAAAGCAATGACCTTGCGTGAGCGATAGTCGAGAAGCACTGCATCGGTATAAGTCCCGCCGGTGTCGATTCCGATGACATATTGGCCAGTTGTACTCATGAACTGCCACCCGATTCAGATGGTAGAAGTTATTTTAAAATTGCATTTTATCTACAAACCCAGCAGTTCTTTGCCCTTATCAACAGCGCTGGCGGCATTGGAGGCATAGCCATCGGCACCGATTTCTTTGGCAAAATCTTCCGTCACGGGGGCGCCGCCCACCATAATTTTGACCTGATCCCGAATGCCGGCTTCTTTTATGGCATTGATGGTCTCGCCCATCTTGGGCATGGTGGTGGTCAAAAGCGCCGACATACCGAAAAGACTTGCTTTGTGTTTCTTTAAAGCATCAACAAAGGCCTGGGGCTCCAGATCGATGCCCAGGTCAACTACCTCAAAACCGGCGCCCTCAAACATCATGCCCACCAGGTTTTTGCCGATGTCATGCAGATCGCCTTTGACGGTTCCCAGCACAAATGTACCGGCCGTCTTCACACCGCTTTCCACCAGCAGCGGGCGTAAGATTTCCATCGAACCGTGCATGCATTTGGCACAGCGCAACACTTCCGGAATAAACATTTCGTTGGCTTTAAACCGCTTACCCACAACCTCCATTCCGGCAAGGAGTCCCTGCTCCAGAATATCCTGCGGTGATGAGCCGACGTCAATAGCTTCCTTTGTCAGATTCACAACGTCGTCCACTTTACCGGCGATTAAAGACTCAGCCATTTTCCCGAACAGTTCGCTCATGATCGTTGTCTCCTTTGCGAGAATGTAATTAAAATTCAAACTTTTTTTGACGATAGGCCTGCAGGTACTCAGCGCACCACTCATCTTTGCCTGCCAGGGTCTCGGCCGTGACGATTGCCGCCATCATCTTTTTATCAAGCGGGTTGACAATGGCGCCGTCGAGACCTTTGGTTATGGCCATCACCATAAAGGTCTGGTTCAAGAGCATGCGCTCAGGAAGACCGTAGGAGATGTTTGAAAGTCCGCAGACCGTGTGGATACCGGGAAACTGCTGCATGATCCTTTCAATGGAATATAAAAATTCGGTCCCATAGTTGTCATTGGTTGAAAGGGGTTGAACCAGCGGGTCGACGTAGATGTTTTCCAGCGGTATATTATTTTTTACCAGGTTATTGACCAGCTCTTCGGCGATGGCCATGCGGGCATCTGCCGTTTCAGGCATGCCGGCATCACTCATGCAAAGGGCCACGACTTTATAATCTGATCCGGCGATGAGCGGCATCAATGCGTCATAGCGCTCTTTTTCCATGGAGATGGAATTTATCATGGGTGTGCCCTTGTGAACAGACAGTGCGGCTTCAATGGCCTTGGGGTCAGGGCTGTCGATACAGCAGGGTGCTTCCATCTCCTCCTGGACACTTGTTACGAGCCATTTCAAATACTCGGCTTCCTTGCCCACAAATACGCCCGCGTTAACATCAATGTAATCGGCGCCGTTTTCAAACTGCTGTAAGGCGAGCTGTTGAATTGTGTCCTTGTCCCCGTTCTCGATTGCCGCGCCTATTTGCTTGCGACTGGCGTTGATCAGTTCTCCTATGATGAACATATAACCCCCTTAGTATCTTAATTGTTTTTTTTCATTATGTGGCAAGATCTTTTTGTGTAAAAATCAAGTTATCCCAAGAAATGCCTAAAATGCCTAAATTGCACTAAAGTGCCTAAAATTGTGGTGTCGCTTCGCTCCGTCTTTTGTATAAGTCGTTGACGCCGGCAGTATGGGAGGCCGGAAATCAGAACAATGAAATGACAACTTAGCGCGAGTTTCTTTTTTCATAAAATAGATAGAATACATTTACCTGTCGAGAGCCTCTTGGCCGAACGGCTTTAGGCATTTTAGGCAATTTAGGCACTTTAGGCATTTCTTTTCTCAGGCATTTTCCGGTTTATCCGGATCAGGCTTTCATGCGTTCGTTCTTCGGATCATACATGGGCATGGCAACCACTTGGGCCGGAAGCTTTTTGCCCAACACCTCCACCTCCAGCCTGGTGCCGGCGTCGGCCAGTTCGGGCGGGACATAACCCAGGGCAATGCTCTTCTCTACCCGGTGACCGTAGCCGCCGGATGAAGTCATGCCCACGCGGTCGCTGTCATTAAAAATCGGATTGTAGCCCCAGGGATCGGAGTCCTCGGCGGCCACGTCCAGGCATACCAGCTGCAGCTTGCCACCTTCGGCTTTGACTTTTTCAAGCGCCTGCTTGCCGATAAAGTCTTTATCCCACTTCACCGTCCAGGCCACATGGGTCTCCAGCGGGTTGTGATGAACGTTCATCTCGGATTTCCATGCCAGATAGCCTTTTTCCAACCGCATCGAATCCATGGCATACATGCCGAACATCTTAATCTCAAATTCGGTGCCGGCCGCCATGAGAGTTTTAAAAACCGGGATCTGGCTTTCGATAGGATGGAAGATTTCATAACCGAGCTCGCCGACGTAGTTCATGCGGTTGACCCGGCACTTGACCCGGCCGACGTAAAGCGCTTTGCTGGTACTGAAAGGCAGGGCCTCATTGGACACGTCGCCGTAGGCCGCCTTGGCCAGCAGATCCCGCGCCCGGGGCCCGGCAACGATAAGACAGCCCTGTTTGTAGGTAAGATCTTCCATCAGCACCGAACCGTCGTCGGGCAGATTGAGCATCATCCAGTGCTGGTCGTGGCGTTTGCCGACACTGGCGGTCACGCAAAAATAGTCGCCCTCCCCAACCTTGGTGACCGTCATATCGCTTTTGAAGGCGCCGTTGTCATCCAGCATGGGGACACAGGGCAATGCGGCCTTCGGTTACCGGGACCTTCTGGCAGGTCATTTTATTGAGCCATTGTTCAGCACCCGGTCCGCTGATTCTGGTTTTGGCGAATCGGGTCAGATCAAGCAGTCCGACATGGTTCATCACATGTTTGCATTCCCGATCCACATATTGGAAGGCATTGTTGCGGCGCCAGCTCGGGGTTTCATCGCGATCGGAGGCCTGATCGGCAAAATAGTTGGGGCATTCCCAACCGTAATAGTCGCCGAAGGCTGCGCCGGCTGCCTTTTGATATTCATAAATGGGGCTGGTGCGGTTGGGTCGTGCTGCGTCGCGCCATTCGTTGGGGAAAATGATGCTGTAAAGGCGCGGATAGGTATCTTCGATTTTTTCATGGTTATAGGCCCAGTTGGCGTAAGACCCGTAACGGCGGCTGTCCACGCTCCACAGGTCGATCTCCGGCTCACCGTTCATCATCCAGCCGGCAATGTAGTGTCCGATACCACCGGCCTGGGTGATACCAAAGCTGTAACCGCAGGCCAGAAAATAGTTTTTCAGCGGGTAGGCGGGGCCGACCAGCGGATCGCCGTTGGGCGTGTAAGTGATGGGTCCGACGGTAACATGCTTAAAACCGTGCTCGCCCATAATCGGAAAACGATATAGACCGTGTTCGATGTAATCAACCACATGATCGATGTCGGGCTGCAGTTCGCTCTGGGCATAATCCCAGGGGACCCCTTCGGGATACCATTGTTTCACCTTGCTTTCATATAGGCCCAGAATCAGGCTGTCCATTTCCTGACGGATATAGATGGAGCGATCGGGATCGCGCACCAGCGGCAGCATGGTGTCGCGGTTGACGACATCCTCGATGGTTTCAAATAAAATGTGGGTGTGTTCTCCGGCGATAGAGGGAATTTCCAGGCCGGCCATGGCGGCCACCTGCGGGGCCCACAAACCGGCGGCGTTAACCACCCATTCGCAGGTAATGTCTCCTTTATCGGTATGGACGACCCACTCGCTGTTCGGTTTCCGGGTCAGTCCCGTAACCTGGGTATGCTGGTAGACTTCGGCATCGAGTTTTTTGGCGCCCAGGGCCATGGCCTGGGTGATGCTGCTGGGGTCTACATCGCCATCGTCCGGCCAGTAAAGTCCACCCAAAAGTCCTTCGACATTCATCATCGGATGCAGTCCGGCAATTTCATCCGGGGTGACCCAATTGACGTTTAATTCCAAGCATCGATTCATACTGTACATATAGCCCAGTTCATCCATGCGATCCGGATTGTCGGCGGTGCGGATGGATCCGGTGGTATGCCATCCGGGAGACTGGCCGGTTTCTTCCTCGAGCCCCAGATAAATTTCGATGCTTTTCATATTAACCCGCGTACAATAATAATTACTGTGAAAAAAAGAACAATTGCCGGCCGCCATCCAGGTAGAACCGGAGGTGAGTTCGTGCTTTTCCACCAATACGACGTCTTTCCATCCATATTTGGCCAGATGATACAGGATGCTGGTGCCGATGGCACCACCGCCGATCACGACGACTCGCGCATGTGTTTTCATAAGCCCTTTCTCCTTATCGATGTCCCTGGGAAGTTACTTAGTACCTATTTATTGAAATCACATCATGTTTGCGCATGATTTATGCGATAGCCACATTGAATATTTTAGGAATGCTATCGATTTAGATAGAAAAGACAGAGCGAGCCTACTCCGCCGAAAAAGCTACGAAGGCCAGGAGCGATACCATAAATCTTCAATCGTCAATCTTCAATCGTCAATTCCGGCTTGTCCGGGTTAGGGTTAAACAATTTCTTCTCGGTCCAGATTGAACAAAATATCATTTTCCCGGTAGGCCAGCTCCAGTTTTTCCTGATGCTCTTTCAGCGGGGCCCCGTCTCGGCTTGCAAGTTCTAAAACAAGATAGTTAATGATGCAGGAAATCGTGGTCGGATTTCCAATAAATGGAATGCTTTTCGATGGCGCAATCAATGACAAATGGGCAAAGTGGTTTAACGGACAAAGCGGGCTGTCCGCTATAACGATAAGGGTATGGCCGAGTCGACGGACCATTTTGCCCAGCCTGATCAGTTCGTTAGGATAGCGTGTGGTCGCGATGATGACCACCAGGCTTTGGGGTGCCGCGATGGTCAACCAGTCGATTGCCGTGCTGTCGCTGCCTTTTACGATGCGCACGTCCTGGCGGATCTTTGTCAGAGACCAGCCCAGGTAATAGGCAAAGGTGTATGAAAGCCGGGACCCAATGACATAGACGGGTGTATGGGTCGCCAGGTAATCCACGACCTTGTTGAGCGCATCCATGTCGACGGTTTCATAGAACTGTTTCAAGTTATCCATCTCTTCAAACACCACGCGGCTAAGTCGATCCGTACCCGGCCCTTTCATGCCCGACATATCAATTCGATCCAACAACGTCAGCTCCGTGTCTACATAATCTCTCAAGGCCTGCTGGAAAGCACCATAGCCTTTATAGCCCAACTGGCTGACAAAACGAACCACCGTCGCTTCGCTGACCCGGCACGTTTCAGCCAGTTCTCTGGTGGTCATGAAGACGGCTTTGCGGGGGTTTTTTAGAATATAATTTCTGAGAATCCGTGCTTTGGGTGTCAGCGAGGGGTGTTGCTCGACGATACCTTTGATGGTTGGATGGGATTGCTGATCGGTCATGGATATAATTCTTTTTAGGATCTGGAGGCTATTATGAAATGAAATCAGTCAAATGAATTGATTTCTTGCAAAATTGTCGCCATCTCGGCCTGAATTTGGTTAAAAATGAGCTTCAAATAGGCCGGTCCAACCCCGGTCATATCACCCAAAAAGCCGGTGGCAATCAAGATGTTAAAAAAATACCGGGTTTAAAAGTTGTGATCGGATTGACAACTAAATAGGCTTATAAAACCTTATTCCATGGTATCTCACGCGATAAAAAAATAACGGCCCATTGAATTTTTAGCAATATCAACCATATTATTTCCGTTGTCAACCAATTTTGAAAGGAATCATGTCATTTGATCCATTTTTTCCTTGACATGATTTGTTTCATTCGAATAAGTTGTGACGAATCTACGGGACAGAAATCAGATGTCAGAGGTCAGATGACAGATTGAACGGCAGAATATAGCAGAACCCCAATCTGACATCTGTCTTCTGTTCTCTGTCATCTGCTACTGACACCTGAAACCATTTATAGACCGGTGCAGATTATAGACAGCTGCAAAGATCATTGATCACAAAACCTGAAGGTTCCAATCTAAAAAGGAAGTATCTATGTTAGGAAAATATAAACCTCTGTGGGGCCCAAAGCCCCGACTCAAGTCCAGTTATGATGCGGTTATTATCGGCGGCGGGCTGCATGGTTTAGCCACTGCTTATTTTCTGGCCCGGGATCATGGGATGACCGATGTGGCGGTTCTTGAAAAACGCTTCATCGGTTATGGAGGTGCCGGCCGGAACACCGCCATTGTTCGTGCCAATCAAAGGACCCAACAAAATGTTCCTCTTTATAAAGAGGGACTTGAACTCTGGCCCATCCTGACTAAAGAACTTGATTACAACCTGATGTTTTTTAATTGCGGAAATCTTAACCTGTTGCACAGTGAAGCCGCAACGAATTCAGCGCGTATGAGCATAGCCACGGCTCAGTTTCACGGGGTTGAAAGTCATCTGATTGATGCCAAGCAATGCAAGGAGATGATGCCGGCTCTCAACATATCCCCGGACATCACCTATCCGATTTTGGGCGCCATGTATCACCCCCCGGGCGGTATCCTGCGCCATGATGCGGTGGTCTGGGGTTTGGCCAAGGGCGCTGCCAAACATGGGGTGCATATCCATCAGCAAACAGCCGTAACCGGTATCGGGGTCGAAAACGGCAAAATCGTATCGGTGGATACCGAACAGGGAAAGATCAATACCCCGCGAGTTTTGTTGTCGGCCGGCGGATATTCCGCCGCCATTTCTCATGAAATGCTGGGAATCGAACTGCCCATCAGTGTTTTGACCATCCAGGCCATGGTAACCCAACCGTTAAAACCGATATTAGACCACGTGATTTCATCCGGTGCTTATCATGTTTATGCAAATCAGACCCTGAAAGGCGAGATCGCCACCGGTGCACACATGGACCCCTGGCCCAATTACACCACCCAGACCACGGCCTATTACATCAAACATCAGGCCCAGGCCCTTGCGGAAATGCTTCCGTGTCTCAGGGGGGTTAAATTCATGCGTCACTGGGCCGGCCTGGCCGATATGACGCCGGACATGGCGCCCATCATGGACGGCAATGACACCATTGAAGGCTATTATATGAACTGCGGCTGGGGCTACTTTGGTTTTAAATCCTGCAACGCCACCGGAAAATACATGGCCCAGTATATGGCCAACGGCAATTGTCCCGATATGCTGAGACCGTTTAACCTGCGTCGCTTTGAGCACCACCGGTTGATGGGGGAGACGGCCGCTCTCATGAGCTACAGTCCGGATAACTAGGGCACCGTCTTACAAATATTGCCTCTTCTAATGGCAAGATGATTTGTTACACAGATTGATACATTTAACTTGAATGATAAGACGGGGAAATCCGAAATTCGAATATCGAAACTCGAAACAATATTTAAATTTTCAAAATTCAAATGACCAAAACATTAGGTGCCAATATTACTTTTAACCACAACCCGAACATCTTGTTTTGAACATTCGAACATTTGGATTTTGGATTTGTTTCGAATTTCGGATTTCGTGCTTCGAATTTCCTTTGTAACAGGGTCATATTTCTCTGTCATTACTTTGATAACTGAGACCCGCATGGAGAACACTAAAAAAGGGAGACAAAGGTATGTCCGCGCTCATTACCTGCCCGATTTGCGGTAAACGCAACGGTTATGAATTTCGCTATGGTGGTGTCGATAAGGGACCCAGGCCTGACGAAGAAGTGCTCAGTTCTGCAACCTGGTGCGATTATGTCCATATGAACAAATGTGTGGCCGGTATCCAGAAGGAATGGTGGTTTCACCGGGACGGCTGCGGGGCCTGGTTTACCACTTATCGTGATACGACCACCAATCTGGAAGTAGAAAAACCGGAGGCCAACTAATGAACCGGCTCAGCCAACTGCCGACCTTGCGGATCGATTCGCGATCAGACTATGCCTTTCCATCACCATCGCAGCCATCGTACCAGGGGCTCGCCGGCGACACGATTGCGACCGCCCTGTATGCCAACGGGCGTGCGTATTTTTTCGAGGAGCCTTAAGTATCACCGGCCCCGGGGGTTATACAGCCTGGATGGTGAGTGCAGCAATACCTGCATGGGAGTCAACGGCATCCCCAACGTTTGCACCGAAAAAACGCTTCTCAAAGGACGGCATGACCTTAAAAACCCAAAATGTAAAAGGATCTGCCGAGAATGATCTTATGGGGGTCCTGGACCTGCTCGATTGGGCTATGCCGGCCGGGTTTTACTACCGGACCATGCACAAGCCGGCCAAAATCTGGCCCCTGGCGCTAAAGCAGGTGCGCAAGGCGGCCGGGCTCGGGAAAATTTCTCCTGAATTTGAGATGAGGGGCAAGTTTGATGAAATCTATCCCCAGGCGGATGTCTGTGTCATCGGCGGGGGACCCGCCGGGATGTCGGCCGCCCTGGCGGCTGCCGGTCAAGGCCTGCGCGTCATCCTTCTGGAATCCCGCCCCTGGCTGGGGGGATATTTTGACTACCGGGCGGCAACCAGCAGCCATGGCAGCCCTTTATTCGAAAGGGCCCGGGAACTGGCCCGAACCGTTGAGGAAACACCCAACATCCGCGTGTTTTGTCATACGGCGGTGGTGGGAGAATACAACGACAATCTGGTGACTGCCTTTCAAGTCGGCGGTGAGTCAGACTATTTTGATGAGCGTTACATCGAAATCAGGTCCCAAAGCGTCGTGGTGGCCACAGGGTGTATCGAGCGTCCGCTGCTTTTTGAAAATAACGAACGGCCCGGTGTTATGCAGATTAACACCGCTCATCGACTGGCACGAACCTATGGGGTGCTGCCCGGTGAGAATGCGGTTTTCAGTGTCGGACACGATCTGGGCCTGGAAGCGGCTGTGGACCTGAGTAATTTAGGGCTCAAGATTTCCTGCGTTGCCGACATCCGGGAAGACGGACAGGACCCTGAACTGGTGGCAGCGCTGGCGGCGAAAAATAGAGTTTTTGCGCGGGTGGGTGGCCGTCTCCGCCCACGGCGAAAAACGCGTGACCCGGGCAACCCTGAGCACCATTACCGGCACCCGCCGCCGGGAGTTTGATTGTGATCTGCTGGTGGCTTCGGCCGGGATGACACCGGTTACCGGAGCGCTCTCCCTGGGCCAGGCCCAATTTACCTTCGACCTTCACACAGGTTTCTTTTTGCCGGCGAAACTGCCGGCCGGAATGCATGCCGCCGGGACGCTTGTTGGGTTTAAATAATGACGCTGCCATCGAAACATCGGGCAATCTGGCAGGCCTCTCAGCGGCGGCTGATTGCGGTGCCGGTGTTGAAGAAGATATCCGGCAAACCCGTGAAAGGCTGAATGATATGCCCGGTCCTGCCAGGGGCTGCAAACTGGTCCAGGCGCCTGTCAAGGGCCGGAAAAGCTTTATTTGTTTTGATGAAGACACGACCATTAAAAATGTTGAACAGGCCCTGGAAATGGGTTTTGATGCCACCGAACTGATCAAGCGCTTTACCGCCGCCGGTACAGGACCCGGACAGGGAGGAATACCCGGACATAACCTGCCTTTGTTTGTTGCCCAGTATCATGGCGGCGCCGATGGCCTGGCCAAGCCGACGACGGTTCGGGCGCCCCTGGTGCCCACTTTTATCGCTACCTATGCCGGAACCAACCACGATATGTGTAAGCGCACCCCCATGCATGAGGCCCAGATTAAGGACGGCGGTGTCATACGTCGTGTGGGTGTCTGGCAACGGGTGCGGTATTTCTCCCAGGACTTCAGCTGCCGGGAAGAAATTGAAAACGTCCGCACGAATGTAGGTATGCTCGATGCATCGACCTTGGGAAAGTTCAGAATCTGGGGTCCGGATGCACTAAAGGCGCTGCAGCGGGTTTATGTCGGTGATATGTCCAGGATCTCAGAGGGCAAGGTCAAATACTCCGCCATGTGTACCGATGACGGCTGCATCATCGATGACGGCGTGGTGGCCAAACGCGGTGAGAACGATTATTATTTTACGACCTCCACCGGCCGTGCCGGCAGCACGGTGGAATGGTTTCGTTATCACAGCCGTTTTGACGGCTGGAATTATCACCTGGTGAATCTGACCGATGCCTTCGGTGTTATTAATCTGGCGGGGCCCAACTCCCGCAAAGTGCTTGAGAAAGTCACGGATGCGGATGTGTCCAATGAGGGCTTTCCCTATGTCGGCTACCGTGAATTTATGATTAAAAATACCATACCGGTCAGATCCATGCGTCTTGGATTTGTGGGCGAGTTGTCCTACGAGTTTCATGTTCCGTCATCTTACATGCCGGCCCTGTGGGATGTGCTGGCGGAAGCCGGCCAAGAATTCGGTATCCGCAATTTCGGCCTGGAAGCCCAAAATGTCTTGCGAATGGAAAAATGCCATCTCATTATCGGGTCGGAATCCGAGCAGCGAACCACCCTGCATGATGTCGGTCTCGGATTTTTATGGAACCGCCATAAGCCGGAGGCCAAAACCGTGGGCGCGGTGGCGCTGAATCAGACTGAAAAACAGGAAGGGCGCTTGAAACTGGTGGGGTTTAAAATGGCAAATTCCTCCCGTGCGCCCAAGGACGGATCCATAATCGTGGATGATGCCATCCGGGGTTATGTGTGTATCGCCCGCCGCAGCTTTACATTGAATGAGTCTGTCGGATTGGCTCTGGTGGATGCCCCCGTTGGCCGCCGAAGGCACGCGCCTGCAAATTTATGAAGACGAGTGCAAAGACCGGCATCTTTATGCCACGGTGGTGCCAAGGCCTTTTTATGATCCGGAGGGGAAGCGCTTAAAGATGTAGAGCAAGAGAGATTTTACCACGGAAAGGCACGGAATTTCACTGATTATGAATTTAGGCGCTTAGTTGTGAATTTTGTACACTTTATGGCAAAACATTTTCGTCCTTTGAGATCATGTCCCGGCAGATGCTTGATTTTCGTAGGTTGGGTAGAGGGACGAAACCCAACATTATTGATGGGGCTCTACCCAACCTACCAAAAATTTGACTTTTTGTTCAGCACTAATTAAGAGGAATCGGTAATGGAAAATATCATGAGGCGTTCGCCGGTGTCATTTGATGCTGCACCTGCAAAAACAGAAGAGCGGGACAACTGGTCGGTGGTGCTGGAATATGAAGACCAAGGGGCAGGACCGTATGTGGTCGATTTAAGCCACCGGGCAAGATGGGATTTGCAGGATGGCGAGATTGGAGGGATTCAGCCCCTGGGGATCCAGGTGCCGGATATTCCCGGGCAATGCGGTTTTGAAAATGGGATTCTGATCAATCGCATGAACCGCACCCAGGCCTCCATCTGGCATCTGTCCGGAGAAACGCCGGCCTTGCCCGATGATCCCGCTTTTACGGATATCACGGATTCAACGGTTTTTTTGGCTGTGTGCGGGAAAGACCTTTTTTCGATACTGGAGAAATTAACGTCCCTTGATTTTCTGGATCCTTCTCAAAGACGCCGTTTTTGCTGCAGGGACCCTTTTCCCACGTACCCGGCCAAATTGTAACCCTGGAAAAAACTCCGGAAAGATCCGGTATTCTCGTGACCTGTTCCCGGGGATACGCCCGTGATATGGTTGGGGCGATTCTTGAAGCCGGGGCAGGAATTTAAATTGCGTCCTGCCGGTGAGCAGGCCTTTACCGGCTGGCTCAATGAACTGTAGGTATAGAAGTGATTCGTTAATTGATGCCACTAACTTAATGTCAACTTTTCGTGGGAGTGGCTTTCCAGCCACGAAAAGAAGTCGCTTTAAAGCTGTAATCGTTTAATCGCGGCTGGCCTGCGACGAGCTCAGCCGAGTCGAAAGCCGCTCCCACAGAGATTATACCAATAAAATTAAGGCCTGGGATCTTAAAAAACTTTGCAAACCAAGGTTCAGGGTTCAGGGTTCAAGGTTCAGGGTTAGAGGTTCGGAAGTTCGGATGGTTCAGAATAACCTTGAACGCTGAACCCAGAACCTTTGAACCTCTATGCATTCAGCACCATAATTTTTCATAAACTCAATATTGGATTTAGACCAACTACCAGGTTCTACTACAACAAGGAGGTTTCACCATGAACAAAAAATACGACGCCATTTTTATCGGCGCGGGCGTCATTGGCAGTCCCATCGCTTATGAACTGGCCAAGATGGGGTACAAAACCCTGAACATCGACAAGCTGGCGGACGCGGGCGAAGGCTCCACCGCTGCATCTTGTGCCATTGTTCGGGCCCATTATTCCACCGAGGATGGCGTTGCCATGGCCTACGATGGCTTTAAATACTGGCTGGACTGGGAAAATTATCTCGGCCGCGTCAAAGATGAGAAAGGTCTGGCCCGTTACATGAACACCGGCTCCATTCTGCTAAAATCCCAGGGGCATGACTGGCGCAAAGTGCAAAAAAATTATGACGCCGTGGGTGTTGCCTACGAAGAGTGGAGCATAGAAAAGGTCAAGGAGATGGTGCCGATTTATGACCTGCACGAATTCTGGCCCGTCAAACGACCCGAAGACCCCGACTTTTTTAACGAACCGTCGAAAATGCTCGAGGGGGCGATTTTTTGTCCCGAAGGCGGCTATGTGAACGATCCGGCCCTTTCGGTCCATAATATCATGCGGGCGACCGAGGCCAATGGTGGAGAATTTTTATTCAATACCGAAGTGGTTGCCATCCGCAGCCGGGATAACCAGGTGCTGGGCGTGACCCTCAAAGACGGGACTCAAATTGATGCGCCGGTGGTTGTCAATGCGGCCGGCCCCCATTCTTACAAAATCAACCAGATGGCAGAAGGCGTTTACGAGGGCTGCAACATCAAGACCAAAGCCCTGCGGCACGAAGTAATGCATATACCGTCCCCCGAAGGATACGATTATCTCAAGGACGGCTACCACACGTCCGATGGCGACATTGCCTGCTATTACCGACCGGAAGTCGGCAACATGTTTCTGATCGGCAGCGAGGATCCTGAATGTGATCCCCAGGAATGGGTGGATCCCGATGAATTTTATGCCGGCCAGGGAGAACCCGGGCGCAACAACGACCTTTCAGAGTCCCAGTGGAAAGCCCAGACTTACCGCTGCGCCAAACGGGTGCCGACCATGCAGATACCCAACCAGCCCCGGGGAACCTGTGATCTTTACGACTGCTCCGACGATTGGATTCCGATTTATGACAAGTCCGACATGAAAGGTTTTTACATGGCCATCGGCACCAGCGGCAACCAGTACAAAAATGCACCGGTGGTCGGCGCCATGATGGCGGAATTAATCGATGCCTGTCAAAAGGGCCACGATCACGACCAGGAACCCTGTCAGTTCAAGCTGCGCTATATCGGCCGCAAAATCAATGTCGGCTTTTTCTCAAGGAAACGCGAAATTAATTACAACAGCAGCTTTTCGGTCAACGGTTAACCCAAAACGGAATACATGTGAGGTTTAATTTTAACCATAAAGCAGGGCTTCGTCCATATGGGCGGGGTCCTGTTTGGGTTTGGGTTAATAGTTGATTAGTTGAATAGTTGATTGGTTAGTACCTTAATTGTTATTTTTATGCCATCCAGAGGCGGATTCGCCACCAAGACACCAAAACGCTAAGATGAATATTAACTAAAGGTTTCGCTTTGTGTCTTGGTGCCTTTGTGGCAATTTGTTTTCCAAGAATAAAAAAATGAAAATCTACGTTTGCGTAAAACACGTACCGGATACCGCCGCCAGGATTACGATTTTGGGAAAAAACCGGATTGATGAAAGGGTGACCTTTATCATGAATCCCTATGACGAAAACGCGATTGAAGAAGCGGCCCGGATTAAGCGTGATGTCGGCAGTGCAGAGGTTATCGCCGTAACCCTGGGCAAGCCGGAGGCCGAGTCCAGCCTGCGGTCCGCATTGGCCATGGGAGCGGATCGGGGGATTCTTATTAAAGCTGATGACTATCCGGACAGCATGGTGACCGCGGCCGCATTAAAGGCGGCCATTGAATTGGATGGGAAGCCGGACATTATTTTTACCGGCAAGGAGTCCATCGACAGCGAGGGATTTCAAACCATGTACCGGCTGGCGGCCAATTTTGGCATACCGGCGGCATCCAATGTCGTCTCCTTTTCCCTGGAGCCGGATACAGTCATTGTGGAATACGAGCTGGAAGCAGGTGCCCGGGAAGTTGTCGAACTGTCGCTCCCCTGCGTGATCGGCGCCGGCAAAAGTCTCAACAAACCGAATTATCCCACCCTGCCGGCCATTATGAAGGCCAGGAAAAAAGAAATAAAGCAGATTGATTTGAGAGACTTGAACCTTGAAAAACCACAGGGCCGGGTCGAGATCCTCGAATTAAAGCCCGCCGTCGAAGCGCGCCAGGCCATAGAATTAACCGGCACACCGGATGAGGTGGCCGGGGAAATTGTCAGGATTCTCCGCGATGAAGCCAGGGTCTTACCCGCTTGAGGAGAAGCGGTCAATCGGGTAATTCATGGTTATTCATTTTTAGTTAATAGGATGGAAGACAATGTCATTAACTTAGCGTCAACTTTTCGTGGGAGTGGCTTTCC
>PVMK01149352.1_pt1 | contig 37317 bp, 35 predicted proteins | sample 1853481 | NCBI WGS metagenome assembly PVMK01 (sample SAMN08533507, study PRJNA380276) | Marine sediment metagenome, whole genome shotgun sequencing project.
GAAGTTATTGATGCCGGGGCGATGGGTGTGGCCGTGAATGAGGTGGCGTACGGCGTGCTTGTCCATTACTTCTTCCACGGCTTGCTGGGTCACGTCCATGATCTCGTCGCTCTTCAAGGCGGTGTCCTTGTTGGATTCCTGACGGATGCCCGCCGCTTTTTGCGCACGCTTTTTCAGGGACATGCTCAAGAACAGCTTCTGGGTGAGAAAATTGCGCGTCATCTTGCGAAACTTCTGGTACTCCACGTCCCGGGTGCAGAGAGTGTCGCCGTGCATGACCAGGGTCCGCGTGCCGTGAACGTCGATGACCGTGTGATCGCCGAGCAGGGTACAGCCGATGCGTTTGACGAACTTCCTGCCGAGAAGAAAATCATGATTACCGTGCACTACCGACACCGACAATCCGGTCGCTGTCAGTGCTGCCAGGGCGTCGCAAACTTCCGGGTGGGGCGCTTTATCGTCGTCGTCGCCCAGCCACTCGTCGAACAGATCGCCAAGTATGTACAGCGCGTCGGCGTGGCGGGCCTTCTTTTCCAGGAACTCGATGAAAGCGCTGACAATGTGGGGTCGGGCGCTATTAAGATGCACGTCGGAGACAAACAGCGTGCTCATGCCCGGGCTCTGGCTAGCCTGGACTATCCATGAACCCACGGCTGCGGGCGCGGATCTGCCCATATCTGCCGCGTTGCGCTAGGAAAACGCACTCGACGTACCTATGGGTACGCCTTCGCACATTTTCCGTCGCGCGCCTTGCAGCTACGGGCATCTCGGCAATTGCTCCTGCATTGCCCTACCTCCTGCATCCGACCGCCATGGATGGCGCGAGTGCAGGGGATTGTCGGGAACAATCCCTGCCCTGCAGTCGTCCACGCCCTCGCTTCGTGCGTTCATGAATAGTCCAGGCTAATCGTCCAATTCGTGGGCGCGCTCGATGACGATCTCTTCTACCGGGACATCCTTGTGGCCGGCGCGGCTGGTGGTCGGCGAGGTGACGATTTTGTCCACGATCTCCATGCCCTCGACCACGGCACCGAACACGCAATAGCCCCATCCGTCGTGACTGCGGGACTTGAAGTCCAGGAATGCATTGTCGCCGGCGTTGATGAAGAACTGCGCGCTGGCGGAGTGTGGATCGGAGGTGCGCGCCATGGCGATGGTTCCCAGCGCGTTACGCAGTCCGTTGTCGGCTTCGTTCTCGATGGACGCGCCCGGTTGCTTGGACTTCATGTCGGTTTCGAATCCGCCCGTCTGGATCATGAAATTCTCGATGACCCGGTGGAAAATGCTGCCATCGTAGTAACCGGAGCGTACATAGCCGAGAAAGTTCTCGGTGGTTTTTGGTGCCTTGACCGGATCCAGCTCGATGACGATGTCGCCGGCGCTGGTGCACAATCGTACTTTCACGTTATCGGCCACACTCAAGGTGTCTCCACCACAGCACGGGTGATGGTGATGGTCTTCTTGGGAACGTCCCGGAATCCGGCCTGCACACCGGTTGTCCGGGTGCGGATCTTGTCCACCACCTCCATGCCCTCGGCCACGTGGCCGAACACGGCGTAACCCCAGCCGCGCCCGCTGGGGGCTGTGTGGTCGAGCATGGCATTGTCGGCCACGTTGATGAAAAACTGCGCGCTGGCCGAGTGCGGATCCGATGTGCGGGCCATGGCGATGGAGCCGCGGGTATTCTTCAAGCCGTTATCCGCTTCGTTCTTGATGGACGGGCGCGTTTCCTTGCGGGACAAGTCCGCGGTATAGCCACCCCCTTGAATCATGAAGCCGTCGATGACGCGATGGAAAATAGTGCCATCATAGAAACCGTCATTGACGTATGTGAGGAAGTTGTCCACCGTCGTCGGCGCACGCACCGGGTCGAGCTCCAGTACGATATTACCCATGGTCGTTTCCAGACGGACACGGGGTGCCGGTTCTGCCGCCGTGGATAGGGGACGCGGCCATCATCAGCAGCGGGCATCATCAGGGCGGCGAACAGTGGACTCAGGCGGGTCGACATCATCGTCTGCGCTCTCCGGTGTCTCGGGCGAGGCGCATGATAAACGTTTTTGCCCAGCCGGGGCAGGGCGGCGATTGACGCTTTTGTAATCCGGGCGGTATCATCCCGGCCCTTGACTATTGCGCGGCTGACGGGGTATGGCGCAGTCTGGTAGCGCACCTGCTTTGGGAGCAGGGGGTCGGGGGTTCGAATCCCTCTACCCCGACCACTTTCAAGATGCGCCCGTAGCTCAGCTGGATAGAGCAACGGCCTTCTAAGCCGTGGGTCGCAGGTTCGAGTCCTGCCGGGCGCGCCAAGTGCGCGAGTATGTGATTGCCCGGGTCGATGGTGGGCGTAGCTCAGTTGGTAGAGCTCCGGATTGTGATTCCGGCGGTCGTGGGTTCGAGCCCCATCGCTCACCCCATTTGCGTCATCCCGGGAGTAGTGCGCGCGAAAATGGGGCCGTTAGCTCAGTTGGTAGAGCAGCTGACTCTTAATCAGCGGGTCGCAGGTTCGAATCCTGCACGGCCCACCAATAAAATCAAGGGGTTAGGTTTTAGAGGCCTGACCCTTTTTTGTGCCGGCGGGCTGCCGGTATAATCAGGTGTTGGACCAGGACAAGGCGAAAGTGGCGGAATTGGTAGACGCGCTGGCTTTAGGTGCCAGTGGGGCTAGCCCCTTGAGGGTTCGAGTCCCTCCTTTCGCACCAAACTCTCATTAGTACTCCCGCCGGATACGGGTTTCCCACGAGGTTCTACAGATGCAAGTGACGGTTGAGTCCACACAGGGCCTGGAACGCCGGGTCAAGGTGCAGGTTCCGGAAGATCGGATTCAGGGTGAGATCAGCAAGCGGCTGACCAGCATCGCACAAAGCGCACGGCTGCCGGGGTTCCGTCCGGGAAAAGCGCCCATGAAGGTCATCGCGCAACGCTATGGCAAGCAGGTGCGCGAGGAAGTGGTGGGTGAGATCGTCCAGAGCAGCTTTCAGGACGCCATTGTCCAGGAGAGCCTGCGCCCGGTGGGGGCGCCCACCATCGACCCTCTGGAGTGGGAATCGGGCAGTGGTGTGGCCTATACGGCAGTATTCGACGTTTATCCGGAGGTAAGCCTGCCGCCCATCGACTCCCTGCAAATCGCCAGGCCCGAGGCCGAAGTCGGCGACGGGGATGTGGATCGCATGCTCGAACGCCTGCGCAAGCAACGTCGGCGCTGGCAGTCGGTAGAGCGGGCCGCCACCACCGGCGATCGCGTGCTGGTGGATTTCCAGGGAACCTGCGACGGCCAGGCCCGGGACGACCTCAAGACCGAGGGTTACGCGGTGGAGCTGGGCGCGGGTCAATTATTCAAGCAACTGGATGACAGCCTGCTGGGCACCGAGGCCGGTCAGGAGCTTTCCCTGGACCTGCATTTTCCCTCCGACTTCGGCGCCGGCGAGCTGGCCGGCAAGCCGGTGCATTTCGACGTAAAGGTGAACACCGTGGAAGAGGCGGTGCTGCCGGAGATCGACGACGACTTTGCCAGCGGATTCGGCGTCAAGGAAGGCGGTCTTGCCAAGTTCAAGAGTGAGGTACGGGACAATATGCAGCGCGAGCTGGACGAGGGCATTCGCTCGGCCACCAAGCAGCGGGTCATGGAAGCCCTGCTCGCGGGCCGCGATCTGGAGCTGCCGGAATCCCTCATCGAGCGCGAGGTGCAGCGCAGCGTCGAGCAGCGGCGCGTGGAGCTCTCCCATTCCGGCATCGACACCAGCGAAATCGAGCTGGATCCGGAAGATTTCAAGCAGGCGGCCAGTCGGCGGGTCTCTCTGGGGCTTCTGATCGGCGAGCTGATCACGAAAAACGGCATCAAGGCCGATCCCAACGAGGTCCGGGCACGCATCGACGGCATCGCTTCCACCTACGAGGATGCCGGCGCCGTGGTGCGCTGGTACTACTCCGAGCCGGCACGCCTCTCGGAGGTGGAATCCACCGTCCTCGAGGACACCGTGGTGGCGTGGATACTGGATCGGGCGACGGTGGTTCCCGAGGCCACCTCGTTTGACGAATTATTGAATCCGGGGCAGACTCAGGGTGGTTAAAGGATCCCATGACGATTACCGATAGAGAAGAAAGGGCAGGCGCTGGCCAGGTGAGGGGATTGAACCTCGTTCCCATCGTCGTCGAGCAGTCGGCTCGCGGCGAACGGTCCTATGACATCTATTCGCGGCTGCTGAAGGAGCGTGTGGTGTTCCTGTGTGGCCCGGTGGAGGATCTGGTGGCCAATGTGGTGGTCGCCCAGCTGCTATTCTTGGAGTCGGAGAATCCCGACAAGGACATTCATCTTTATATCAACTCCCCGGGCGGCATGGTATCCGCGGGGTTGGCGATTTATGACACCATGCAGTTCATCAAGCCCGACGTGAGCACCCTGTGCATCGGCCAGGCGGCCAGCATGGGGGCCCTGTTGCTGGCCGGCGGCGCCAAAGGCAAGCGCTACGTTCTGCCCCACTCTCGGGTCATGATTCACCAGCCTCTGGGTGGTTTCCAGGGCCAGGCTTCGGATATCGATATCCATGCCAAGGAAATTCTGCGTACCCGGGAGCGGCTCGACGAGATTCTGTCCCTGCACACCGGGCAACCCCTGGAACGGGTCAAGGCCGACACCGACCGCGACAATTTCATGGGCGGCGCCGAGGCGGTGGAATACGGCATCATCGACGAGGTGCTGCAGTCGCGCAAGATCTCGTCGGACGGATGAATCCGCGTCGGCATCCGAAGAGGTAGGTCCATGAGCAACGATAAGCAGGGCAAAGGTGGTGACGGCGATCGCTTGCTGTACTGCTCGTTCTGCGGCAAGAGCCAGCACGAGGTGCGCAAGCTCATCGCCGGACCGTCGGTGTTCATCTGCGACGAGTGCGTCGATCTCTGCAACGACATCATCCGCGAGGAGATCCAGGAGAAGTCCGGAGCCGGCACGGGCAGTAAGCTTCCTACGCCACACGAGATAAATCAGATACTTAACGACTATGTCGTCGGCCAGTATCACGCCAAGAAAGTCCTGTCGGTGGCCGTCTACAACCACTACAAGAGGCTCGATTCGGGCCTCAAGGTGGACGAAGTGGAACTCTCGAAGAGCAACGTGCTGCTCATCGGGCCCACCGGCTGTGGCAAGACCCTGCTGGCCGAGACCCTGGCGCGACTTCTGAACGTGCCCTTCACGATCGCCGATGCCACCACCCTCACCGAGGCCGGGTACGTGGGCGAGGATGTGGAGAACATCATCCAGAAGCTGCTTCAGAAGTGTGATTACGACGTGGAGAAAGCCCAGACCGGCATCGTTTACATCGACGAGATCGATAAGATCTCACGCAAGTCCGACAATCCGTCGATTACCCGCGACGTGTCCGGCGAAGGTGTCCAGCAGGCACTCCTCAAGCTCATCGAGGGCACCATCGCGTCGGTTCCTCCCCAGGGAGGGCGCAAGCACCCGCAGCAGGAATTCCTGCAGGTGAACACCTCGAACATTCTGTTCATCTGCGGCGGCGCCTTCGACGGTCTGGCCAAGATCATCGAGAATCGCTCCTCGAAGAAGGGCGGGATCGGCTTTGGAGCCGACGTCAAGAGCAAGGAAGATGCCAAGCAGGTGGGCGAGATTCTGCGGGAGGTGGAGCCCGAGGACCTCATTCATTACGGCTTGATCCCGGAGTTCGTGGGGCGTCTGCCGATTCTGGCGACCCTGGATGAGCTGGATGAGGAGCAGCTGGTGCAGATTCTCACGGAGCCCAAGAACGCGCTTACCAAGCAATATACGCGCCTGTTCGAGATGGAGGGCAGTGAGATCGAGTTCCGCGAGGAAGCGCTACGCGCGGTCGCCAGGAAAGCCATGGACCGCAAGACCGGGGCCCGGGGGCTGCGCTCCATCGTCGAGCACGTGCTCCTGGATACCATGTACGATCTGCCCTCATTCGACGATGTCAGCAAGGTGGTCGTCGATGTTGGTGCCATCACCGGCGATTCGGAGCCGTTGATCATCTTCGAGGGCGATAACCAGCGGGTTGCGTCGGATTGACGTGAAATAGGGGTCTGTCCCCTATTTCACGCCGGAATCGCCTTATGTGACGGGCAGCACACTTGGCGGGCCTGGTCTTCTATAATCTTCGAGCCGCCCTTGATTTCCTGGCCACACACCACCAAATATGCCACTTGACGGTGCTTTGGCGTTGAACCGCGTGTATTGTTGCGCTTGCCCGGCGGGCAGGGCGCCTGGCAGCCGCCATTTTCCCCACCCCCCCTCAGCCTGAGCGACCAGGGAGAGATTAGGACCATGATGCCAGTATTGCCCTTGCGCGATGTCGTCGTTTACCCGCACATGGTAATCCCGCTGTTCGTCGGCCGGGAGAAGTCGATCCAGGCCCTGGAGCGGGCCATGGCCAACGACAAGAAGATTTTCCTGGTGGCGCAGAAAGACGCCGGCCAGGATGACCCGACCCCCGACGATATCTACCGCATCGGTACCATTTCGACGATTTTGCAGCTGTTGAAGCTCCCTGACGGCACCGTCAAGGTGCTGGTGGAGGGCGGCGAGCGGGCCCGGGTAGAGTCCTTTTCCGATGAGGAGGACTTTTTCGGTGCCGAGCTGACGGTGCTGGATTCCGTGGACGAAGAGGAAAACGAGCGCGAGATCGAGGTATTGACCCGCTCGGTGCTCGCCCAGTTCGAGCAGTACGTCAAGCTCAACAAGAAGGTGCCGCCGGAGATCCTCGCGTCGCTGACGAGCATCGATGATCCCGGCCGTCTCGCCGACACTATCGCTGCCCATCTGTCGGTGAAAATCGACCAGAAACAGACGATTCTGGAAATCGAATCACGGCGTGAAAGACTCGAGCACATGATTGCGCGGCTCGAGGAAGAGATCGATCTCCTGCAGGTCGAGAAGCGTATTCGCGGACGCGTCAAGCGTCAGATGGAGAAGAGCCAACGCGAGTACTACTTGAACGAGCAGATGAAGGCCATCCAGAAGGAACTGGGTGACATGGAGGATGCGCCCAACGAGATCGAGGATCTCGCGCGCAAGATCGAACAGGCGGGCATGCCCAAGGAGGCGCGCGAGAAAGCGACCGCCGAGCTCAACAAGCTGAAGATGATGTCGCCCATGTCGGCCGAGGCCACCGTGGTGCGCAACTACGTGGATTGGCTGGTCAGCGTGCCGTGGAAAAAACGCACAAAGATGCGCAGCAACCTCGCGGACGCGGAAGCCGTGCTCGAAGCCGATCACTATGGGCTCGACAAGGTCAAGGAACGCATTGTCGAGTATCTCGCCGTGCAGCAGCGCGTGAAAAAACTCAAGGGACCGATCCTGTGCCTGGTCGGCCCGCCCGGTGTCGGCAAGACGTCACTGGGGCAATCCATCGCGCGCGCCACCGGGCGCAAATTTTCACGTATGTCTCTGGGCGGCGTGCGTGACGAGGCCGAGATCCGCGGTCACCGGCGCACCTACATCGGCGCGCTTCCCGGAAAGATCATTCAGAATCTCGCCAAGGTAGGTGTGCGAAATCCACTGTTTCTGCTCGACGAAGTCGACAAGATGTCCATGGATTTTCGCGGCGATCCGTCCTCTGCATTGCTGGAAGTGCTGGATCCGGAACAGAACCATACTTTCAACGATCACTATCTGGAAGTAGATTACGATCTGTCCAATGTGATGTTCGTCGCGACGGCGAATACCATGAACATCCCCGGTCCGCTTCTGGATCGCATGGAAGTTATTCGCCTCTCGGGCTACACCGAAGACGAGAAGGTCAACATCGCCATGCGCTATCTGGTGCCGAAGCAGATGAAAAATCACGGCCTGGAAGCGGAAGAGATCGGCATATCCGAAGCCACGATTCGAGAAATGGTGCGCTTTTACACACGCGAGGCGGGTGTGCGCAACGTCGAGCGTGAGATCGCGAAGATTTGCCGCAAGGTGGTGAAGCAGAAGGTTTCGAAAAAGACCGAGGGTAAGATGCGCATCACCCCGCGCAACTTACAGAAGTATCTGGGCGTCAAACGGTTCCGATTCGGCCGCAAGGAAGACCAGGATCGCATCGGCCAGGTTACCGGTCTCGCGTGGACCGAGGTCGGTGGTGATTTGCTGACCATTGAAGCGGCGGTGATGCCGGGTAAGGGTAGGCCGACCTACACGGGACAGCTTGGCGACATCATGCAGGAATCCATTCAAGCGGCGATGACGGTGGTGCGCAGCCGCGTCGATGCGCTGGGGATCGATCCGAAGTTTTACCAGAAAACCGACGTGCACATTCATGTGCCCGAGGGCGCAACACCGAAGGACGGCCCCAGTGCCGGCGTCGGAATGTGCACGGCCCTGGTGTCGGCGCTGACGCGCATCCCGGTGCATTCGAATGTCGCCATGACCGGTGAGATCACGCTTCGAGGAGAAGTGTTGCCCATCGGCGGGCTCAAGGAAAAACTGCTCGCAGCGCTTCGAGGCGGCATCGACACCGTCTTGATTCCGGATGAGAATCGCCGCGAGCTGACCGAGATTCCGGCCAACATTCTGCAGCATCTGGATGTGAAGCCGGTGAAGTGGATCGATGAAGTGTTTGAGGTCGCGCTCCAGCATATGCCGCGCCCGGCATCCGACGGGGAAGGCACACCAGAGGTGGCGGAAAGCGAGACACCGGCCGACGATGGAGGACGGAAGCCTGTCAGGACCCATTGAGCGATTGCGGGGGCGATGCGTTCGTGCGAATCTAGCGCCATCGGTATCCTTGCGAGGGGTCGTTTAGCAGTGTTTTTCTTGCCGGTCGGGCTATGGTGGATGCGGTCTAAACGAGAATCCGGGGTCTGATTCACAGCTCCGGTTTTTTTTAATCTGCGCTTGCGTAACTGAGGGGAAGGTTAATGAACAAAGCAGAGTTGATTGACGCGGTTGCCGATGCTGCCGACATTTCGAAAGCCGCTGCCGCGCGTTCTGTCGATACAGTGCTCGAAGTTATCACCGGGTCCTTGAAACAGGGCAACGCCGTGACCCTGGTCGGGTTCGGTACGTTCAACGTACGCAGGCGCGAGGCCCGGACCGGACGTAACCCCCGCACCGGCGAGCCGATTCAGATTAAGGCATCGAACCTGGCAGTGTTTAAAGCTGGTAAAGGCCTGAAGGACGCCCTAAACTAATCGGCTTCCTTGGGGTGCTTAGCTCAGTTGGGAGAGCGTCGCCCTTACAAGGCGAAGGTCGGGGGTTCGAACCCCTCAGCACCCACCAGCGAAGAAGTCGCCGGAGTGGTAGTTCAGTTGGTTAGAATACCGGCCTGTCACGCCGGTGGTCGCGGGTTCGAGTCCCGTCCACTCCGCCATCCGATTTGAGACGCGCCCGGTTCGGGCGCGTCTTCATTTGGAATCCGAAGCCCCGAACCGCTGGAGCGGGCCCGATGGTGGTGGGGCGGAAAATGCTTCGAGGAGTTGAACCACCATGCTGATGCAGGGTATTCGCGATCACGCCACCGGGTGGATTGCCTGGGTCATCGTCATTCTCATCAGCATTCCGTTCGCGCTCTGGGGCATAAACGAATATCTGGGGCCCACTTCCAATGTCGCCGTGGCCGTCATCGACGGCACCGATGTCAGCATCAACGAGTTCCAGCGCAGCTACCAGCGCCGCCGCGACCAGCTGCAGTCTTTGCTGGGTCCGAGCTTCGATATCAATCAGCTGGACGAGGACCGGCTCCGGGAGGAGGCGCTGGATCAACTCATCAACGACGAGGTCGTGCTGCAGGCGGCCCGCGCAGGCGGCATGCGCATCGGCGATCAGCAGCTGGCGCTGGCGATTCAGGCCCAGGCGTTGTTCGGCCAGGGCGGGATCTTTTCCGAGGATCGCTACCAGCAGTGGCTGCGCAACCAGGGATTCTCGCCTGGCGGCTTCGAGTACGATTTGAAGCGCTCCATGCTGACCGAGCAGGTGGTTGCCGGCATCGCGAGCTCGGCCATCGTCACCGAGCGCGAACTGGAGAGTGCAATACGTCTGCGACGTCAGAAGCGCGTCATCGAGACATTGACGGTGCCGGTGGCACGCTTCAGCGACGTGGTCATCGATGACGCGGCCATCAGGGCGCACTACGACTCGAATGAAGCCGACTACGTGGCGCCTGAGCAAGTGAAGCTCAAATACATCGAGCTGTCCCGGGACGCTATCGCCTCCGCAGTCCAGGTGGAAGACGATGAGCTGCGTGCGGTCTATGCGCAGCGCATGGCGGATTTCCAGACCCCCGAGCAGCGCGACGCGAGCCATATCCTCCTGATCCTGGATGATGACGCCGACGAGGCCACGGTGGCGGCCACCCGCGAACGCCTGCGGGCGATCAAAGCACAGATGGACGGCGGCACCTCTTTCGAGGAGCTGGCTCTCGAGCACTCCCAGGATCCGGGCTCCGCCCGGCAGGGCGGGAGCCTGGGTGCCATCAGCCGTGGTGTCATGGATCCGGCCTTCGAAGACGCCGTCTTCAGGCTTGCGCTGAATGAGGTAAGCGACCCGGTACGTTCCGCCTTTGGCTTGCACCTGATCAAGGTGGACGCCATCCATGCGTCGAAGTTGCCGACCTTCGAGGAGGTGCGCGACAAGATGCGGACCAAGTATCAGGACGAGAAGGCCGAGCGGGAATTCGTCGAGCAGGTGGAGGCCATGGTCACTCTGGCCTTCGAAGATCCCGAGTCCCTGCAGGCGGTGGCCGACGCTCTGGGGCTCACGCCCGGCATGAGCGATTGGGTGTCGCCGCAGATTGCGAGCAACAGCGGCATCGGGCGCAACCCTGCCGTCATCGCGGCTGCCTTCAACCCGGACGTGCTGCGAGACGGATTCAACAGTGAGGCCATCGAGCTCGACCCATCCCGGGTGATCGTGTTGCGCATCGCCGAGCACCGCCCCAGCAGACAGCAGCCCCTGGAGGAAGTGCAAGACCGCATCCAGCGCACGCTGGCGGCGCAGGAAGCGCGAAAGCTTGCGGCTGACAGTGGCGGCACGCTGCTGGAGCGGCTGCGCAGCGGCGAGGACAGGCAAGAGGTCGCTGCCCAGTCGGAGCTGGAGTGGTCCGGGGAGCTCGAGCTGGCCCGTGATTCCCGCAACGTCGGCGCCGGCGTGACGAACGCGGTCTTTCGCATGACGCGACCGGCGTCCGCGCAGACGGTGTTCGACGGCATCGCCGGTGCCGGTGGTGACTTCGTGATCGTCGGCTTGTCGCGGGTCATCGACGGGGTGCTGGCCGACGAAGACAAGGAGCAGCGCCAAGCGGCCACCCGTAATCTGGAAGTGGAAGCGGGGCGGGCCGCCTACGACGCGGTGGTACAGGCCCTGCGCAACAGCACCGACGTGGTGATCATGCGGGAGAATCTGTAGGGATTAATTGGGGACAGATTAATCTGTCCCCAATTAATCCCTCAAATCCCCAGGCGGCTGCCGTTGCGGAAGCGCTTTTTCAGGAACTCCATCTGATCGGCGAGGATGCGGCGGTTGGAGAGGAACAGGTACTCGGCGCGGTTCGGTTCGAAGGGTACCGCCAGCAGTGTCATATTCGCCTGCTCGGGACTGCGCGCACCCTTGGCGTGATTGCAGGACTTGCAGGCCGTTACCACGTTTCGCCAGCTGTCCTTGCCGCCCTCGGACAGAGGCCGGATATGATCCCTGGTCAGCATGTGCTCCGGCAGCTGCTTGCCGCAGTAGAGACAAATCTGGCCGTCGCGCAGAAACAGCTCTCGATTCGACAACGGTGGCACCAGATTGCCGGATTTGGCGTGGCGCGAGCGCCCTTTGACCGCGATGATCGAGTTGACGGTGATGCTGGATCGTTTGCCGCTGATGCGGTTGTGGCCGCCCAGGAAGGTGAAGAACAGATCGCCGGCGTGCCACGCGATCATGGATTTGAAATCCAGCAACACGGCCTCGCGCCAGGGTATCCAGCGCAGTGGTTGACCGGTTATGTCGAGGCGAAGTATCAAGGGTGCCATTGGTCGCTCACTTCAGCCGACTGCGGCGTCGAAACCGTGAGCTGGCCCCGCCTTCGCGCCGTCGACTGGCGCTGTATATTGCATGAATGGGCCGGGAAAGCAAAAATCGGACAAACTGACGAGGACAGAATTCAGGTGCCCTGCAGGCGAAAAACGGGCACATAGGTGCCCACGTCGCGGCCGCGCAGGTTGCGCTCCGTGGCTTGCGCGATCTCTTCCAGCTCATTCCACAGATCCCGGTCCTCGCGGGTCACCACGCCCAGCTGGCGCAAAACTTCCACCATGACCGAGGCACGGATGCGTGATTTGGGATCGCCGTCCTCGATCTTGACGGCGATGCCCAGCGCCTCGGGTACCCGCGGACCCGCGGGCAGGGCCGCCGCGTAAAGTCCGGCGGCGCCGGTCTTGGCGAATAGACGACCGCCCAGGGAGCGCATCAGCAGAGTGTCCAGGCGCCCGCTGCCGGCGATCAACTCCGGGTGTTGCATGCCGGCTTCCCGCAGGCGTGTGAGAGCGGTTTCGATGCTGCGGCCCTCCACCGGCGGCGCGGCGCCGGGGTTGGCGATGTAAGCAAACAGGTGGGCCAGGGTTTTCAGGGACAGCCAGAAGGTGGGCAGGGAGCAGCCGTCGACGGAATGGGGCAACGCCATGTCGGCCTGTCCCACCAGTGTCACGAGCATGTCGCGGATTCGCACTTGCAGGGGATGATCCAGATCCAGATAACTCGCCAGGGGCCAGCCGCGCCGGCTGCACACGGCGAGCATATTGGTGTGCTTGCCGCTGCAGTTGCAGTGCAGGGGGGTCGCTTTGCGGTGGGCGCGCACGAGCGCTTCCTTGTCGGCCTTGAGCGCCGGCGACTGGGCACCACACTGAAGCGCGCTCGCATCCAGCCCGAAGCGCGCGAGCAGGGCGGCGATTCGCTCCGTATGCATGGATTCGCCGTTGTGGGAAGACATCATGACCGCCAGGTCGGCGGGTGCCAGCGGCGGTTGTTCGCCCCGCCCGCCGTCCAGTCCGTCCAGCAACAGGGGCAACAGTTGAAAGGGTTTGGCGGTGGAGCGAAGCGCGTACGCCTGCTCCGCGTCGCCCGCCTGCCAGATCAGGCGTCCCTGGGAGTCGACCACGGCAACGGCGCCCCGATGACGGGTCTCTATGCGATCGGGGCCGCCGCGCTGGAACTCCACCAGCACGGGGGCACCCCCTGGCCGGTCACTCATTGATGCTTTTCGATGGCCTCGGCGTAGTCGGGGGGCATGGCAGTGGTGCTGATGCCGGCATCCACGTAGGTCACCTCGCCGGTGATTCCCGACGCCAGGTCGGAGCACATGAAGGCAGCCGCATTGCCCACGTCCTCCAGGGTTACGTTGCGGCGCAGGGGCGAGCGGCTTTCGGCGTGCTCCAGCAGCAGACGAAAGTCCTGAATGCCGGCGGCGGCCAGGGTCTTGATGGGGCCCGCCGATATGGCGTTGACGCGGATGCCCTCGGCACCGAGGCTGACGGCCATGTAGCGCACGTTGGCCTCGAGGCTGGCCTTGGCCAGTCCCATGACGTTGTAATTGGGCACCGTGTGTTGGGATCCCAGGTAGCTCAAGGTGAGCAGGGCGCCGTTGCGGCCCTGCATCATGGGCCTGGCGGCCTTGGCAACGGCGGCGAAGCTGTAGGAGCTGATGTCGTGGGCGATGCGGAAGGCATCCCGGGTGACGGCGTCCAGGTAGTCGCCCTGCAGGGCTTCCCGGGGTGCATAGGCCACGGCGTGCACGAGGATGTCGAGAGAGTCCCAACGTTCGCCCAGTTTCTCGAAGGCGGCGTCTATCTGCTCATCGAACTCCACGTCGCAGGGCAGCGTGATGTCGGAGTCGAGCTGGGCGGCCAGTTTCTCGACGCGGGCTTTCAGCCGCTCGCCCTGATAGGTCAGGGCCACCTGGGCGCCGTGCCGGTGCATCGCCAGCGCGATACCCCAGGCAATGGATCGGTTGCCCGCCACGCCGAAAACGAGAGCCCTTTTGCCTTCGAGAAAAGCCATCGCGAATCCTCACCCGTATGTGTGCCTTTGCCAGGCCCGGAGTTTACCGGACAGCAGCGGATGGCGTCATGGCCAGTAACGTCCAGAAATGGCCGGCTTGCCGAATTCGCCGCTATCGACCATCCTTTTTGAGGTCGGTCATCAGGTAGGCGGCTCATGGCCCGTATCCGGAGCATTGTTCTATGGTCTACGTTGCTGCTGGCAGCCGCCGGCTCCAGCAGCCATGCCACGCCGTGGAACGATCCCTACCCGGCCCACAGCAGCCTTGCCAACACCCTCTATGCATCCTTCGCCGAGCGCCCGAAGCACCTGGATCCGGCGCGTTCCTACGCCGCCGACGAGTACCTGTTCATCGCGCAGATTTACGAACCGCCGTTGCAGTATCACTTCCTCAAACGGCCCTACCAGCTGGTGCCCCTGACGCTCCAGGAGATGCCCCGGGTCACCTGGTGGGATGAATCCGGCCGGGTGCTGGACCAGGACGCGGACCCGGCACGGGTGGCCTTCAGCGACTACGAGTTTCACATCCGACCCGGCATCGCCTATCAACCCCACCCGGCGCTCGCCCGGGACGCGAACGGCGCGTACCTGTACCACGAGATGGGCAGGCAGGTCATCGCCGGGCTCAATCGCCTCAGCGACCTGCCGCGCAACGGTAGTCGCGAGTTGCTGGCCGGGGACTACGTCAACGGCATCAAGCGCATCGCCGATCCGGCGTCGAACTCACCCATCGCGGGGGTCATGAAGCAGTACATCGTGGGCCTGGATGCGTTGGCGGGGGAGATCGCACGATTGCGCGCCGGTGAACGGGAAAAATCCTACATCGATCTGCGGCCGCTGCCCCTGGAGGGCGTCACGGTCCTCGGTCCATACGCCTATCGCATCCGCATCAAGGGGGTTTATCCCCAGTTTCTGTTCTGGCAGGCCATGCCTTTTTTTGCGCCGGTGCCCTGGGAGGCCGAGCGCTTCTACGGGCAGCCGGGGCTGGAGGCCAAGAACATCAGTCTCGACTGGTATCCCATCGGCACCGGCCCCTTCTACCTGACGGAGAACAATCCGAATCTGCGCATGGTGCTGGCGCGCAATCCCCATTTTCACGGTGAGTCCTATCCTGACACCGGCGAGCCCGGCGACGCCGGTGCCGGTCTGCTGGATGATGCCGGCGCGCCGCTGCCGTTCATCGACGCGGCGGTTTACAGTCTGGAGAAGGAATCCATCCCCCGCTGGAATAAATTCCTGCAGGGTTATTACGACAAATCCGGCATCGGTTCCGATAGCTTCGACCAGGCGGTGCAGTTCAGCTCCGGCGGTGACGCGGCACTCACCGATGCCATGCGTGAGCGCGGCATCGCGCTCTCCACCGCGGTTGCCACCACCATGTTCTACATGGGGTTCAACATGCTCGACCCGGTCATCGGTGGCGACAGCCAGCGCGCGCGGCTGTTGCGCCGGGCGATCTCCATCGCCGTGGATTTCGAGGAGTTCATTTCCATTTTTTTGAACGGCCGGGGTGTGGCGGCCCAGGGGCCGATTCCACCGGGGATTTTCGGTCATCTGGAGGGCAGGGCCGGCATGAACCCCTATGTTTACGATTGGGTCGATGGCGCGCTCAGGCGCAAGCCCATCGAAGACGCCCTGGCGCTGATGGAACAAGCCGGCTACCTGGACGGCCGTGACAGGGTGAGCGGCAAGCCGCTGGTGCTTTACTTCGAGGCGCTTTCCCGGGGTCCCGACGACAAGGCGCGCCTCAGCTGGATACGCAAGCAGTTCCAGAAGTTGCATATTCAGCTGGTGGTGCGGACTACCGACTACAATCGATTCCGGGAAAAAATGCTCAAAGGCACCGGCCAGATATACATGTGGGGTTGGAACGCCGATTATCCGGATCCGGAAAATTTCCTGTTTCTGCTGTACGGCCCGAACTCCAAGGCCGAGGAGCAGGGAGAAAATGCCAGCAACTACCAGAGCGAGGCGTTCGACGCCTTGTTCCGGCGCATGAAAGACATGGTCAACGGCCATGGGCGACTGGCCATCATCGAGGAAATGATGGCCATCGCGCGGCGCGATGCGCCCTGGGCCTGGGGTTTCCATCCGAAGAACTTCGAGCTCCACCATGACTGGCTGAGCAACGTGAAGCCCAATCTCATGGCCAACAACACGTTGAAATACCAGCGCATCGACCCGGTCTTGCGAAATGCCCGGCGTGCAAGCTGGAATCCGCCGGTGATGTGGCCCGCCGCCTTGCTGCTGATTGTTGCCCTGGCGCTGCTCGCGTCGGGCGTCGCCGTCTACCGTCGGCGTGAACGGGGCACGGCGCTGTGATCGCTTATATCGTGCGCCGCACCCTGTACGCGATCCCCATCCTGTTAGGGGTCAATCTGCTCACCTTCGTGCTTTTCTTCGTGATCAATTCGCCGGACGATATCGCCCGCTCCCAGCTCGGGGACCGGCGAATCACGCAAGACGCCGTGGATTCCTGGAAACGCTCCCACGGCTACCACAAACCGATGCTGTACAACGCGGATGCCGAAGGCTTGGCCAGCTTCACCGACACCATCTTCTTCGACAAATCACTGCGGCTGTTCCTGTTCGAGTTCGGGCGATCCGACAGCGGCCGGGACATCGGCAATGACATCAGCCAGCGCATGTGGCCCAGTCTCGCCATCGCCGTGCCGACCCTGGTGGTCGGACTGCTGATCAACATCAGCTTTGCCCTGGCCATCGCGCTTTTCCGCGGCACGCGCTTCGACGTCTGGGCGGTGGTCGTGTGTGTTGCGCTGTTGTCGGTGTCATCGCTGTTCTACATCATCGGCGGCCAGTTCGTGGTGAGCAAACTGCTGCACCTGGTTCCGATCTCCGGCTACGACACGGGCCCGGCCGCGTTCAAATTCCTCATCCTGCCGGTGCTCATCGGGGTTGTGGGAGGCATCGGCAGCGGCACCCGCTGGTACCGCACCATTTTCCTGGAAGAAATGGAGAAGGACTACGTGCGCACCGCGCGCGCCAAGGGGCTCGGTGATGTGTCGGTGCTGTTCTCCCACGTGCTCAGGAATGCGCTGGTGCCCATTCTGACCGGCGTGGTGGTGATTCTGCCGCTGCTGTTCATGGGCAGCCTGCTGGTGGAAAGTTTCTTCGGCATCCCGGGCCTCGGCAGCTACACCATCGACGGCATCCAGCGTCAGGATTTTGCCATTGTGCGTTCCATGGTGTTCCTCGGTTCCGTCCTCTACGTGCTGGGGCTGGTGCTGACAGACATTTCCTATACTTTCGTCGACCCGCGCGTGCGCTTGAGCGGTTGAGGAGCTGAAGCGCCCATGCCGGTAATCCTGTGGACCGATGCCCTGATCTTTCTTCTGCTGACAGGCGTGGTCGCTTTCGCGCTCTTCGCTCGCCGCCGGGAGCACCTGCGCGCACCCTGGCGCCAGGTGGGGCGAAGCGGCGTCGCCATGGCGTCCCTGGTGGTGCTGGGTGTGTATCTGGCCATCGGTTTGTTGGATTCCATGCACTACCGGCCCCGTTTGCCTGCCTCGGCGCAGACCCAGAGCCCAGCGTATTCCACCGAGGTGCTGAGCGTCTTCGACTGGTTGCTGACGCACCTGCGTGACATGGAGGAGAAAACCTACTCCGCGCCCTTCGCCAGCCACCTGTTCGTCAAAGAGACGGTGGAGACAGCCGACGGCGGCGCCCGGCGCATCTATCCGCGCCTCGTTCACGGCGGCCGGCATCTGGCCGATCCCTCCAGGGATCGCCTCTCGGATATCCTCGCCACCAGCTTGCGCGCCGCCCTGGTCGGTGTCGCCCTGTGGCTGGGCCTGTCGGCGGCCTTCATCGCCCTGTGGGCCCGTCGCCACGGGCGGCGATTCGGCGCCGCCGCGGTGGAGATCCTGGGCGGCACCACCGCCAGCCGCTGGCGGCCGATGCTGGTGATGGCGGGCGGATGCATGATTTTGATGTGCGTGGTGCTGGCGCTCAGTTTCGGTTACCACGTTCTCGGCACCGACAAGGTCGGCGAGGACGTCCTCTATCAGACCCTCAAGAGCGTGCGCACGGGCCTGGTTATCGGCACCTTGACGACGCTGGTCATGCTGCCCTTCGCGGTGGGGCTCGGCATCGCGGCCGGGTACTTCCGCGGCCTGGTGGACGATCTGATCCAATATCTCTACACCACCCTGAACTCCATTCCCAGCGTGCTCCTGATCGCCGCCGCCATACTGATTCTTCAGGTATACATGGACGGTCACGCGGAAGACTTCGCCAGCGTGGTGGAGCGGGCCGATCGACGCCTGTTGTTCCTGTGCCTGATTCTCGGCTTCACCAGCTGGACCGGCCTGTGCCGCTACCTGCGGGCCGAGGCGTGGAAGCTGCGCGAGGTGGACTACGTGCAGGCGGCCACGGCATTGGGGGCTACGCACTTCGCCATACTCGGCAGACACATCCTGCCCAACGTGATGCACATCGTGTTGATCACGGTGGTTCTGGACTTCAGCGGACTGGTGCTCGCCGAGGCAGTGCTTTCCTACATCCAGATCGGCGTCGACCCTACCATGCACAGCTGGGGCAATATGATAAACACCGCGCGCTTGGAGATGGCCCGCGAGCCGGTGGTGTGGTGGTCGCTGAGTGCGGCTTTTCTGTTCATGTTCACCCTGGTGCTGGCCGCAAACCTGTTTTCAGACGCGGTGCGCGATGCCCTGGATCCGCGACTGAGGTAAGTAGACACGATGACCGATGCGCTGCTCAGTGTGCGCGATCTGTGCACCCATCTCGGTGACCGAGAGCAACCGGTGCGCGCGGTGGACGGCGTGAGCTTCGATATTCAGGCAGGTGAAACCTTCGCGCTGCTCGGCGAGTCCGGCTGCGGCAAGTCCATGATGGCCTTGTCCCTGTTGCGGCTGTTGCCCAGCGGCGGGCGCATTGTCGGCGGTCAGGTGCTGTTCCAGGGCCGCGACCTGCTGCGCCTGCCCGAAGCCGCCATGCGCCGGGTACGCGGTGGCGGCATCGCCATGGTCTTCCAGGAACCCATGACCTCATTGAACCCGGTCATGAGTGTCGGCGATCAGATTGCCGAGGCGCTGGTGCGGCACAGCAAATCTCCGGGCGTCAGCGTTCGCCAGCGGGTCAAAGAGCTGCTCGAGGCGGTGCGCATACCCGATGCCGGACAGCGCTTGCACGAGTACCCCCACCAGCTCTCCGGGGGCATGCAGCAGCGGGTGGTCATTGCCATTGCACTAGCGGGCGATCCGGTGTTGCTGATAGCCGATGAGCCGACCACGGCACTGGACGTGACCATCCAGGCTCAGGTGCTGGACCTGTTACGTACTCTGCAACAAGAACGCAATATGTCGCTGTTGCTGATCACTCACGATCTCGGGGTGGTGGCAGAGACCGCGGATCGGGTGGCCGTCATGTACGCCGGCCAGATCGTCGAGACTGCGACCCGGGAGGCGTTCTTCGCCACGCCCCGGCATCCCTACAGCCGCAAGCTGTTCGATTCTCTGCCCAGCATGGAGAAGCGCCATGAGGATCTGCATGTGATTCAGGGCAGCGTACCGTCGTTACAGGCGCAGTTCAGCGGCTGCCGGTTCGCACCCCGATGCCAGCTGGTCCTGGAGCTGTGTTACCAGCAGCCGCCAGGGTGGTATGAGTCCCGCGGGTCCGGTGTGCTGTGCCATCTTTATGGGGATTCGGAGCAGGCAAGCGGGGCAGGCGCGCTCAACCCGCAAATCTCGGCCACCAATGCCCGACAACCACCGGATGCATCGCAGCCAGCCGGTAGCATGCTGCTGGAAACACGGGATCTGGCCATCCATTTCCCTATCCACAGGGGTTTGTTCAGGCGCACCGTGGGCACGGTACGCGCCGTGGACGGTGTGGAGCTCTCGATCCCCAAGGGACGTACGCTCGCCCTGGTGGGGGAGTCAGGCTGCGGCAAGACCACCGTCGGCAAAGGCATCCTGCAGTTGCTGCGGGTTACAGGCGGGCAGGTTATCTTCGAAGGCCGGGAACTCACCACGCTGAAGCGCGCACAGATGCGCCGGCGGCGCTCGGAAATGCAGATCATCTTTCAAGATCCGGTTTCGTCCATGAATCCGCGCATGCTGGTGGGCGATATTATCGCTGAAGGCTTGATGAACCGTGCCATGGTCGGCGGGCGCCAAGAGCACACTCTGCGAGTCGCGACCCTGCTCGAGCAGGTGGGCATGCCCGCGGACAGCGCCCATCGTTATCCTCACGAGTTTTCCGGAGGCCAGCGCCAACGCATCTGCATCGCCAGGGCGCTGGCGGTGAGCCCCAAGTTCATCGTTTGCGACGAGCCCACCAGCGCTCTCGACGTGTCGGTGCAGGCCCAGATCCTGAATCTGTTGAAACGCCTGCAGGGCGAGTTACAGCTATCGTATCTTTTCATTACCCACGACGTATCGGTGGTTTCTTACATCGCGGACGAAGTGGCTGTCATGTATCTGGGGCGCATCGTCGAGCACGGCGACGTCGAGACGGTACTGCGACGCCCGGCGCACCCCTACACGGTCGCGCTGATGTCGGCGGTGCCACGGCTGGAGGACGATGGCGGAAGGGGCGCGGAGCGCCAGGTGATCCATGTGGGCGGTGATCTGCCGTCGCCGGCCAGGCCGCCGGCCGGCTGCCACTTTCACCCGCGCTGCCCGCGGGCTTTACCGGTGTGCCTGGAGAGCTATCCGGCCAGCAGGGAACTGGAGAACGGTCATTCGACCCGTTGTCATCTCTACGAATAGTGCAGCTCAGCTTCCCTTGATCCACTGCCCGAAGGTGCACTCGTACTCGTTACCCTCGCACTCGATGTACTGACCTTCTTTGAACTCCTGATCGTTCCAGTAACAAACCTTGCTGGCGTGATCGAGCATCACTGTGGATTCTTCTTCGATGGGTCCGGCCACGGGAGAGTTCTTCTTGCTGTGGTCCATGGCCTCAACAGAAACTTTTTCTGACATGCTCACTCTCCGTCTCCAAGGTGATCATTGGAGGCTACTGAAATGGTTGAGAAGGTACTGGTGGACTGCGGGCAGGCGCGCCCGAATTTTTGCATTGCCAATGCCTCAATTCCAGTCTAGCACACGCTCAGGCGACGTAGCGGGCAAGCTCTTCGCTGGTATTCGTCAGTCGCTCGATGAGCGTGCGCAGGAAAATTTGATTGAAACGAAGCTGCGTTGCGGTGGAGGCCTTTTCCATGAGCGCGGCGTCCACGCGCAGGAGCTCCACGTCATCGATGGCGACGATGGAGGCGCTGCGCTGAGTCCTGGTTACGTAGCACATCTCGCCGAAGCAATCGCCCTTGGTCAACGTGCTGATCTGCTTTGCGGCCTTCACCACGGCAACGTCGCCGGCGACAATGATGAAAAACGAGTGCTCCAGACTGCCCTCGTCGACGACACTGTCCAGGGACTGAAATTGTTTCCATTCGGCCGCCTCGATGACCTCGGCAACTTCTTCATCGGTGAACTCGTTGAAGAACGGCAAATCCCGCACGGTGTTGAACTTGTCTTCTGCAGGTGGCGGATCCGCGGGCTCCTCCAGGCGCGAGAACAGGCTCGCCAGGTCCACAGCCATCTCCTGTCCCGACTGATAACGGGCATCCAGCTCCTTGGACATGGCTTTGCTGACGATTTGCGCCAGCTGTTCCGGCACGTCCGGGCGCAAATCGCGCACCGGCGTGGGATCTTCGTGCAGGATCTGATTGATCAGCTTCGACAGGCCGTTGGCCGCGAAAGGCGCCTTCCCGGTGAGCAACTCGTATGCGACGACACCGAGGGAGTAGAGATCGGTCTGCCCCGTGACATCGTCTTCCCTGGCCTGTTCCGGCGACATGTAACGCGGCGAGCCCAGCAGGCCCATCACCTGGGTCTGGTCGCTGGAGGAATACTGCGCGATGCCGAAGTCGCAGATTTTCACCCGCCCGTCGGCGGTTAACAGGATGTTGGTTGCCTTGATGTCTCTGTGAATGACGCCGCGGCGGTTGGCGTAGTCGAGGGCCTTTGCGCACTGAAAGAGGATCTCGACGATACGCTCGATGGACAGCAGATTTTCCTTATCGATGTATCTCTTCAGGGTGTCGCCGCCGTCGACGAACTCCAACACGATATAGGGCTGGTCGGCGTCTTCGCCGGCATCCAGCACGCTGAGAATATTCGGGTGGTCCAGGGCGCCGGTGGTGTGCGCTTCATTGAAAAATAATTTCTTTGCCAGGCGGCTCGCCTGGGATTGATTTTCATCCACGATGGAGCAGACTTTGATGGCCACCTTGCGGTCGGCAAAGGGGTCGTGCCCGGCGTAAACGATACCCATACTGCCGCGGCCCACGCAGTTGATGACCTCGTACTTGCCGATCTTCTCAGGAATCTTCATCGCGTTACGTCATTGGTAAGGAATTGGAAGTATGGCCGCGAAGTAGCGTTGTTTCTGTGACCGCGACCCCAACGTCGCGGGCTTCGAGGCATGGGCCAGATACGCAGGTGGCGCGTGCCAATGCTCGGTCGGAGATTAAGAAAGTAGCGTAAGCGACGGAATTGTCAGAGAAAATTGCTGAAAACTGAGAAATTCCATTAAATACTGCCCGGATCCCCGTCGGCGTCGTCGGTGGCCGCCGGCGGTTCGGCGGCCCCTGCCCTGGTGGGTGCCAGCGTCAACGTCTGGCCAGGCTGCAGGAGCGCGTCCCGGTCGATGCGATTCCACTCGGCAAGGCTTCCTGCCGACAACCGGTAGCGCCGGGCGATGGTCCACAAATTGTCACCGCGGCGCACCACGTGCACCGAGGCGAGGGCGCCAATGGACGCGCCTTCCATGGTGGCGACCTTGGTTGCTTTGACTCTTTCGGCATTGACCGGAGCCGTACCTCGCCAGATCACCAGGCGTTTCCCCGGGCGCAGCACACTGCGCTTGGACAAGCCGTTCCAGCGCGCGAGCTTGTTCACCGACACGCCGAAGCGCCGGGAGATCAGCCACAAGCTGTCGCCTGTACGCACCCGGTAGATGATTTTGTTGCCGCTGCCGGGGATGCGCCGGCGCATGCTGCGGCGCATATCGGCGCTCAGCCGGTAGTCGGTCAGGGATCGGGAGGCCATGGGCACCATCAGACTGCGTCCCTTGCGGATGGTGGTTCCACGCAGATTGTTGGCCTGCTTCAGGGCCGAGACGCTGGTTCGGTACTTGCGGGCGATGGTGCCCAGGGTATCGCCACTCTTGATGACGTGGCGGTGCCAGCGAATGCGCTGATCGGCGGGCAGCTCGGCAAGCCGCTGCTCGAAGTGCGGGACCGAGCTCACCGGCAGCAGAAGCTGGTGGGGACCATCCGGGTCCGTCGCCCAGCGGCTGAATCCCGGGTTCAACAGATAAAGCTCTTCCAGGGATACTTTGGCCATTTCCGCGGCCAGCGCCAGATCGATCTGACCATCTAGCTGGGCGGCTGCGAAGTAGGGGTCGTCGGGGATGGATTTCAGGGTCAGACCGTAGCGCTCGGGATCGGCCACGATGGCGCTGACGGCGAGCAGACGTGGTACGTAGCTGCGGGTTTCCCGGGGTAATTGCAGGGACCAGAAGTCCACGGGTTTGCCTGCCCGGCGGTTGCGTCGGATGGCCTTGCGCACATTGCCTTCGCCGGAATTGTAGGCGGCCAGGGCGAGCAACCAGTCACCGGAAAACTCGGCGTGCAGCTTTTCCAGGTAGTCGAGAGCGGCGCGGGTGGATTCCACCACATCGCGCCGACCGTCGTACCACCAGCTGTAGCGCAGGCCGTAGAGGCGGCCAGTGGACGGTATGAACTGCCAGATCCCCGACGCGCGTGCCGGAGAATAGGCGAAAGGCTGGTAGGCGCTCTCCACCACCGGCAGCATGGCGAGCTCCCCCGGAAGGTTGCGGCGCTCCACCTCGGTGACGATGTGATGCAGATAAAGACGCGCGCGATCGGAAACCCGATCCATGTACTCTTGATTGCGTTGATACCACTGGGTTTCGCGCTTGAAGCGCGGGCGGTCTTCCAGATCGAGAACGAAGCGTGTTCGGGCCCGATGCCACAGATCGGCCTTCTCGGGTATCGCCACGTCCAGGGAGCGCACCGAAGGCTGGTCGCCGTGGACGGGAACGGAGGCGTCCACCACCGCATCCCCGGGATCGTTCGACAGGGTGTCGTAGTCGCCGCCCGGCGCGCGCGTCGAGCCGGCTTCGCGCACCTGGCCGGCGTCTGCGGCAAACTGACCGGTGGTGGAGCAGGCGCCCAGCGCCAGGGCGCAAGCGGCCAGCAACGCCGCCAGGGCGCAGCCACGGGTGTCAATTCTCGAAAGGGATTCGGCCTCGGGGGCCCCGGTTGCTGTCATTTTTGTAGGGAATTTGCAATGGAACCAGCCGCGTCGACCGGCGTAATCCTAGAAGTGCGGGAGCGATGGGTCAAGAATACCTTTCGCGTTTCGAGACCCGGTTCCGCTTGCGGCAGTCGCCAGGCTCGATGGTTGCAGGCAACGCTTGTCTAAGCTGCCCGGATTGAGAAATACTACGCACGATGAGTGCCGGTAAATCTTTCCAAGCCATCGACCGTCAGGCTTTACACGCTTGGTTCTCCGGCGTTCCGGGAGGCGAAATCGCGAAAGCGCAGGTGGCGCAGCTGGATCGGACGCTGCCCAATCTGTTCGGCTACCAGCTGTTGCAAGTGGGGCGCATTGCCGAATTGGACCTGCTTTCCAAGAGCCGCATTCTCTACCGCAATATTGTCGAAATCGATGGCCAGGAGCAGGGCCACCACTACCCGGTGGTGCAGGGCAGCGCAGTCGCTCTGCCGGTGGAGTCCGACAGCGTCGATGTGGTGGTGTTGCCACATATCCTCGAGTTCGAGGCCCAGCCCCACGAAGCATTGCGCGAGTCGGCGCGCGTGGTCGTGCGCGACGGGCATCTGTTGATCTGCGGATTCAACCCCTGGAGCATGCTCGGATGCTGGCGGTTCATTAAACGGCACCAGCAGCCGGTGCCCTGGGGCGGGCAGTTTCTGGCGCTTGCACGTTTGCGCGACTGGCTTGCGCTGCTGGGATTCGACGTGCTCAGTCAAGACGCCTGCTTCTTCAAACCGCCCTTCAGCAATGAACGCCTGTTGAAGCGGTTGGATTTTCTCGACCGGGTGGGCAGCCGCTTGCCCGCCGGCTTCTCCGGCGCCTATGTGCTGCTTGCACGCAAACGCGTCGCCACGCTGACGCCGGTGCGGCCCCGTTGGCGGCCCCGGCGGCGGCTGGTGTCCGTGGGCCTGGTGGGGCCGTCGGCCCGGGTGGTGGACGGATTGACCGAGCGTGAGTGAGATCGTCGAGATTCACACCGACGGGGCCTGTCGCGGAAACCCCGGTCCCGGCGGCTGGGGTGCGATTCTGAACTTCGACGGCCACGAGAGATGCCTGAGCGGCGCCGAGGCGGACACCACCAATAACCGCATGGAGCTGCTGGCGGCAATTCACGCCCTGGAAGCGCTGAAACGTCGATGCAGGGTGCGCCTGGTGACCGACTCCCAGTACGTGCGCAACGGCATCACCCAGTGGCTGGCCGGTTGGAAACGCAACAACTGGCGCACCGCCAGCCGCTCGCCGGTGAAAAATGCCGATCTCTGGAAACGTCTGGATGCGGCCGATGCGCGCCACGACGTGGACTGGGTGTGGGTGCGGGGGCACAGCGGCCACCCGGAAAATGAGCGTGCCGACGCTCTGGCGCGCAGCGCCATCGACGAGCTGCTCGGCTAGGAAGACCGGACCGTGCGACAGATCGTTCTCGACACCGAGACCACCGGACTCGAGCCGGAGCAGGGACATCGCGTCATCGAAATCGGCTGCGTCGAGTTGATCGACAGGCGGCTGAGCGGTCGGCATTTCCATCAGTACCTGCGCCCGGACCGGCAAAGCGACCCGGCGGCTTTCGCCGTGCACGGCATCGGCGACGAGGAGCTGGCGGACAAGCCGCGATTCTCCGAGGTTGCCGAGGAGTTTCTGGCCTTCATCGACGGAGCCGAACTCATTATTCACAACGCCCCCTTCGATGTGGGCTTTCTCGATTGCGAGTTGGGCAGGCTCGGTGACAAGCCGCGCCCCATCGCGTCCTACTGCCGGGTGCTGGACACCCTGGCCCTGGCCCGGGAACTCCATCCGGGGCAACGCAACAGCCTCGATGCTCTCTGCAAGCGCTATGCAGTGGACAATTCCGCCCGGGAGTTGCACGGGGCGCTGCTGGACGCCGAAATTCTCGCCGAAGTGTATCTGGCCATGACCGGCGGGCAGGCGACTCTCGACCTGTCCCCGGCAACCCCGGCGGCCGCAGGCCCGGGGCAATCGGCAACAGGGGAGGCGGCTCTCCGGGGGCGGCTGCTGGTCATCCGCGCCAGCGACCAGGAACTCGATGCCCATGACCGGCGTCTGCGCACCATCGACGAATCCAGCGACGGCGCCTGCATCTGGCGAAAACTGGAAGCCGACTGAATCGCGAGGGGAGGCCTCCCGCGCGTAGATTTTGCTGAAAAACCGAGTAAAATACTGCGACTTTAACGGCACAGGAGAGGGCAGGATGAATCCGTTGGAAAGCATCTGGGGCACCATTATCAGCGGTTTCGTGTTGGCGGTGATTCTGGCGCTGATTTTTTAGAGCGCCGCTGGGCCGCACCGGTATTCGCATTATCGATTGGGGGTAACGATGGAATTTATCTTGGGCATCGAACGCTGGATTCACTTTCTGGCGGGCATCACGTGGATCGGGATACTTTACTATTTCAACTTCGTGCAGGTGCCGGCCATGGCGGCAGCCGCGGCCGACAAGGACGGGCCGGGACCCGCCGCCATCGGCAAATACATCGCGCCCCGGGCGCTGCTGTGGTTTCGCTGGTCGGCGCTGGTCACCTGGCTTTCCGGGGCTTCGTTTCTGGAGGCTTTACCGCAATACAGTTTTGTCGACGCCTTCCTGCTCCAGGGCGGCAGCCAGATCATCGGCGTCGGCGCCTGGTTGGGCACCATCATGCTGTTCAATGTGTGGGTGCTGATCTGGCCCAACCAGAAGAAGATACTCGGCATGGTGGAGGCCACGGACGAGGAAAAGAACAAGGCAAAGCGCGTCGCGTTGCTGGCCTCGCGCACCAACACGGCACTGTCGATCCCCATGTTGTTGTTCATGGGTGCCTCGGCACACGGGTTGCCGTTCTGATACCCGCCTGAAGTTTGCGCAGGGAAACCCGGCCCCGCGGCCGGGTTTTCGCGTTTCAGCGGCAGGGTCATTATTATCCGGCCCATACGCATTTCTTTATTCGTAGATGGCAGACACAGTGACCACGCCCATTACACCCATCATGCCCACCTATGCGCGCCTGCCGGTGAGCTTCACCCGGGGCGAGGGCGCGTGGTTGATCGATGAGCAGGGGCAGCGCTATCTGGACGCGTTGTCCGGTATTGCCGTTTGCGGCCTGGGACACGCCCATCCCGCCGTCACCAAGGCCGTCTCGGAGCAGGCGGGCCGCCTGGTTCACACCTCGAACCTCTACGCAATCGCCAACCAGCAACGGCTGGCGGAACTGCTGGTGGAGTTGTCGGGCATGGACAGCGTGTTCTTCGGCAACTCCGGCGCCGAGGCCAACGAGGCCGCGATCAAGATTGCGCGTGCCTGTGGTCATGCCCGCGGCGTCGATGCACCCAGGATCGCGGTGGCCGAGGGCAGCTTCCACGGTCGCACCCTGGCGACCTTGAGTGCCACCGGCAACCCGAAAGTACACGCGGGCTTCGAGCCGCTGGTGCAGGGATTCGTGCGCTTTCCCTATGACGACATCGATGCCCTGACAGAAATTGCCGCGCGCGACCCGCAGGTGGTGGCGGTGTTGGTGGAACCGGTGCTCGGCGAAGGCGGCGTGGTCGTGCCCCGGGATGATTATCTCGCCAGGCTGCGAGATGTCTGCGATCGGCATGATTGGCTGCTGATGCTCGATGAGATCCAGACCGGCATGGGGCGCACCGGACGCTGGTTCGCTCATCAGCACGGCGAAGCGCTTCCCGATGTCATGACCCTTGCCAAGGCGCTGGGTAACGGCGTGCCCATCGGTGCGTGCCTGGCACGGGGCCGGGCAGCCGAGGCGCTGGTGCCGGGCTCCCATGGATCTACCTTCGGCGGCAACCCGCTGGCCTGTAGCGCGGCGCTGGCGGTGTTGGACACGATGCGCGAAGAGGGACTCGTCGAGCGCGCGCGTGACAAGGGCGATCGACTTCGAGAGCGGCTTGGCGAAGCGCTGCGCGGGCTCAATTGCGTTCGCGAAGTGCGCGGCAAAGGACTCATGATCGGCATCGAACTGGATCGTCCCTGCACCGAGCTGGTTGGCCGCGCGCTTGCCAGGCACCTGCTCATCAACGTGACGGTGGATCGGGTGATTCGGCTGTTGCCGCCGCTCATCATCGACGATCAGGAGATCGATATCATCGTCGCGACCCTGCGCGATCTCATCTCCGAGTGGAACGCCGGAGCTTGATGGCATGACGGCCGATGGACCGCGACACTACCTCTCGGTCTCCGATTTGAGCCGCGAGGAGCTGCGCAATATCCTGACCCGCGCCGACGAGATCAAGCGCCTGCTGCGGGCCGGCGATCGGCCGGCGCTGTTCCACGGCCGGGTGCTCGCCATGGTGTTCGAGAAGTCCTCGACCCGCACGCGGGTGTCTTTCGAGGCCGGCATGGCGAAGCTCGGCGGTCACGCGATCTTCCTGTCGCCCAGGGACACCCATCTGGGCCGCGGCGAACCGGTGGAGGATACCGCGCGCATCGTCTCGCGCATGGCCGACGCCATCGTCGTTCGCACCTTCGAGCACGAGCGAATAGAGAAGTTCGCCGCACACTCCCTGGTCCCGGTCATCAATGCGCTCACCGATTACCAGCATCCCTGCCAGCTGCTGGCCGATATTCAGACTTTCACGGAACATCGTGGCGACATTGCCGGGCGCACGGTGCTGTGGGTGGGTGACGGCAATAATATGTGCAATTCATTCATCGAGGCGGCCGAGCGCTTCGACTTCACCCTGCGCGTTGCCGGGCCGCCCGGGTACGAGCCCGACCAGGAGCTGATCGCCGGCAGTGGTGCGCGGGTCGAATTGTTTCACGACCCGCTGGAGGCCGCCGCCGGGGTGGATCTGATCGTTACCGACGTGTGGGCGAGCATGGGTCAGGAGCAGGAGCAGGCGCAGCGGTTGGCGGATTTTTCGGGTTTCCAGGTGGACGCTGGATTGGTGTCAGCGGCCGGCCCTGGCGTCCTGGTGATGCATTGTTTACCGGCGCACCGGGGTGAGGAGATTTCCGCCCAGGTGCTGGAGGGGCCGAACAGCGTCGTCTGGGATGAAGCGGAAAACCGCCTACACGCGCAGATCGCCTTGCTGGAGTTTCTCCTGGCCAATTAGATGAGGACAGCCACTGTCGAATGAGCGGATTGCTCGAAGTCAAAGATGTTTCGGCGGGCTACCGTGGCAAGCCCGTGCTGGAATCCATCTCCTTTCATGTGCGCTCAGGCGCCATCGCCTGCCTGCTGGGCCCCAGCGGTTGCGGCAAGACCACGCTGCTGCGCACGGTGGCCGGCTTCGAGCCGGTTCTGAGCGGTGAAATATCCGTGGGCGCACGTTGCATGTCCCGCGTCGGCGCCACGCTTCCCCCGGAGCAGCGCGGCATCGGAATGGTGTTTCAGGACAATGCGCTGTTCCCGCACCTCAGCGTGGAGGGCAATATCGCTTTCGGTCTGCGCGGCGTAGCCGACGCCGAGCGCAGGGCCCTGGTGGCTGAGCTCCTGCAGGTCGTCGGCCTGGACGATGTGGGTGCGCGTTTCATGCACGAGCTTTCCGGTGGCCAGCAGCAGCGTGTCGCGCTGGCCAGGGCGCTGGCGCCCAACCCTCGGGTGGTGCTGCTGGACGAACCTTTTTCCAGCCTCGATGCGGGTTTGCGCGAACGAATCGGACAGGAAGTGTGCAAGATCCTCCGCGAGCGCCAGGTGACTACCCTGATGGTAACCCACGATCAGGACCAGGCCTTTGCGCTGGCCGATCAGATCGGGGTCATCAACAACGGCCACCTGCTGCAATGGGACACGGCTTACAATCTGTATCACGAGCCGGCGGATCGCTTCATCGCCGATTTCATCGGCCAGGGCGTATTCCTGCGCGGAACCCTTCGTAGCGCCGACGCGGTGGATACGGAGCTGGGCGTTATCCGTGGCAATCGCGCCTACGGCTGGAGCATCGGATCGAAGGTCGACGTGTTGCTGCGCCCGGACGACATCGTCCCGGATGCCGACAGCGATCTGTACGGAACCGTGGTCGCACGAGCATTTAAAGGGGCGGAGATACTCTACTCCCTGCATCTGGAAACAGGCGCTACGGTGTTGTCGCTGTTTCCCAGTCATCTGGATCATCCGGAAGGTGCACGGGTCGGGATTCGCGTGGCCGCCGATCACTTGGTGGCATTCCCGGTCCCGTGAACACATGAGAATTCTTTTGAGCAATGACGATGGCTACCAGGCGCGCGGCATTGCTTGCCTGGCAGCTGCACTGGCGGCCTACGGAGAAGTGGACGTGATTGCTCCTGAGCGCGACCGTAGCGGCGCGAGCAACTCATTGACCCTAAACCAACCGTTGCGGCCGAGAATCGCTGACAACGGCTTTGTGTACGTAGACGGTACTCCGACGGACTGTGTGCACCTGGCAATTACCGGATTGCTCGAAGAGGAACCCGACATCGTTGTTTCCGGTATCAACGCGGGGGCCAATCTCGGTGATGACGTCATATACTCGGGCACCGTGGCGGCGGCCATGGAAGGCCGCTTTCTCGGTTTGCCTGCCATCGCTGTTTCCCTGGTGTGCGATGGCTCGAACCATTACGAGACCGCGGCACGGGTGGTGACGGCGTTACTGGAGGGTATGGTGTCGAGTCCCATGCCGGCCGATACGATTCTCAATATCAACGTCCCTGACGTTCCTCTGTCACGTCTCGAAGGTTTGGAAGTCACGCGCCTGGGCCAGCGCCACAAGGCCGAACCGGTCATTCGAAGCGTCGACCCCCGCGGCGAGTCCATCTATTGGGTCGGTCCGCCGGGCGCCGAGCAGGACGCCGGCCCGGGTACCGATTTCCATGCGGTGCGCGCAGGCTTCGCCTCGATTACGCCCATGCAGGTGGATCTCACCCGCCACCACTCGCTCACCCAGACCGCGCAATGGGTCCAGGGGATCACACTGTGATGAATCAGCGATTCCCGGGTATCGGCATGACTTCCGCGCGCACCCGTGACCGGCTCATCGAACGGTTGCGCAACGAAGGCATCGATGACGAGCAGGTGCTCGCCGCCATGGGCGCCGTTCCGCGCCATATCTTCATCGATGAGGCTCTCGCCAGTCGCGCATACGAGGACATCGCGCTGCCCATCGGCGCCGGGCAAACCATCTCCCAGCCCTACATCGTGGCGCGAATGACCCAGGCGTTGGTGGCCGGAACGCGGCTATCGAAGGTTCTGGAAATCGGATCCGGGTGCGGTTACCAGACCGCGGTGCTCTCGCATCTGGTGGAGCGCGTGTACAGCGTCGAGCGCATGGCGTCACTGGTGGCGCCGGCGCGCGAGCGCTTGCATGCACTGGGTGTGAACAACGTTCGCATGCGCCATGGTGATGGGCTCGACGGTTGGCCCGCGCACGCGCCCTATGACGGTATTCTGGTGGCGGCAGCGCCGGGTTTCATACCCCAGGCACTGGTGGAGCAACTGGACGTGGGTGGCCGCCTGGTAATTCCGGTGGGCGCCCGGGGCGGCCAGCGTTTGCTGCTGCTCACACGAACCGAGACTGGTGTGGAAGAGGAAATGCTCGCGCGAGTCAGCTTCGTGCCGCTGATCCCGGGGACCGGGTAACCGGGGTGCGCCGGACGCTGTCAGTCGACGCGAGTCTGGTGCTCGTGCTGTCGGGCGTCTTGTTGACGGGCTGCAGCTATGGCGGCATGGCTCCCGGTGGAGAGCGCCTCACGCAGCCCGGCGCGCAAGTCCAGTGTGCCGCCCGCCGCTCACGTCGTGAAACGCGGTGACACGCTTTATTCCATCGCCTGGCGCTACCGGTTCGACTATCGGCGACTCGCCTCATGGAATGCGATCCGCGAGCCCTACACCATCTACCCCGGTCAGAAGCTACGACTGTCGCAACCACCGAGAACAGCGGCCACGCGGACCACGCCAAAATCTTCAGGAACTGTTGCAAGAAAGCCCCTGCCGCCGCCCGGCAGTGCCAAGAGCAAGAGCACTCAGGCCTCCGGAAGCCCGGCAAAATCGGCCTCGAAGTCATCCAAGGGCAAAAAAACCGCTTCCGCCGGCAGCCCGAGGAAAGCCAAAAAGGAGGTCGCAAGGGCAGGGAACGCGCCGGTGAAACGCTGGTATTGGCCGGCGAAAGGGAAAGTCATCACGCCGTTTTCCCGATCAGGAGGAAAGGGCATCGACATCGCAGGTAAGTTCGGCCAGTCGATTGTGGCCGCATCGAACGGGAAAGTGGTATACAGCGGAAGTGGACTAATCGGGTACGGCCAGCTTATTATCGTGAAACATAACAAACGTTACCTAAGTGCGTATGCTCACAACAATAAGATTCTCGTCAAGGAAGGTGACACCGTAAGAGGTGGCCAACGCATCGCGGAGATGGGGCGTAGTGGATCAAATCGGGCTATGTTGCACTTCGAAATCCGGAGGGACGGCAAGCCAATTGACCCGATACGCTATCTACCAAAGTAGATCGTCAAAGGAGATTGTATGGGCAGCAATCGTGAGGTGATTGAAAATCCGTCTGAGGCGGATTCCGCAAGTGCCGTCGATGCGCAAGCGGATGACCGGACGGAAGACACCGACGACGTGCTTGTGAGCGATGACCCCGAAACTGAAGACGGCGCGCAGAACGACAAAGCGGCGCCGAGTGAAGAAACGAAGAAGGCCAAGGACCGAGCACGGGGGCGCGCGAGCAGCCGGGCCAGCGGTCGCGGGGCGGCCGACCGTGACATGGACGCTACCCGATTATATTTGAGTGAAATCGGGTTCTCTCCGTTGTTGACCGCCGAGGAAGAGGTTTACTTCGCGCGGTTATCCCAGAAGGGTGAGCTAAAAGCGCGCCAGCGCATGATTGAGAGCAATCTGCGCCTGGTGGTGAAAATTGCGCGCCGCTACATGAACCGGGGGCTGGCGCTTCTGGACCTCATCGAAGAGGGCAATCTCGGCCTCATCCGGGCGGTGGAGAAGTTCGATCCGGAACGCGGGTTTCGCTTCTCCACATACGCTACCTGGTGGATCCGACAGACCATCGAGCGGGCGCTGATGAATCAGACCCGCACCATCCGCCTGCCCATTCACGTGGTCAAGGAGATCAATGTGTACCTGCGGGCAGCCCGGCGTCTGGCCCAGACGTTGGATCGTGAGCCGAGTCCAGAGGACGTTGCCGAGATGCTGGACAAGCCCATCGGCGAGGTAAAACGCATGCTCGGCCTCAACGAGCGCGTCACCTCGGTGGATGTGCCGCGCACGCCGGACACGGAGAAATCCCTGCTCGACTCGATCCCCGATGAGCAGAACAGCGATCCTTCCGTTTTGCTGCAGGACAAGGATGTGCAGGCGCACATCGATCTGTGGTTGTCCAAGCTCAACGACAAGCAGCGGGCGGTGGTGGAACGCCGCTTCGGTCTGCACGGCCGCGAGATTGCCACCCTGGAAGAGGTGGGTAATGAGCTGGGCGTCACGCGAGAGCGTGTGCGGCAGATTCAGATCGAGGCACTACGGCGGCTGCGGGAGATCCTGGAGCGGGAGGGATTCTCCGTCGACACCGTATTCGAGTAGAAGGGCGGAGCGCGCTGCCGGATAGTTCGGCTGGAGGTCGCCGGCCTTTAAGGGACGAACAGGCCGGCCGCCACCGATCGGCCCTCGGCGACGAGAATGTTGAACGTGCGACAGGCCGCCGCTGTCGTCATTACTTCGATGCCGATGCCCCTGGCCAGCAGGGGCGCGAGCAACGAAGAGGGTGGGAAATGCTGTTCGGTGCCGGTGCCGAGCAGCACGACACCCGGTGAGAGTCGCACCACGGCTTCCAATGCCGCCTCGTCCAGCTCGTCCACGGATCGTGGACTCCAGTCGGTGATCAGCGCCTCGGGCGTGACGATGAAGCTGCGCGTGATCGACTTCCCGTTGACCGCCACGTAGCCCACGCCGTATCCGGTTATGCGGTGGGATCCGGGGGATTTCTCCAGATGGATTTGCATGGCGGCGAATAATTCTCGCTGGTATACAGGCTGTCTTCATCCTGCATCGGGGGCATCTATTCGGCAAGTCCGTGCCTGCGAAGAGCCTCTCCCGGGGATGCTTCCAATAGCCGGCGGTAGTAGCATCCCGGTAGCCAGCGGCACGAAAGCTCCGCGATCACGTCGCCAGGGAGGTTGCCATGCGTTTGATTCTTTTGGGCGGACCGGGTGCCGGGAAGGGGACTCAGGCGACGTTCATCACGGAGCATTTTTCGATTCCACAGATTTCCACCGGCGATATGTTGCGCTCTGCCGTCAAGGCCGGCAGCGCTCTCGGGCGCGAGGCCAAGGCTGTCATGGACGCCGGTGCACTGGTCTCGGATGAGTTGATCCTGAGTCTCGTCGAAGAACGTATCGCCGCCCCTGATTGCGCCGGCGGCTTCCTGTTCGATGGTTTTCCGAGAACGATTGCCCAGGCGGAGGCCCTGAAAGCCCAGGGCGTCGGCATCGATTATGTAGTGGAAATCGCCGTCGACGACGACGAGATCATACGGCGAATGAGCGGGCGGCGGGTCCACCTGGCATCAGGGCGCACCTACCATATGGTATTCAATCCGCCCAAGATCCCGGGCAAAGACGACCCCACGGGCGAGGATTTGGTGCAACGCGACGATGACCAGGAAGCGGTGGTGAAAAAGCGCCTTTCGGTTTACCACCAACAGACCGAGCCACTCATCGCGTACTTTCGCGCCTGGCAGGAAGCAGACGGCGAAGGCGCACCGAAATACATTCGAATCGACGGAATCGGCAATGTCGAACGTGTACGCGCGGATATCCTTGCTGCGCTGGCGACCTGAATGCGTGATGTGAGTGCGCATCTCGAGCAGTGAATTGCGCTTGATTTAATGTGACCTGTGCAACCCGCGCGAAGAACTTAGCGCGCGTGTTTGTTTTTCTACTCTAACTTTCTTTTGCAAAACCCTTGACAGCTAAGGAAAATGGTCTACGTTTGCAATAGCACGTAACCAGGCCATGGTTGCGACGTTTTTTGTGATGTTGTGTCAGACACACGGGGAAGCGGAAGTATGGCTACTACTGCGAGAAAGGTAACAGCGCGACGTAAGTCGACGAAACGTAAGGCGGGGTCCTCGAAACGCAGGACTACGTCAAGAAAGGCAACGGCAAAGCGGGCGGCCGCCAAAAAGACGTCCACCCGCAAGAAGGCTACGCGTAAAAAGGCTGCCAAGAGGCGGCCTGCCAAAAAGCGCGCAACCAAGAAGAAGGCCAAGCGTAAGGTGAAAAAGAAAGCCACCAAGCGCAAGGTCAAGAAAAAGGCCAAGCGTAAGGTCAAGAAGAAGGCCAAACGCAAGGTCAAGAAGAAAGCCAAGCGTAAGGTCAAGAAGAAGGCCAAGCGTAAGGTGAAGAAGAAAGCCAAGCGTAAGGTCAAGAAGAAGGCCAAACGTAAGGTGAAGAAGAAAGCCAAGCGTAAGGTCAAGAAGAAGGCCAAGCGCAAGGCCAAGCGGAAGACTAAGCGCAAAGCTTCCCGCAAGAAGGCTGCCACGCGGCGGCCGGCCAGGCGGAAGGTTGCTCGCCGGCGGACTACCAGGAAGTAGTCGGCACCGGTGGATTAGCGCTGGCTCCCGGCGTCGAAGGCCCAGGTTTTCGACTCCGCGGGTGAACGCTTCGCTTGAGAATGGCCCCCGCCTGAAAAGGTGGGGGCTTTCTGCTTTCTGGCCCCCTCAACGAAGACTCGTGATGGTCCAACCGTGCAGGGCTGCGTGCTCACGCAGCTGCTCGTCGGGATCCACCGCCACCGGATGGTCCACCAGGGAAAGCAGCGGCAGGTCCTGGTACGAGTCGCTGTAGAACCAACTGTCGGTCAGACTCATTCCCATTCGGGCCGCCCATTTCCTCACCCAATGCACCTTGCCGGCACCGGAGCAGGGTTCACCCACGTAGCTGCCGGTATAGCGCTGACCGTCGAATTCCGGTTCCGTGGCGAGCAGGTGCTCGATTCCCACCAGATCGGCGATGGGGCGCGTGATGAAGGCGTTGGTGGAGGTGACGATGGCGAGACAATGGTCCCGGCGCCGATGATCGCCCACCAGCGCGCGGCCCTTTGTCAGGACCAGCGGTGCGATCCAGTCGCGTACGAAGCACTCCCTCCAGGCGAGCAGGCTATCGAGCGGGTTGTTCGCCAGGGGCTCGAGCTGAAAGGACAGAAACTCGTGCACGTCCAGGGCCCCGGCCTGGTATTGGGCGAAGTATCGTGCGTTCTCCCGTTGATGCGCCTGTTGGTCCACCGCGCCCACACTGACCAGAAACTCCCCCCACAGGTAGTCGCTGTCGCCACCCAGCAGGGTGTTGTCGAGATCGAACAGGGCCATGCTCATGGACTTCTCCGGGACATCAGGTGGCGGCGGCCAAGAGCATAGACGGCTGCCGGGGGAGTGCAAAGTGGCACCGGCCGGATGGGGAAATTTGCGCTGGCCGCGCCAACTATGGAAAACTGAAAGCACTCAGAGAGCAGCCCACGGGGCGCCAGATGATCGATTCCGACGGATTTCGGCCGAATATCGGCATCATCGTGTCCAACGACCACGGTCAGGTGCTGTGGGCAAGGCGCGTGGGGCAAAACACCTGGCAGTTTCCCCAGGGCGGCATCAAGGCCCACGAGAATCCGCAGCAGGCACTTTACCGGGAGCTTTCCGAGGAGCTGGGTTTAGGGCCCGAGCACGTGGAGATCATGGGCTCGACCCGGGGCTGGCTACGGTACACGCTGCCGAAGCGCTATATCCGCAAGCATTGCTCGCCCACCTGCATCGGCCAGAAGCAGGTCTGGTTCCTGCTGCGCCTGGTGGGCCTGGAAAGCGCGGTCAAGCTGGACGCCTGCCGCCGGCCCGAATTCGACGGCTGGAAGTGGGTGAACTACTGGCACCCGTCCCGGGAAGTGATCTTCTTCAAGCGAGAGGTCTACCGCCGGGCCCTCAAGGAACTGGCGCCGAAGCTGTACCGGGACGACGGCGCGGTCAATCCTGCTCGATCCCTCCTGACTCAGCGCCCGGGCACTCTTATATAGAGTGCCT
>PVMK01142811.1_pt1 | contig 37315 bp, 26 predicted proteins | sample 1853481 | NCBI WGS metagenome assembly PVMK01 (sample SAMN08533507, study PRJNA380276) | Marine sediment metagenome, whole genome shotgun sequencing project.
CGTCGGTGCTCAGGGCCCAGGCACCGTAGTAACAGTTGGAACGCGCCAGGGTGGCGGCCACATACATGTCGGCCAGTTTATGTTTTATGGCCTGGAATGAAGCGATGGGGCGGCCAAAGGCGTAGCGATTTTTTGCGTACTCACAGGCCTGGTCCAGTGCCGCCAGGGAACCGCCGACCTGCTCGAACGCAAACAGCACCGCCGCGCGGTCATAGAGTTTTTCGGTCAGCTGCCAGCCCTGCCCCGCCTCACCCAGGGGTTCGGCTCGCACGTCGGAGAACGAGATATGGGTCTGGGAACGGGTGGGATCCAGAGATTTCACAGTTTTTCGCTCTACACCGTCCGCGTCGAGGTCCACCAGATACCAGCCGGGGCCATCGCTGCCCGTCGCGACGATAACAGCAAAATCCGCTACATCGCCATCGGTGACCGGCCACTTGACGCCGTTAATTAAACCATCCTCGACTGTCACCTGCAGATTCTCAGCACTGGTCGCCCTGGGGCCCTCGCTAAGGGAAAAGGTTCCGATCTTTTCCCCGGCGGCCAGTTGTGGCAAGCACTGCTGTTTTTGCCGCTCGCTGCCGGCGAGTAAAATCGCGTCGGTGGCCAGGTAGACGGAAGATGAAAAGGGTGTCGGCGCCAGTGAACGCCCCAGTTCCTCGGCGATCACACACAGCTCGAGACTGCCCAGCCCCAGGCCACCGTACTCCTCGGGAATACGAGTCGCGGTCCAACCCAGTTCAACAATGGCCTGCCACAACTGCTGATCATAGGACTCATCGCCTTCGAGAATATTCCTGACGACACGGGTGGGAGATTTATCCCGCAGAAAACTGTGTGCCTGCTCGCGCAACATTTTCTGCTCTTCTGAGAAATCAAAATTCATTGTTCCGGCCCTTCTACTGATCCTGATAATTTACACAATCTTCGCTTATTCGAATTCTCTCTCTTGCCACCAGGGATAAAACGGCGGCATATCCTTGCTTACCTTTCCGGGAAACTCTGGCGCTCGTTTCTCCAGGAAGGAAACAATTCCCTCCCGCGCCTCCGCTGACTTGGCTGAGTAATACATGCCGCGAGTTTCAATCTTATGTGCCTCCATCGGGTGGTCGGTCCCGGTCATGCGCCACAACATTTGCCGGGTCAGGGCCACCGAAATACTGGAAGTGTTATTGGCGATTTCCTCTGCAATTTTTCGCGCCTCGTCCATTAATTCATCAGTCGGGTGCACACTGCGCACCAAACCGGAACTAACCGCCTCCTGTGCCGGGAAAACCCGCCCCGACAGCATCCACTCCATGGCGGTGCTCATACCGACCGCTCTGGGTAAAAACCAGCTGGAGCAACCCTCAGGCACAACGCCTCGGCGGGAGAAGACGAATCCCATTTTTGCCGTGTCGGAGCACAGCCGCACATCCATCGGCAGGGTCAGCGTCGCCCCCCAGCCAACAGCCACCCCGTTGATTGCCGCGATCAGTGGTTTTTTTGATTCAAACAAACGCAGCGAAATAACACCGCCGGAATCCCGCAGGGTCTGCCAGGGAATGCCGTCACCGGTGGACTTTTTCTTCTCGACTTTTTCCAGGCTCAGGGAATTGCCGCTCTCAAGGTCCGCACCCGCGCAGAACGCCTTGCCCGCACCGGTAAAAATAATGGCGCGAACAGCATCATCTTCATCCGCCCTGTCCATGGCATCTAACAGCTCGATACGCATCTGGTGTATGTAGGCGTTCAAACGCTCCGGCCGGTTGAGCGTAATCGTCAGCACACTCCCGGCTAGCTCGTACTTGATCGTTTCGTAGTTGATTTCGGCTACAATCATCGATTCATCCGGCCGCCAGCAAATCGTTGACTATTGCTTTCGCCCACTCATAGTCTGGCTTGCCCGTTATGGTTCGCTCTATCGTGTCAACCAAGAAAACCCTGCGCGGCATTTTGTAGTCCGCCAAGTGCCGGCGGCAGTGCTGCTGAACGTCTTCACCTGTAAGCCCACACGAGGGCTGGCTGGCGACCAGCGCTGTCACCTGCTGACCGAAGCGATCACACGGCATGCCGATAACCTGGGCATCCCGAACGCCAGACAGACGCTTGATCACCGATTCCACTTCCTCGGAGAACACCTTTTCCCCGCCTGAATTGATGGTGAACGACTCCCGGCCCAGCAAATGAAAACTGCCATCGGCGTTGACCCTGGCCCGGTCGCCGGGCACGGAATAGCGCACACCTTCCACAACCGGAAATGTTTTTGCCGTTTTCACGGCATCGTTGAGGTAACCCAGTGCGACGTGCCCCCGCTGGGCCATCCAGCCAATCTCCTCACTACCGGATTGCAAGGTCTTGCTCATGCTGGTGTCGATGACTGTACTGCCATCCGTCATCTGGAAGTCCACAGAGGAGGCCACCTGCTCGTCGCGGGAGATATTCATCCCCTGCTGACCTGTCTCGGAGGAGCCCAACACGTCGTAGATAATCACCTGGGGAAGATATTGCTGGAAGCGCTGCTTGTTCCTCTCAGACAAAATCGCGCCACCGGAGGAGATCAGGCGCAGGGAACTCAGGTCGTGGTTTCCCTTGTCCAGCACGGCCAACAGGGACTCGGCAAAGGCATCGCCCACGATGGCGATACTGGCCACCCGCTCCGCTGCCATCTCCTCAACCACTTCCTCGGCGATGAAGCGCTCGGTCGAGGACTGTATCAGCAGGGTATTGCCCATGAACCAGACCCCCATCGCGACACAGCAGCCGGACGCGTGCATGAAGGGCGGCAGGGCCATACCGGTTTTGGCCCGGTCTATCCGGCTTGCCGCCTTTTCGACCACCTCTTCCTGTGTGATGCCATCGGGCAGGTAGGATGCGATCAGGGCATGAAAGATATCCTGCTGTCGCCACAGCACGCCCTTGGGCATGCCGGTCGTGCCACCGGTATAAATCATAAACAGGTCATCACCGCTGGCGCTCTCATCCATGGGTTCGGCCGGGCTTGCCAGCAATGCGCTTTCATAGTCCAGCGCCCCGGGCAATAGCGCCTGGCCGGATCCGTCGTCTACCTGCAGCCACAGTTTTATTTCCGGTAACTGCGCCCTGATACGCTCGAGCAAGGGGGCGAAGCGGCTGTGGTATACGATGGCTTTGGTCTGGGCATTTTGCAGCAGATAGAGCAGTTCTTCCTGCTGATAGCGGTAATTGACGTTGAAGGGTACGGCGCGGCATTTGTATGCCCCCATCAACCCCTCCATATACTCGTTACAGTTGTACAGGTACAGGGCGATATGGTCCTGGCCGGATTCCCAGTTTTCCAGTTCCGAACGGTCTTGGTGGGCGCCCAGACCATGTTGGCGAAACAGCGTCGCCAGGCGTCTGGTACGGTCAGTAAACTGCCCCCAGCTGAAGCGGCGATCACCATAAACCAGGCACTCCCTCTCGTAAAAGTGTTCGCTGATCGCTTCGTGTAATTTGGCCAGGTTCATAACGCCATTGCTTCCATCGGTTCGATCCGGGCCACTCAGTGTTCGGGAATCAGGCAGGAATGAATCGATTCATCGCCGGGAATCTCCCGAGCCAGGGTGCGAATAGCGAGTTCAGCCTGCTCCACCCCAAACTGGTGGGTATGCATTTTGTGCAGCGGAACCTCGCCTGCGTGAATCACGTCGATTGCTTTTTTATAGCCACTGGAGGTCACGCCAAAGGCACCCAGCAGGCGCAGTTCCTTGAACACCACCTTGTCCGATATGAAGCCCACGACGCGCTTGTAACCCTTGACCCCGGCCAGCACCACGGTACCGCCGATGCGCACCACACTGATGGCATCCTCCACCGGTTTGGTGGCCCCTGGTGTCACATCCAACACAATATCCACCCCCTGTCCCCGGGTAATCTCCTTGACCCGGCTCTTGAGGTCTTCATTTTGCACATCGATTGTGTGGGTAGCCCCGAACTCCCTGGCGAGGACCAGTTTTGCCGCGTCCGCTTCGAGGCCCGTCACGATAATATCCTTGGCTCCCGCCTGGGCCGCCGCTATCACTGCGGACAGCCCCCGCTGGCCGGGCCCCATGATCAGGATGCTATCGCCGGGACCGGTTTTGGGAATCTCCACGGCCCAGCGAAAGCCGGCACCCAGGGGGTTGAACATGACCGCAATTTCCGGCGCAATGGTCTTGTCCATTTTGTGCACGATACTGGCCGCGTCCAGCATCATATAGTTGGCGTAAGCCCCCCATAAGCCGTGCCCGGTATCCAGGGAGATGGTAGAATACACCCGCCGGGATTTACACAGGTGGTATTGCCCCGACAGACAGCGGTCACAGAGATGGCAGGACAGCAGGGTTTCAACCGCCACCCGGTCACCCACATCCACCCCCCAGCGCCTGGCGGCACCGTCACCAATCTCCTCGATAATCCCCAGGGGTTCGTGGCCGGGAATATGCGGCATGGGCAATTGCATGCCGGTGGCGAACTGTTCACAGTCGGTGCCGCAAATGCCACAGGCTTCAATACGCAACAGGGCGCTGTTGTCATCGACAGCGGGAATGGGTACCGATACCGGTTCCAGTTTCCCGGGGGCTGTGAGTGCCATCGCCATTGCTGTTCTGGGTGCCATAAAGTCTCTCCTTCGTGTGCCTCGCTGAGCCCTCGCCCGCATACCGGGCGGCAAGCTGTTTTCGCTGGGGTACTACTTCCCTCTCAGGCAGGTCGTCGTGGAAATCCCGTTCGCCACCAGTTTATCTTCCGCGCGGACTTCTATTCGCGTGGTGGCGAGGCCCGATTCCATGCAGTCCAGCCGGCAGGAGGCGACCAGATATTGGGGTAGCTCAGTTTCACGGCAAAAACGCAGGGAGATATCCGGATTCGGCATGGCCAGTGGTTTACCCTGTAGCGCCCTGGCAACAGGCGGGCCCACAGACAGGTCCGCGGCGATACAGATCGCCTCGGCGAGACCGCCCTCGTTCCACACCACATCAACCCGGGTGGCTGTCCCCCTGTCATCCGCCCCCATGAATGCAGGCTGGAAGGTGTCTACCAGCGGAATCGGTCGGCTCCTGGATTGCGGCCATACCTTTGCTTCGGACTGCGGACGCATCCCCTCCAGGCTGCCAGCGGCATCTTCCGCCTCGACCTCCGCCAGCGCATTGGCCACTATCAGGGTGACGGTACTGCGGGTGCAGAGCTTGCCCTCCTCATTGACAATATCCACCATGACAGTGGAAATACTGCGCCCCGCATTGACCAGTGTCGGCACCACGCTGGCCAGGCCAGGCCTGAAGCCGCGGATAAAACGCGAATCCACACTGCTGGGGAAACGCCCTGGGGCTAATCCCCGCGCGGCCAATACCGTCAGCGCGGACAACACACCGCCGGCGGTACCACCGAAGCCGCCATTCCAATCCTCCTTCAGATCGAACTGCCATGCGTTGTCCTCTAGCGGGGTGCCACCAAAACGTTCTTCAAATTTCATTCCGTGGTACTCCCACCGCTACTCTTCAAAACAGACTTTGGCCTGCGACAGCACGACGTTGCCGTCCTGGGTTTCGGCCTGGATAATGGCCTCACCAGGGGCGACCTTCCATATTTTGGTGATAATGTGATCGCGGAACTGCACTCGGTCGGAAAAGCGCCCGGTCATGGATTTGAACCGGCTGGCATCACCACCACACAGGCAGTGCAGTACCGCCCGCCCGACAAAACCGTAGGTGCACAGGCCGTGCATAAAAGGTTTGTCATAGCCTGCTTTTTGCGCGAACTCCGGATCGATATGCAGCGGCACCAAATCCCCGGACAAGCGATATATGGCACCCTGCTCCGGCTGGGTCACGTACTCAACCATATGATCCGGCTCGCCTGCGGGCGGGCGATTCCTGTCCGCCGTGGAGGGCCCCGGCTCACCGCCGAAACCGCCTCCGCCGAGGTAGAACAACGTCGAGTGGGCTCTGAACAAGGGTCCATCCCCATCTGACGCTTCCGCGGTAATACCCAGTACCGCTGACTTGCCCTTGTCCCAGATTTCCGAAATATGGCTGTTGAGAGTGATTTCCGTCTTCGCCGGCAGGGGACGCAGCAATTCGATAGACTGCTCTCCGTGCAACAAGCGATGCAGGTTGAGTTTCACCGCCTGGCGCAGATTGCCCATGGTCATTAGGGCGGGAACGACCGCGTAGGTGGGTAATACCACCGGGCCTTTACCCTCATACAGGTATTCCAGTTCCTGCTCGGGTTTAGCCCCGACGCCCAGGGCGTAGAGGATGGTATCTTTTTCGCTCCAGGAAGTGACAACCGGTTCAAACTTCGTACCCACCAGATCGGGGCTAATAGCTTCCGCCACCATGAAAATGTCCTCGTTGTAGTATTTCTATGTCCGCCCTGATTCAGGCAGCCACACTGGCCTCCAGAATCCCAGCCGTATTTGCCTTGACTCGAAGCAACAACGCAATGAGCGCCCTCTCCTCGGCCTTGTTTATCCCGGCTAACACCTGCTCCAGAATGATCCCCCCGGCCTCGACGATGGCATCGTATATGTTCTGGTCAGCGAGGGTCAGGTACACCAGCTTTGCCCGCCGATCCGTGGGATGGGGGCGGCGCTCGATCAAGCCCTTTTCCTGCAAGCGGTCGAGCAGACCACCTACCGTGACCTTGCCCAATTGCAGGTCATCGGCCAGGGCCACCTGGGATATCCCGTCACCGCGCATAAGGTGCAGAACGACCCGCAATTGGGAACGGGTCAGGCCCAGCGCGCGGACCTCGTTATCAACCGCCGCAGTGAGCAAACGATGTACATCGCTAATCAAAAAACCCAGATTGCGATCCCGTAAATCCTGAGTCTGTTTTTTATCCAAGGTATTCTCCAACCGGAATATCGGCAATAAATTCTCTGTTTACAATATGCGCACACATATTGTTAAAACCGGTAGGTCAGTGTGACCCCATAATTTTTCGGCATGCCGTAGAGGTTACTGGCTTCAGAGCCACTGGAGGTCGAGATGGAGTGGATCTGGTACTCCTCGTCGGTGATGTTTTCTCCCCACAAGGAAACCTCAATTTTTTCCGACGGCGATGTCCAGTTAATTCTCGCGCTGAGTAAATCCTTGTCTTTAAAACTGTTCGACTCGTGGTTCTCGTCGCTTTGAAAGGTGACATCCCGATGGGTGAAGGTCAGCAGGGCCGCCAGATTCCCGGAGGCGGCCAAGGACCAGTTAAATCGGGTATTTATTGCGTAGGAGTTGCGCGGGGCATTCTTCAGCCGGTTACCGGAGTAATCCACCACCCCATTGCCATCGTCGTAGCTGTAGTCTTTATATTCGGCGTCGTTGTAGGCATAAAAACCAAACAGCTCAAACCAATCCGTCACCGCCCAGTGCGCTTCCACTTCAATCCCCTGGGTCACGGCATCGGCGGCATTGCGAACCACCGCACTGGCGAGCGGCGTCCCACTTGGCAGGGTCCCAATCTGTTCGAACTGGGTCACCTGCAGGTCGGAATAATCCATATAATACACCGCGACATTCAGACGCAGTCGGTGCTCAAACAGCTCGCTTTTGACCCCGAGCTCATAATTCGTGGCATATTCAGGGTCAAAGGGGATCTCAGCGGATGCCCCGTATCGTGGAACACCCTGGAATCCACCGCTCTTAAAGCCTTTCGATACCTTGGCGTAGGCCATTGCATCATCCAGCTGATACTGCGCAACAAGATTCCAGGTGATATCATCCCACTGCTCATCGGCCTCAATATCATAGTTCTCAGCCAGGAACGCGGGGAACTGGGAGTCGCCCTTGGTCGCCATATTGGCGAAATCCTTCGTCTCATAGGTGTATCTGAGCCCCGCGGTCAGGGAAAAGCTTTCGCCGAAGGACTTGTTAAGTTCACCGAACACAGCGGCACTGTTGGTCGTATTTTCCTGGTTGAATTGTTCATCCGACGTCAGCAAACCACCGATAATTCCCACGTGATAATTTTCGAAGCGATCAATCTCCTCCCGCAGGTAATAGATTCCGGCCGTCCAGATAAATTCGCTGCTCTGGGTAGACTGCAGCCGAAACTCCTGGCTGAACTGATTCGCCTCCTCGCCAGTAGTGTTGATAATCTGTTCAGAATGGTCATCCAGGGATACGCCAAACAGGTCTTCCTGCCAGCTGTAATCATGCTCCCGATAGGCCGTGATTGAGACCAACCGGATATCGGCCATGTCCCAATTAACCTCCATGCGCGCACCACTCGCCTCGCGCTTCTGGTAACCGGGCACATCTGTCTTCGTGGTGAAAATGTCCTCGGCGTGCAAGCTGCCGAAGGTGCCATCACCCTGCACGTGACGACCATTGCCGTCGCGATCAACGTCTTCCCAGTCCAGGCCGAAAAGCACACTCAGCGCATCCGAGGGCTCGTACAAAATCTGACCCTGCAGGGCGATATCATCGACATTCTGCTGCTCACCGCCGATGTGCAGGTTGTCGACATAGCCGTCGCGCTCGCGATAATTGATCGCGAAATTGGAGTACAGCTCGTCTGTTACCGGAATATTCACAGCGCTCCGCAGTTCCCGCAGGTCATAGTCACCCACACTGGCTTCGACGACACCTGAGAGCGCATCATCCGGCTGGGCTGTCATCACGCTGACCACACCGCCCACGGCATTCTTGCCGTATAAGGTACCCTGGGGCCCCCGGAGCACCTCGATGCGCGCGACATTAATAAAGTTGAAGGAAGACGCAGATGGACGCCCCATGTAAACACCATCGATATAGGTCGCAACGGAGGGGTCACCACCGGCGCCATCCTCATTCGAACCGATACCGCGGATATACAGGGCCGGCTGGCCCAGGCTGAATGAACTGACATTGAAACCCGGCGTATGCTCCTCCAGACTGATCAGGTCATTGATACCGGCTTCCAGGATAAAATCCTCATTAAAGCCGGTGACGGCCATAGGCACATCCTGGAGGTTCTCCGTGCGCTTGTTGGCGGTGACCAGTATTTCTTCCAGCACCGGCCTGTTCTGTTTCTCCTGCGCTACCGCATTGCCATGCAGTGCTATTAAGGAGGCCGCGACAACTATCGTGTTCAGTAGCGCCTTTGTATCGTTCATTATCTGTACTCCAGTTATAATATTCATCCGGCCCCGCTGAAAACCCAGCTGTGCGACCATCCTGCCCGGCAGCTACACGCTGGGCATAATTCAGCAAGCCGGCATATAGTACTTATGCATATAATATACATACTAACTATTATTGCAACAACTGTTCCCCTCTATTCCTGGCAGTTTGAACTGAATTATTCGGAATCGCGGTAATTCGGGCTGGAAATCAGGATAAATGCCGCCCTGCAGGGGGCAAGAGCTTATAGGCATCTATGTCGATGGGATTGGCGGAATCCGGCCGTCCCGGCTCATCGATCCATATCTCATCCGATTGAAGAACGCCGATATCAAAACGCCCCGGTGTGGGGCCGTCCAGTACAAAGTAGGACTTGCCTTCACTGTTGTTGCCGGTGACGACCCGACGCGTTGTTTTATTCTCCATCGCTTTTCTCCCTATGTTTGCGGTCACCCTGATCATACGGGCATAAAGTATTGATGCGTATAGTTAGTATGTGTACTATATTGGGGAAACTAATGAAAATCCACATCTGGAGAGAAAAATGGTCGACTGTTATATTTACGATGCTGTCCGCACACCGCGGGGCAAGGGCAAGAAGAGCGGTGGCCTGCACGAGGTGACGCCGGTGGAACTGGCATCCGAGGCATTGCGCCACCTCCGTGACCGCAACTGGTTGGATACCAGCAGGGTCGATGACGTGGTGTTGGGCTGCGTCAGCCCGGTGCTGGAACAGGGTGGCAATATCGGCCGGGTGGCGGTAATGAACGCCGACTATGACCAAAGTGTGGCCGGCGTCCAGATCAACCGCTACTGCGGCTCCGGCCTGGAGGCTGTGAATATGGCGGCAGCCCAGGTCATGTCCGGGCAATCGGATATGACCATTGGTGGTGGTGTGGAAAGTATGTCCCGGGTTCCCCTGGGTGCCGATGGTGGTAGCTGGGCGCTTAACCCCACCATTGCTCACGAACACTACTTTACACCTCAGGGTGTCAGCGCCGACCTGATCGCCACGCTGGATGGGTTTAGCCGGGAAGATGTGGATAGCTATGCCGTGGAAAGCCAGCGCCGCGCCAACCGCGCCTGGGATCAGGGTTATTTTGACAAGTCGGTCGTTCCCGTCAGGGATATCAACGGCCTCACCATCCTGGCCAAGGACGAACACCTGCGGGCCAATGCCAGCATGGAGTCCATGGCTGCCCTGAACCCGTCATTTGAAATGTTAGGCGCCAAAGCCGGCTACAACTCGGTGGCTATCCAGCGCTATCCGGAGGTGGAGAGCATAAACCACGTCCACCATGCCGGTAATTCCTCGGGTATCGTAGACGGTGCCTCGGCCGTATTGCTTGGCAGCAAGGAAACGGGCGATGCCCTGGGCCTGAAGCCACGCGCCCGCATCAGGGGGTTCTCCTCCATCGGTACCGAGCCCTGCATCATGCTCACCGGCCCGGCGGACGTATCCCAAAAAGTCCTGAAGCGCTGCGGCATGACAGCGGAAGACATCGACCTGTATGAACTCAACGAGGCCTTCGCCTCGGTAGTACTGCGCATGATGAAAATTCTGGCCATTCCCCACGACAAGATGAACGTGAACGGCGGCGCCATCGCCATGGGCCACCCCCTGGGTGCCACCGGCGGCATGCTGATCGGCACCCTGCTGGACGAACTGGAACGGCGCGACCTGGAAACCGGCCTGGCCACACTCTGTGTAGGCGCTGGAATGGGCACTGCCACTATTATCGAACGCGTATAAGCGTACCACCGTCAACAGAATTAGGAAGGATTTACCCATGGACAATATGAAGTATGAGGTCGACGGCGACGGGATTGCACTGATCACCTGGGACATGCCCGGCCGTTCGATGAACGTGTTAAACCGGGGGTCACAGGAGGACCTGGAAGCCTGCATCGACAAGGCATTGGCGGATGATGCGGTGAAGGGAATTGTGCTCACCTCCGGCAAGAATGCCTTCGTCGCCGGTGCCGACCTGGATAGCATGAGTTCCAGTTCATCCAAAGCAGGTTCGGCGTCCCGCAGTCGACAGGAAACCGCGGCCAAGCTGATGAAAAGCTCCGAGGGCATGAACCAGCTGCTGCGGAAAATGGAAACGGGCGGCAAGCCGGTCATCGCAGCCATCAATGGCACGGCATTGGGTGGCGGTCTCGAAGTCTGCCTCGCCTGTCACCACCGTATCGCCGCCGATAACCCGAGGGCCAAAATCGGATTGCCCGAAGCAAAAATCGGCCTGTTGCCCGGCGGCGGGGGTACCCAACGCCTGCCCCGTTTAATCGGCGCCGCCAACGCCCTGCCCCTGATCATGAACTCCACTCATCTGAGCCCGGACAAAGCGCTGGCGGCGGAAATCGTGGAGAAAGTGGTGGCCCCGGATCAGTTGATTAGCGAGGCCAAAGCCATTATCAACAGCGGCGAAGCCCGCGCCGTGCAACCCTGGGACCAGCCCAAGTTCAAAATCCCCGGCGGCAAGCCCACTGACAAGGGGTCGGGCAACGTCTATGTGGCGGGTACATCGATGCTGCGCAATAGTACCTACGGCAACTATCCCGCCCAGATGTATATCCAGCGCTGTGTCTTTGAAGGGCTGATGGTGCCTTTCGATGCCGGCATGCGCATCGAGGCGCGCTATTTCGCCAAAATCATGATGGAGCCCACCTCCAGGAATATGATGCGCTCACTGTTTCACTCCCCGCAACAACTGGCCAAGGGTGCACGGCGCCCCAAAGATATTGATAAAACCGAGTGCAGGACCGTGGGCGTACTGGGCGCCGGTATGATGGGCGCTGGCATCGCCTATGTCTCGGCTCGCGCCGGCATCGAGGTGGTACTGCTGGACAGCAGCCAGGAAAACGCGGAAAAAGGCAAAAGCTATTCCGCCAAACTGCTGGATAAAGCCATCTCTCGGGGCAAGTCCACCGAGGAGAAGAAAGCCGGGCTGCTGGACAAGATCAAAATCACCACCGATTTCGCCGACCTGAAAGACTGCGACATGGTGATCGAGGCGGTGTTTGAAGATCGAGCGATTAAAGCCGAGGTCACCGAGAAAACCGAGGCAGTCATAAGCAGTGACTGTATATTCGCCTCCAACACCTCCACGCTGCCGATCACCGGCCTGGCGCAGGCGTTCAGCAAGCCTGAACACTTCATCGGGCTGCATTTCTTCTCCCCGGTAGACAAGATGGACCTGGTGGAAATCATCCTGGGAGAGAAAACCGGTGACAAAGCCCTGGCAGTGGCCATGGACTACGTCGCCCGAATTCGCAAGACCCCGATCGTGGTCAACGACAGCCGCGGCTTTTATACCAGCCGCTGCTTCGGTACCTATCTCAGCGAAGGGATAAGAATGTTGAGCGAGGGCATCAAACCCGCCCTGATTGAAAATGCCGGCAAAATGATCGGCATGCCCGTGGCGCCTCTTGCCATCAACGACGAGGTGTCCCTGCAACTCACCTATACCATAGCCAAAACCACCGAGAAAGACCTGGGCGATGACTTCAAGCGCAGCGCCGACAATCAATTGGTAAAGGACATGGTGGAAACACACGGCCGGCTGGGCAAGAAAGTGGGCAAGGGGTTTTACGAGTACCCGGAAGGCGGTCGAAAACACTTGTGGCCGGGGCTCTCTGAACTGGTGGCGCCCGCCACCGGACAGCCCGCTGTGGAGGAAGTAAAAAAACGGCTGCTCTATATCCAGGCCCTGGCCACCGCGCAGTGCTTTGAGGAAAACGTCGTCACCGATGTGCGAGATGCCGATGTGGGCGCTATCATGGGCTGGGGTTTCGCACCCTACACCGGTGGCCCCCTCTCCCTGATCGACACCATAGGCACCGCCCAATTCGTGGCCGAGTGCGAGCAACTGGCACAGCAATACGGTTCCCGTTTCAAACCTTGCGCACTGCTGCGGGAGATGGCGGAAAACGATGAAAAGTTTTATGTGCGTTTTAACCCCAAAAAGTCAGCTGCTTGAAAGCTGTGAATAAACTGACCGGAGAAAACCATGAACCTTCAAGATAAAGTAGCGGTTGTAACAGGCGGCGCCTCGGGACTGGGGCTGGCCACGGTGGAAGCCTTTCACCGGGGCGGAGCTAAAGTGCTTGTTCTGGACCTCAACGAGGAACACGGCAGGGCTCTTGCACAAAGGCTGGGTGACAACGCCATGTTTGCCGCCGTCAATGTCTCGGATGAGGAAACTGTGCAACAGGCGCTGGATGAGGCGGTGGCGCGCTTCGGGGGCATCCATATCTGCGTCAATTGCGCGGGCATTGGCAACGCGATCAAGACCGTTGGCAAGCGTGGCCCCTTTCTCCCTCAACCAGTTCAAGAAAGTACTCGATGTCAATCTGGTGGGCACCTTCAATGTGCTGCGCCTGGCGGCGGAAAAGATGACACAGGGCGAACCTGTAAACGGGGACGGGGAACGCGGGGTCATTATCAACACCGCCTCGGTTGCCGCCTTCGAAGGCCAGATAGGCCAGGCCGCCTACAGCGCCAGCAAGGCTGGCGTCGCCGGTATGACCCTGCCCATCGCCCGGGATCTCAGCCAATTCGGTATACGGGTAAACACCATTGCGCCGGGCATCTTTGACACCCCCTTATTGGCTCAGGCCACTGACGAGGTTCGCGCCGGGCTGGCCGCCAGCGTATTGTTCCCGAAAAAACTGGGCTTGCCGGAAGAATACGCCAGCCTGGCCTGCAGTATCGTGGAGAACGGCTATCTCAATGGCGAGGTGATCCGTCTCGACGGGGGTATCCGGATGCCGCCGCGGTGATCAGCCGATGTACATCGCTGATCAGGAAGCCTAAGTTGCGATCCCGCATATCCTGCACCTGTTTTTTATTCACGGTGTTCTCCAGCCGGGCTACCGGTTTTGGTTTCTGTTATTGTCGACACTGCTTGCCTCTCTATTGTGAATAATTGTAGTATGCACGCAAATAGTTAGTATGTATTTGGTATGCATTATTACTTATCTTGGCAAGAGGCTGAATGACCACTGGTTGAAATTTTTCCCTCCCACCAACGGAGGAGGCTATGGTCGACGACCACCACATCAGGCAAGGGGACTCTATGTCGGGAAGACTGCAAAACAAGCGGGCAATAATTACCGGAGGCGCATCCGGTATCGGTGCCGCCAGCGTACGGAAATTCGTGGCGGAGGGCGCGCAAGTTGTAATCAGCGATATCAATGAAGCGCTTGCAATTCTCCTGATAGGCGAGTGCGGAGAGGATCGCGTCACTTACGTAGAGTGCAATGTCGGTGACCAAAGCCAGGTGAACCGGATGATTGACCAGGCACGGGAATGGCTGGGCGGTATTGATATATTGTTCAATAACGCCGGGATTGGCTGCTATGGCGAGACACCGGATTTGGACGAGCAACAATGGCACGATGTCATCAATATCGATCTCAACTCGGTGTTTTATAGTTGCAAGAAAATCATTCCTATCATGAGGCAGCAAGGCGGCGGCGCCATTTTAAACACGGCCTCAATTTCAGGTCTTGGCGGTGACTACGGCATGTCCGCCTACAATGCCGCCAAGGGCGCGGTGGCAAACTATACGCGTACCCTGGCGCTGGACCATGCCAGGGACAATATCCGGGTAAACGCCCTGTGCCCAGGGTTGGTTGATACACCCATTATTAGCGCTATAAAACGAAATCCGGATTACGACGCGTTTGTCAAAAGCCAGTTGCCCGCACAACGGCCGGGAACGCCGGAGGAAATGGCGAATGTAGCCGCTTTCCTGGCCTCCGATGAAGCCTCTTATGTATCGGGTGTGAACCTGGTGGTGGACGGCGCGAAAACCGCCCATACCGGTATGATGAATTATGTCCAGTGGGCCGGTGGCCGGCCGGGATAGACAGGCATGCGACTATTTAATTGAGTCCCTGCGCCCCGGTGGGCTCTGTGTTTAGAATCGATAGGTGGCGGACACACCATAATGTTCGGGCATACCATACAGGTTGCTGGCTTCCGAGCCACTTGAATTGGCTATCGAGTGAATCTGGTACTCTTCATCGGTGATGTTTTGCCCCCACACGGAGATATCAATGTTCTCCGCTGGCGATGTCCAGGTGATCGACGCGTTGAGAAGATCCTTGTCCTTGAAACTATTGGACGAATGGTTTTCGTCGCTTTGATAGGTTTTATCCCGGTGGGAGAATGTCGCCAGCGCCGCCAGCTCTCCCCTGGGGTTCAGCGACCAGTGAAAGCGGGTATTGATGGCGTAGGAATTGCGCGGCGCATTTTTCAGGCTGTTTCCTGAGTAATCTACCTTGTTTACACCGTCGTCATAGCTGTAGTTGTCGTACTCGGCATCGTTGAACGCGTAGAAACCAAACAACTCCAGGTACTCTGTTACCGCCCAGTGGCCCTCGACTTCCACACCCGAGGTGGTCGCATCAGCGGCGTTGCGGACAACGGCGCTGGCCAGCGGCGTACCGCCGGGCAGGGTGCCGATCTGCTCGAATTGCGTCACCTGCAGGTCGGAGTAGTCCATGTAGTAAGCGGCTATGTTCAGGCGCACCCTGCGGTCAAACAGTTCGCTTTTCAGGCCAAGTTCATAATTGATGGCATTTTCCGGATCGAAGGGGATCCTGGCGGATTCACCATAGCGCGGCACACCCTGGAAGCCGCCACTCTTGAAACCCCTGGATACCTTGGCATAGGTCATTGTGTCATCCTGGAGCTGGTATTGGGCGACCAGGTTCCAGGTGAGGTCATCCCAGGTTTTATCTTCATCAATATCATAATCTTCCGCCAGGAAGGCATGGAACTGAGAGTCGAGCGTGCTGGCCTTATTGGCGAAATCCTTAGTCTCATAGGTGTATCTAAGACCGACAGTTACAGAGAACTTTTCGTTGAAATACTTGATGAACTCACCAAACGCCGCGCTGCTGTTGGTGGTATTCTCTTGCTCAAATTTCTCATTGGACGATAACGCACCGGAGAAGATATCCACATGATAGTGCTCCATGCGGTCAATATCTTCCCACAGGTAGTAGAGCCCGGCGGTCCAGCTGTACGCTTGGCTCTCGGTGGATTGCAGGCGAAACTCTTGGCTGAACTGGTTCGCGTCTTCATCGGTGGTATTGACAATCTGCTCGGAGTGGAGGTCCAGGGATACGCCAAATAAATCTTCCTGCCATTTATATTCATTATGCCGATAAGCTGTTATGGAAGTCAGGCGCGTCTCTGCACCGTCCCAGTTGACTTCCACGCGACCACCGACCGCTTTGCGCTTCTGGTAACCCGGCACATCGGTTTTTGTGGTGAAGATACCTTCATCATGCAGGCTGCCGAAGGTGCCGTCCCCCGGGACATGGCGGCCATTACCGTCACGGTCAACATCTTCCCAATCGAGACCGACATTGATGCTCAGGTTGTCCAGTGCGTCATAGAGAATCTGCCCCTGGGCTGCTACATCATCAATATTCTGAAATTCATCACCAGTCTGTTTATTGTCTACATACCCATCCCGCTCTCGGTAGTTCACCGCCAGGCTGGAATACAGCTTGTCTGCAAGCGGTATGTTTACTGCGGAGCGGACCTCTCGCAGGTCATATTCACCGGCACTGGCTTCTATCACTCCGGAGAATGTGTCGCCGGGCCGGGCAGTATCGACCTTGACCACGCCACCCACCGCGTTTTTGCCGTATAACGTGCCCTGCGGCCCGCGCAGCACCTCGATCCGCTCCAGGTTGATAAAGTTGAACGCGGAGGCGGATGAGCGGGCAATGTAAACGTCGTCAATATAGGTTGCCACGGAGGGGTCGCCACCGGCTCCGTCTTCATTGGAACCGATGCCGCGGATATAGAGGGCCGGCTGGCCGAGGCTGAACGTGCTTATGCTGAAACCCGGTGTGAGTTCCTCAACCGACATCAGGTCATTGAGACCGGCCTCCTTGATGAAATCCTCGCCAAAGCCGGTAACGGCCAGCGGCACGTCCTGGAGATTCTGCGTGCGCTTGTTGGCGGTAATAATCACCTCTTCCAACACCGGCTGGCTTACCTGCTCGGCGCCCAGTGCATTGCCATGTAATACAATCAACGAAACTGCAACAGCAAGCTTGTTCAGCACCGCCCTTGTGTCATTCATTAGACATATTCCTTTTATTATCTTCGACCGGCGACACGGCGTTGCCTCGAAGGCAGCTCACCCTGCCAAGTAAGCGCATCTGAAGCGAGAAACAGCAACCACGCATACAGTACTTATACATATAATATTCATGCTAACTATAACTGCAACCAGTTTCTGCGCCAGCAGGCCGCAAACCGCCCTCTTCCATGGTGCTGCATATCAAAGCGGGCCAGTTCCCTATGGAACGCCTCCTCGCTCATCTCAAAGGGCGCGCCCTCGGGCTGAAAGGTCATCACCCAGAGGTAGGAGCCTCCGTCGGGAGGCAATAGCTTAAAGGCGTCGATATCTATCTCGTGAAGGACTTCGCGAAAGCTGTCGTCAGAGGCTGATAGGCACTAGGCAATAGCCTTGTGATGACATCGTAAACGTAGGCATCCGGGCCGATCAGGATTCGGCGTTTGTTCTTCTCGACCCCGCGTATGATACTGCGGGCCGCCTTGTCAGCCTCGGTAATGAAGGCTTTTTCGAACTTTTCTTGAAAGTCCCGCTCATCAAATCCCAGGGTACGGACGCTATCGTTGATGCGCCCGGAGCTTACGAATGGGGTTTTGATACCCCCGGGGTATACGATGGTGGCACTGACGCCGCACTTCATCAGGTCGAGTTCTTCCCGAAGGCAGTCGGTGAATCCCCGCAGGGCGAACTTGGCGGAGTTATAGGCGCCCTGGCAGGGCATACTCATCAGCCCAAGCGCGCTGGAGACATTGACGATGTGTCCCTCACCTGCCGCCTTGAGATGTGGAAGGAATGCCTTTGTGCCGTAAACTACTCCCCAGAAATTGATGTTCATCAGCCATTCGAAGTCTTCAATGTTCATTCCTTCGATGGTGCTATTCAGACCTACTCCTGCATTGTTTACAATCAGGTTGACCTTGCCATGATCCTTCGCGACCTGATCCGCCCACTCGTACACAGCAACGCGATCGGAGACATCCACTCTCTGCGAAGTCACGTTTACCCCCATGGCTCGCGCTTCGTCGGCCGTCTCCTGCAACCCCTCTGCATTGCGATCAGTACAGATCGCCACATGACAACCGCGACGTGCGAGTTCCAGGGCGAGTTCACGGCCTATACCTGAAGCCGCTCCGGTGATAGCAGCTACTTTTCCATTCAGGTTCTTCATGGATCAGCCCTTTCGCCAGGTGGACCTGCGAGTTAGCCCCATTCGCCTACTGTAATCAATGTAGAGCGGCATCGCGGTATCACGTGGATCCAACACACCTCTGGCATGGGGCGGCACCACGGTAAATGAAGATTGTGACAACACTAAATATCTCCCGAACATGGACTTATTGTAATAATACGTATAGTATACATGCGAACTATATAACCACATGCCAACTCATAAAGCAAACAGTCTAATGTGCGCGAGCGGCTGTTTACCACCGTCTGGCTGGACTAAAAGACCACGCTTGATATTCAACACAATTCGCATACAGGCAATAAAAGGACACCGGATATGAATAAATTCAGGGGGAAAACCGCCGTGATTACCGGCGGCGCCAGCGGCATCGGCCGCGCCATGGGGGAACTGTTCGCCAAACAGGGCATGAACCTCGTGCTGGCAGATATCGAGCAGACGGCCCTGGATAACACGGTCGCCGCCCTGCGGGGTGATGGCTACAATTGCGAAGGCGTGGTCACCGATGTCTCCCGGGCGGATGAGGTGGAGCGCCTGGCGGATGCCGCCATGGACTGGTTCGGCGGCATTCACATCGCCTGTAACAACGCCGGGGTGCTCGCTGGCGGCCTGCTGTGGGAGGGGAGCCTGGCCGACTACCAGTGGCTGATGGATGTGAACGTGTGGGGCGTGGTTCACGGTATCCGCAGCTTCGTGCCACGGATGCAGCAGCAGGGCGGTGACTGTCACATCGTCAACACGGCCTCCATGGCTGCGCTCACTGCCATGCCCTATACCGGCATTTACAACATGACCAAGCACGCGGTACTGGCCCTGAGCGAGACCCTGTACCACGAACTGGCCTTTCACGCCCCGAACGTGAAGGTGTCTATCCTGTGCCCCGAAGCGATCAATACAGGAATCGCGGCAGCGCAGCGCAATCGCCCCGAGCGCTACTGCGGCGAGGGCGATATCGTCGAATCCGGGGAACGCGATCGGATAATGCAGGTCCTGGCCGATTCCGTCGCCGCTGGCATAGGCCCGGAGGTCATGGCCAAACGTGTACTGGAAGCCATACGAGAGGAGCGCTTCTATATCCTGTCGGAGGAGGATGCCTGGCGCAAAACGGCCAATACCCGTTTGGATGATGTACGCGAAGGCCGGAATCCCAGCCTCGCGTTGCCAGGAAACATCTGACCACATTTCATCAATGTTACAGAGAAATTCAGAGGAGACCTGTGGGGGGTCACAGACCCGGTTCTACATCTTGGCAGTCGCCTCTTTCAGTTCTTCAAAGGAACGTTGGCAGCACTCAATATAAAACTCCGGGTCATCCATCATCTGTGGGCAGGAGGTGACTGACATGGTAATTGTGCCATTGTAGCTATAGACAGCGTGTGCAACACCCACACTATCAAGCAACGGCGGTATGCCCGCACAACTCACCATTTGTGCACCGGCATGGTAGAGAGGAAAATTGGGGCCCGTGACGTTGGTTATTACCGTGTTCATTACGGTCGGGCCCATGCGCTCCATGAGTCGGTGCTGTTGGCTGAGACGGACGAAAGTCTTGCCGACGCGAGGAATCATAAACCCACCCATCAGGTGAGGAAAAATACTATCCAGGTCGATTTCTCGAGAAAACTCACGCGCCTGTGCCACACTGGCATGAACAGCCCGTAGCCGCTCTATGGGGTCCTCTATTTCATTGTGAATACGAATGAACAGACCCCCCACCTTGTTGCCGCTCGTAGCCTTACTTTCCTCACCTTTGCGCACATCTTTGGGAATAGAGGCGCCCAGGCAGCCTTCAACATGCTCGTCATGGGCATCAAAATAGTGGCGCATGCCTCCCCCAACGACACTGACCATCACATCGTTCACAGTTATGCCTGGATGGGCTGCTTTTACGCCTTTGACGGCGTTGAGATCCAGTGTGAGGTAGGCGAACATCCTTCCTCTGCCGGGTGTTTTATTGAATCGTGTGGTCGGTACAGATAGATTGGCACCAGCCTGTATGTCACCGCGATATAAATCCACAGCCGTTTTGGCCAGTGTCGGTATGCGCCATCCAGTGGCCACTGCGCCGCGATAGGTATTTTTCAGGCCTCGCATATACACGCCCGCCACCGTTTGCAGAGGTCCGGGGGGATTGCGCACGGGGTCTGGCTGTGCTGTCTCCACCGGTGGAATCGGCAAGGCATCGGGTGTTAGATCACTAAGAGCCGCCATAATATTATTTCCCCCGGAACCATCAATACAGCAGTGATGCACCTTATTGACCAGGGCAAAACTGTTTTTCCCCAAGCCGTCCACTTGATTCAGGCCTTCGATGACATACAGTTCCCACAATGGACGAGTCATATCCAGAGGCGCTGACATGATTTCGGAAACGAGATCCAATAGCTGTTGGCGATTGCCCGGCGCTGGCAGTGCCAGGTGATGCAGATGATTTTTCACCGCGAACTCTTTGTCTTGCACCCAATAGGGGCGCTCAAGATCCCCCGGGGCCATCTTCAACTTTTGCATCATGATGGGGCAATGGTGGATTCGATCTTCAATGTAGCGAATAATCTGTTTTTTGGCTTGCCGTTTTTTCTTGCACCCACCCTGGTCGTACAAGGCCATGCCGCATAAATGCATGGGAGTACTCTCAGTCTCATGGTATAAAAATCCGGCGTCCTGGGCGCTTAGTTGTCTCATGGACTGCTCTCTTGAGTTATCATTAACAGCTCGAATCGAAACTAAAGTGGGGGGTTTGGTTATTTCCACCTTACTTTCGCTATCCGGACTTTCCGATGAGGCCGGGCCTCAGGTATTTTGCAGGTTTTCCATCAGCGCCATCATCCCCTGGCTCACACTGCGGGGGTGAGTGGCGTCACTGAAGTCGGTAATCCTGTCCCAAGCGGCATTCACGTCCTCCGGAGAGATACCATCGCCAATGGGCAGGCCGACACCCCGGGCGCGCTCCCAGCGCATTTTGCCGAACCAGCCCGCACCCACTTCGTACAGCCCACCGTATTCGTTGCTTTTCTCATCGCACAGCTTCAATACCAGCGGCGTGACATATTCCGGCTTCAACTGCCCAACAATCTCCGCCGGCAGGACCGTTTCAGTCATCCGCGAGCCAGCCATGGGCGCAATAGTATTGACTAAAATATTTCGTTTTTTACCTTCCTGCGCGAGGGCCTGGGACATTCCATGCTGGCCCAGTTTCGCCATGGAGTAGTTGACCTGGCCGAAGTTTCCATAAATACCCGCCGCCGAGGCGGTAAATATTACCCGACCGTATTCCTGTTCCCGCATGAGAGGCCAGGCGGCGCGGGTGACCGCAAAAGCGCCCTTCACATGCACGTCATAGACCAGGTCCCAGTCTGCTTCCGACATCTTGTGGAAGGTAACATCACGCAATATACCGGCGTTGTTGACCACGATGTCGACCCGGCCGAAGGCGTCCAGCGCGGTCTGCACGATCTTGTCGCCATCGGTCACAGAATCATAATTGGCAACCGCCTCACCGCCAGCGACCTTGATCTCGTCCACCACCAGATCGGCGGCGGCCTTGTCGGCGCCCTCGCCAAAGGTGGAACCACCCAGGTCATTCACCACGACCTTTGCACCACGGGCCGCGAAGGCCAGCGCGTGACTTCTTCCCAAACCGTTGCCGGCGCCGGTAACTATGGCCACCCGGCCATCAAAACGAACTTCGGACATCTGCTTGCCTCACTGCTTATATCCACAGGTATAAATTGGGCGACACCGATAGAGGAATCGCTGGGGTCAATAATACCCGCTAGAAAGAATATAGTAAAGCAGCATACAATATATATACGTACTATATATATACGAACTATATATGAATCCCAATTGCCGGGAGTAAGGCGGCGTAATTCAACTCAGTCCAGCTGGAAATTGCGTATCAGCTGGATGTAGTACTGGATCATTTTCGTGTAGTCACTCACCTGAATTCGCTCATCCGTCGCATGGATACGCGTGGAGTCCGAGGGCCGGATGATCAGGGGCGCAAAGCGAAAACTGTTCTCCTCAATAAACGTTTCAGAGACCCACTTGTTGATTTGCGTTTAAAAATGACCCACAGGGGGAAATTCAGACAGCAGAGAGGAGCGGATAAGTGGATATGACCCAGACATTTAGCCGAGGACCTTTACTTTACCTTACCGACCCGGGCTTCACACCGCCCCGAGCGCCGGACCGCGCAGCAGGCCCGCGGGTTTCGAACGGGCAATGGCGCAGGCCAGTGCCGCACCGCCAATGCGCGCCGTACGGAGATCACCAAAGGGAGAACCCAGGCCACTGTTGACCACAAGCGCCACGGACAAACGTCGCTTCGGGTCGGCCCAGGCGCCGGAACCACCGAAGCCAAAATGTCCGAATGCCATACGTGGGAAGCCCCTGGTAGTCGCCACGGCGTGGTAACCCAAACGCCAGCGCATATCAAAGGGGAGCACCGACAGCCTGCCGGTAGGTTGTTGCAGGGTCGTGGCCTGCTGCAGGGTTTCTTCCGACAACAGGCGCAGTCCCTCAAGCTCCCCGCCGTTGGCCAGTAGGGCGTACATCTTGGCCAGGGAGCGAGCGGTGAACAGTCCGTTGCCAGACGGGATGGCGACCCGTAGGGATTCCGGTGAACCGAAGTCAAAATCGCCGATACCGCGCGGGGCTAGCGCATCGAAGATACTGGTGAGATCGGAATCTATACCCAGGGCGCGCAATCTCTTGCTGAGCCCGGCAGCATAGCGTTCCAGATAACTGCCAAAGGAGGTGCGACTGAGCCGTCTGGTAGCATCCGGATACAGTAATTTGGCCGCTCGCGGGATCTCATTCTCCGGCGCGCCGATAAACAAGCCGTCCAATTCCAGGGGTTCGGCAATTTCAGTTTGTACGAGATCGGAAAACTTCTTCCCTGTTACCCGCTGGATGATCTCTCCCACCAGGAAGCCAAAGGTCAATCCGTGGTAGCCGGTGCGGGTGCCGGGAATATGCGCGGGTTCCGCCTGCTCAATCGCCTGGATCATATGCTCCCAGTCCAGCATCCGGTCCACATGATCTATCATTTGACGGATATGGTAGAGCCCCGACTGGTGAGCCAGCACCTGCCTCACTGTGATCTCTTCCTTGCCGGCCTGGCCGAATTCCGGCCAATACTCGGCGACACAGGCATCATAATCGATGAGCCCGCGATCGGCGCATATGTGCAGTAAGGTGGCAGCTACACCCTTGGTCGTTGAAAAGCTGGGGGCCATGGTGTCGCGGCGCCACAGGGTTCCCTCATCGTCACTGTGACCACCCCATAAATCCACGACTTTTTCACCCCGGTGGTAAACGCATACGGCAGCGCCTCCTGGATAATTGCGCAGTTGATCACGCAGTGCAGCTTCCACCTCGTGGAAATCCGGGTGGATACGTCCGTCCAGGTGCAATTTACGGCCTCGTATTCGGCGTATAGTCACTGCGGGCTCCCTGCTAATAGCTATATTCAGTCAGTGGCACTTTGGCCTTGCCTGGATCAAAACATACCACAGTTACCGATGACCTGCTGCCCCGGCGATTAGCCCGTACGTACACCAACCCCCGGATGTACAGCGAGCCATATCTGGAGATATCAATTCACCTTGTCGATATTGAAGACACGCTTCTTGCAGGAAAATGCAACGAGCCGCTCGAAATAGCAGGAGTCGCAGCTCAGCTGAAATCAGATGTCTTCCAAGGTTGAATAAATTGTAAACCGACGCATGCACACCCAAAAATCGCTGAGCCTGTCGGTATGATTTAAACCCGTGTGGTCAAAAAACTCATGCAGCCTCCAGATGATAATATTTGAGCAGGCCACCTAACCGTTCTCGAGTATGAATTGTCGGGTCACCGCACCGATTCGGGTTTTGTGACCATCCCCTCGTAAATCCCTAACTGCCTCCACAGGCCGCGTGGTTACTGAGCTACAGGGGAGGGAATACCTGGCCGCTCGCGTTATTACCCCGATTTTGCCCTTTTCAGAACATAGTTGATCACTTTTTGCCAGGACAGTAAGTGAAAGAACGGTTCTGTCGCAAATAGCGACTCATGGTAGACTCTGGCACTTTGGGAGAGCCTGAGATGGCAGTGATTTCCTTCAAAGGTAGGCACTTTCAGCGTGACATGATTCTCCAAAGTGTCCGCTGGTATTTGGCCTATAGCTTGAGCTATCGAGATATTGAGGAAATCATGCAAGAGCGCGGGTTCGACGTGGATCACAGCACGATTCACCGTTGGGTAATATAGTATGCTCCAATGCTGGAAAAGAAGTTTCGGCAGATCAAACGGAAACCGTGCGGTCGTTGGCGGCTTGATGAAACCTACATCAGAGTAAAAGGCGAATGGAGATACTATTACCGCGCCGTTGACCGTAACGGGGATACCATTGACTTCTTGCTTACTGCAAGGCGAGATAAGAAAGCAGCTTTACGCTATTTGAAGAAGGCGATTGGTTCAAGTGGCAAGCCGAGCCTGATTAATATCGACAAAAGCGGTGCCAATACAGCCGCCATCAAGCAGTATAATATTGACGAGTCTCGGCGAATCAAGATCCGCCGATGCAAATACCTCAACAACATTGTCGAGCAGGACCATCGGCTGATCAAACGGATCGTAAAGCCCATGCTGGGGTTTAAGAATTTCCACTGTGCTCAGCGAACGTTAGCTGGCATCGAATTGATCAGGATGTTGAAGAAGGGACAGATGCGAAACCAGGCGGGTACTTCAAAAACACCCGCAGAGCTTTTCTATGCGCTGGCACCATAGCCGCTGTTCGACAGTCGGTTTATGTTTACGCCGATTATGAGTTTGCGACAGAACCCATTAAACAGTCGGCAATAGGCGACACCCATCGCAGTCACCAGCATGGACAGCAAACCCGATAATCCTCCGGGTACACTGATCCAAAACCACCATAACCCAGTGGGAATTCAGCGCAATCGACTCACAACGGAAAAGATCTACGGACCAAAGACTATCTTTCATATGTCCAATAAAGGTTGGCCATGATGGCCCACCTGTTTGTGTACTGCATGCAGTAGTGGCTATATCGCTTTACTCCCAATTTGGTTTGGCGTTAGTCAGTTAAGTAAAAAGTTCTTTCGACGAGGATTTGTTATGTTTCATTCGTGGCGATAAATCTCTGCGCCTTTAAAAATAGTGCTCAACACCTGGGTGTTGTGAATATCTGTGGATTCAATTTCGAATAAATTATGATTAAGTACAATCATGTCGGCAGATTTGCCCACCTCAATTGATCCTGTAAGCTGATCCAATTGCAAAGCCCAGGCGGAGTTAATAGTGTAAATTTCGATTATTTCCTCGACAGTTAGCGCTTGCTCGATACCAAGAGTCCCGCGCTCAGGCTTTTCAGGAAAGGCTCGTGTTAGTGATGCTTCCATTCCCCACCAGGGCCATAAAACGGCGGCGGGCGCATCGGTATGATTAGTCAGGCGTATACCTGCATCGTGCATATCACGGTTCGGGTATATGCGCTGCCATGTCTTTGGCTTTAAAGCAGGTTTTATGTATTGGGTGTTATAAGAAATTGGGGCATTGAGGGGAGGCCAAATGGTACAACTTACATCTAAATCCACGAAGCGTTGAAAGTCATCTGGATGCACAAGACTGCAATGATCAATATGGTGGCGCAGACGATTATGGCCATTCTTCTTGATGACTTTTTCAAAGCCATCCAAGGTAGCTCTCACGGTGCCATCGCCGATGGCATGTACCATGACTTGAAAACCTGCGTCGTCTAGCTCTTGCATGTAATTGGCAAAAGCTTCCGCTGGAATAATGGGTTGTGCCGATATCGTCTCATCTTGATACCCATCCACCAGAGCTTCTGAGTAAGATTCTATCGCACCTCCCATACCAAGTTTGACGCTAGGTTTACCGGGGAGATCGTACTTTTTATGGTAACCCAAAAGGGTTTTAACTGGAGTCAGTTCATCAGTGCCGAGATTGCCCCCCAAATATAAAACAGCATGGGCCGTGATTTTATTTTCTTGTTTTAACTCGTGCCAGGCCTGCAGATGCCTTTCAAAAACATAAGCGTCCCCGAAACCGGTAATGCCCTTGGCATTGCCCTCCTCGATCAGCTTAGTAAAACCGATTTTTAAGTCTTCGGTTTGAAATCGCGGCAATGCATCCAGAAAGGGATTCATGGCACCTTCAAATGCAACGCCAGCAATCTCACCGCTTTCGGTACGGCTGAAAAAGCTCTCCTCGGTGTCTTTGACATCATTGGTAATGCCAGCCAACTCCATTGCCTTGGTATTAAACCAGGCATTATGACCCGTCTCATCCTCAATCCATGCAGGGCGATCAGGGATCAGTTTATCCAGTATTGCCCGCGTCAGCGTCTTTTCTGACATGGCGGGAGTGCTATAGCCTTGAGCGATAAACCATTCTCGATCATCAGGATAAGTCTTAATACACTCTTCCAATGCGCTTAAAATTTGAGCTTCCGTGGGATCGAAGAAAGTTCCCGGCAAAGCACAAAACGACCTTTTTGCCATAAACATGGAGGGGTGAATATGGGTATCAATAATCCCGGGCATCACAAATTTGTCGCGCAAATCAATGACCTTAGTGCCGTCTGCTGTAAACTTCGACACCTCATCGTTTGAGCCAACCTGCAAGAATTTACCATCTTTAATGGCGATAGCCTGTACCCATGGCTGCTCATTATTCACTGTATATATCTTTCCATTTAAATAAACAGTATCTGCAACGACCTTATAGGCAACAACCTTATAGGCAACAACCTGATCTACGATTACCTTGGCAGCATTTTTGTTGTCAGCCTGCTCTTCCGATGAGCAGCCCCATAAAGTCATTGTCAGTATGGCAATGAACACAGTTCTCATGGCTTAACTCCGTCATTTCTCTTGAGCAAGAAATAGGCAAGCGCAGGTAGTAGTGTCAACGCACCAACCATATTCCACAGAAACATAAAGGTCAGCAGAATCCCCATATCGGCTTGAAACCTGATCGGGGAGAATACCCAGGTAGCAACCCCTACGGCCAGAGTGACACCGGTGAAGGATACAGCTCTACCTGTCGTCTTGAGGGTTTCCAAATAGGCTTCATGGACGGGGTGATTTAGCGCCAGAAAAGAGCGCAGACGATCAAAGATGTAGATGCCGTAATCTACGCCAATGCCAACCCCCAGGGCAATGACAGGTAGAGTCGCGACCTTTACGCCAATTCCTAATGCCGTCATCAAGGCCTGGCAAAGTATTGACGTAATCGCCAAAGGCAAAACAATGCAGATCACGGCCCGGATGGAGCGAAACATCAGCAGGCACAACAACGACACCACACCGTATACGTAGGCCAGCATCTCATATTGCGCAACATCAATTACTTCGTTGGTGGCTGCTTCAAAAGCGGCGTTGCCGGTACCGAGTCTGAATGCCAGGTCTGCATCGTCATGTTCCGCAGCAAAATCGCGTACTACAGTCACGACGCGCTGTAAGGTATCCTGGCGATGATCAGCCAGTTCTAAGCTGATATCCTGGTGAGTGCAAGTCTCCGCCACGAAGCCGGAGCTGCCGAACGCACCCACACGCTCTATACCACGCATTAACACCCGCTCGTCTCTGGGTATTGAGTAGAGACGTAGGTTACCTTCATTACCACGATAGCGATTGAGCTTGGCAGCCACTGCTGCCGAGCTAACCGACTGTACACCCTCGGTATTCACTAATAACCAGCCTAAACGATCAACCATATCAATGGTTTTGTAGGTGCCGCATTCGGCGAGGGGCACTTCAACGAAAACGGTCATTAAGTCGGTACTGGTACTGAAGTTTTCGGTAATGTAGTTACTGTCTATATTGTAGGGCGAGTCGGGACGCAATTCGGGAGCGCCCTTATCTAAATCGCCAATCTTCAAATCCAGGCCATAATAGAAGCCACCGACAGCCAGCACCAGCATGAAAGCCACTATTGCCCTGGCATATTTTGGCTCGGCAAAGCGTGCAATGAAATCCCATAACACACTCTTGACATCTATTTTGGATTGGGCGTGATCAACAGCGGCTTGACTGACGCCCACGTAGGACATGAGTATCGGCAGCATCACCATGTTACTGATAATCACCAGCGCCACTCCAATACTGGCAACCATCGCCAGGTCTTGGATGGCGCCAATATCAATAATGAAGAGCATGGCAAAACCAATACCGTCACTCAGCAGCGCCAGCAGACCGGGTCGATAGAGGTGATGAAAGGTAATACGTGCCGCATCCAAGCGACTTTCACCCTTAGCTGTTTCATGGGCGATGGAGTTAATCATCTGCACGCCATGACTGACGGCGATGGCAAACACCAAAAAGGGTACCAGTACAGAAAAAACGCCTAAGTTGAACCCCATAAGATTCAGGGCGCCTAGCTGCCAAATGACCGCCAGGACAGAACAGAGGAGCGGTACAAAGGTAGCGCGCAAGCAGCGTGAATAATTGAATAGCAATGCGGCAGTTATGAGGAAGGCGACAGCAAAGAAGATGGCTATTTTTGAAAAACCATCAACCAGGTCTGCAACTTTTTTAATATCGCCGATAACGTGGATGGAAACATCATCGTCCTGATAAGTGGCGCGTATGCGTTCGATTTTATCTGAAAGCTGGTTAAAATCTGTGCGCTCTTTTGTAGCGGCGTTAATTGGCACCACTTGAAAATCGATCATCGATGCTTTGAAGTCATTGGAAACATAACTACCAACAAGACCTGCGCGCAACACATTGGTACGCACAATATCCATCGACTCAGCGTTATCTGCAAACTGATCGTTACGTATCACCGGGCCGCTGTCGAACCCTTGCGGCGTGATAGCAAACCAGAGCATGGAAGGGGACCAGAGAGAGTTTAAGCTGCCAGTATCCACACCTTCAAGCATTGAAAACTCATCGCTGATCTTCCGCAGTTTCACTAAATAGTCATGGTCAAAGACTGTGCCTTCTTTGCGCGACACCGCCACCCGCAGGATACTGCTGCCGCTGGCGGAAACATCTCCCAATACCTCCTTGGCGTTCAGCACAAACTCATGGCTATTGGGTATTAGCCGTTCCAGACGGGTATCAGGGGTAATAAAGCTGGCACGGTAGCCCAAAAACAGGGTTGCGATCAGAGCCAGCAATACTATCAAGCCTCGCATACGGAACAGACCGTTTTCAAAAGCTGAAAATTGCAGAGTTGCCGTGTTGCTTGTGTTTGTCGATGTCATAATGTGCCGCCTGTCTTTATAGGGTCTGGGTGCTCGTTAAATTATTGCAGTTTGAATTCCTGTATGCCGCCAAAACCCACCATAAGAGCTTGATTTTGGTTAAGCGGCAGCGCTCTGCTCAAAGCCAGGCCTGCCTCTGTTTGATGTTTTTCTAGTTTTTGCAGGCTCGCATCAAGTTTGAGTACCACGCCGTCTGCTCCCACTATTAGAACCGAGCCGTCCGCCAACCATGCGGCTGAAGCCAACCCCGCTTCCGTTTGTGTTTCTATTTTGTTCCAGCTGTCACCGCTGTCTAGACTCGTATAGAGAATGCCACCCACGCCGACGAGTACTAACTGGTCCATGCCCTCGCTATCACGCCGTGCCAGAATGCCGTGGAATGAGCCATCATGATCGGTTTGCAGTTGGGTGAAACTTTCTCCGCTATCAGTGGAGCGAAACATCAGCCCGGCTTCAGAGGCAATATAGATTGTATCCTGCTGCTCGCCTGTAGCCGCAATGGCTAACAGGTGCCACTCGTCCTCATTATCAATATGTGATTGCCAGTCTTCCCAGGTAGCCCCGCCATCAGTAGTGCGAAACAACTTGCTATAGACACCCACCGCGAAGCCCTCCTGTTGGTTCTTAAACAGCAGATCAAGAATAGGCCCTTTGGTTTCAGCGGTGTGTCCTTCGTGTTGTAATTGCCACTCTTTACCACCATCAGTTGTCTTCAGGATCAGCTCATCTTCACCTGCGGCCCAACCCGTATTAGCGTCAGCAAAACTCAACGCGTTAAGCTGCAAGCGTGTCGGCACTGTTACTTGCGTCCAGGTTTGGCCTCTGTCCTCAGAGAACAAAATATGTCCACGCTCACCTGCCGCAACAAGGCTTTCACCCGTATCGACAATGTCGAGTAAAAGTGAAACGGGCGCTGAATCCATCTTGAGAGATGGTAAATGAATAGCATCTTTATACTCGGCCTGCGCCACACTTACAGTGCAGCAGATAAGACCAGCAAGGATGTTTCTTATGGGCTTTGATCTGTTCATACCTTACACCACATGTCCTTAAAAAAGAGTAGAAATACATGGAGCGCAGACCGAATAAAGGGCCTGCACTCCCGATGGATTCACTTCCCGCGGCGCCGAACGGCTGCTGGTGCGTAGTAGGAAGCTTTCGGTGGCTCTCCATCAAAGGTGGGCGCAACTTTCTGCCCCTGGGCACCGCCAAGGGTGTAGTAGGCGCCTACTTTGAGGTCGTAATGTACATAGAATCCGCCGGCAGTAACCGGGACTTCTGGTGCGACAATCGGATACTTCAGGCCGACTCTCCAAAGGTTGCCATTGGCATCGTATTTATCGATAGCCAGGGTTGACCAGGTATCCTCATCAATATAGAACATACGACGAGCATAAATGTGACGCGAATTAGCATTCACCGTACCTTCTACCACCCACACGCGATGTAACTCATAACGCGTCATGTCTGGATTAATGACCGGGGGGCCATATACCTCTTCGACCGAACGAGATGTTTTATTGATATCATTGTTATTGTAAGGAACATAGATTTCCTTCTTACCAATGAGTTTCAGGTCATAGCGATCAGGTGATCCCGAAAACATATCGTAATCATCGACGGTATTGACCGGGCGGTCGGGGGTATCAAAAGCGAGGTTAGGTGCACGACGTACCCGGCGCTCACCAGGATCATAAGTCCACGCCTTGCGAGGAAAGTTTTTCCCATCAATATTTTCCAGCGCCAATACACCTTCGCCACTATCCCGCGATGGAAGAATCATAGTAGAGGCATATCTGAAAATTGTGCCCTCCTTGATTTCTTCCTCAGTCACATTTGGGTCGTAGTAAACAAAATGAACTTTGTTGTCGAATACCCACTCCAGACGCTGGCCGCTATTATAAATCGTCGTTTCTACGGTTCTTGGGACATCCAGGAACGTGCCCTTATACCGTGTATTGTGATTCCAGATAACCTCATTGCCATTCTTGGGGATCGGGAAAGGTATGGCGCCCCAAACATTGGCGACAGCGTTTCCGTCCTCTACCAATTCGGCCTCGGTCGCGTACTGTTTAATATTGTCGTAGACATACTGCGGCAAGGCAGCGGTACGATGGGTCGGATAGACTGGCATCTTGAATTCAGGATACTGCGTTAACAGTGCTTGCATTCCTTCTGTCAGCTTGTCTGCATGATCGACCATATTGGCGGCAGTGATCACAAACAAAGGCTTTTCCTCTGCAAAAGGATTGGCTCGATCCTGTCCTCGTTGCCAGCCCGCCGGGACGTCGGTGAGGCCACCGGTCCACTCCGGGATTGTGCCTTCGGCATTACCTACTCTTTCGGCACCAACGGGCGTTAATTCCGCATCGAGTCGTGCAACTTCTTCAGGGGTAATTTTTGCTAGTGCTGTCACCGATGCTATTGAAAGCATGGTCGCAGACATACACAAGATAGTTTTCTTAATCATCGTGTTCTCCTCGTTACTTTGAACTTAAAATTTATAGTTAACTGATAGGTTATAGACATCTTGGGTTTCGTAGTGTGAGTCATGTAGATCGGCCCATGAATAACCTGCACTGGCCTCCCAGGCATTGCCGATAGCGGCTGTTAGGGTGATAGCGCCCAGCAGCCTGTCTTCGGCAAAATTGCCCCAGAAATGCGAGTTGCCATGAATATCCTTTTGCAGGAAGATATCCAGGGAAAGATCTGTACCCGGACGGAAGGACTGCCAGGTTCCGGCCCATTCGACAATGGCACCATAGGACAGGTCATCGACTGAACGTGAGCCCCGGGTAATAAAATTCTGAGGCATCAAGTTACTTAAATCCCCATCGACGTAATCGAGACCAAACTGCACGATCACGACCTGCGCATCGATCCCCAGTGGCAAGGCGCCACCCAACCAAATACCGTTTACGGAAAAGCTGGCCGTATCATGCTCTTCAACGTTTGTCAGTTCTGGATTGGTGAAGGCTGCCGGGCTAGAAAGATCCTGGAATAACGGGCGATCAGGGCGGTATGCAATCTCCGCGCTAACCGACCAGGTGCCCACTGTGGTCGACATGCTCAAGCCGAACATATCCAAATCTTCAGGCCAGATCTGCGCCAGTCCAGTCAATGATAAACCTGGCGTATTAGCCGTAACAAAAGGCAAGGTTTCATGGTAGCGGGAGTAGTAGGCCCCGTATTCGGTGTCGCCTAGCGTCGTCCGGCCAGAGACACCCCAACCAGAGATGTCCAATTTCCCGTTATCATCTGGCTCTTGATCTCTGTCTCGCATGGGCACCTCTAAAACCGGGTCGACTTCTTCACCGCCACGAAAGAACGCGTCATCTCCATAAAGGTGCCACGCGGTGGAAACTCAGTGCGGCGCCAGTTAGTCTGCAAGTAGGCTTCAATTGACGAGGCATCACCGATCCCCATCTGCGCATAGAGCGCATCGACACCGATGAAGGCTTCTTTTAATTCTGAACCCGGGGTAACCAGCTTATTGAAATTGAGTGGCACCTGGATCGATATGCCATCAATAAAAAACAAGCCTTCACCCCAGTTGATAACTTGCTTACCGGCGCGTATTTCCAGCGGGTTTTCCCCAATATCGTAACCGGCGTAAATGTAGGCATCCAACAAATCAAACCTGCTGCCGGCATAGTCTTCTGCTGCGTCAGTCCAGTCAGTTGAGTTGCCTAAAAAGTCAATGGCGTCACCATTCATAATTTCGGTGTCATACTGGTAGGTAGCATTACTAACAAAACCATAGTTCCGCCAGTCCAATTTCAGCTGAACTGCCGTCTTAAAAATATTGGATATGACGTCGCCACTGTCTGGCACTCTGGAATCTGAAAGAACGTTGGGAGCCGTTGCCCAATCCTTCTGCCTGGCATCCGTCGCGCGAATGGATGCTGCGTAGCCCAGCGTGACATCAAAGCTACCAGCAAGCTCGGAGTCATCTCCAAGATTTAGCTCCATCGCGACTGCTTGAGTCGTTGAAGCCAAACCTACGGCTATTGAGAGCAACGTACTCCTTAGGTTTAACTGTTTAAGGGGCGATGGTATTAGCATGTTAACAACCTCATATATATCGAATAGCAGTGAAATTCATTATTCCGTTTAGATCGGGCAGTTCGCCCCAATGCCAGCGCACTATACCCGCCCAAACAGCAAGTACTGTAGATGCGCAGGGGACAGTTTGCGGGTCAAATTCGGACAGAAAGGATTTCGATGCGCCATATTGAAACCCCAGGTATTTTGGCGCATCATGTCTCATGCCTTATTTGCATTACTCGGGTTTTCAAAGCCTCATGACCACAATAAAAAACAAGAGCCCACAAACCAGCGTTAGCAACGTAACTCTACCTACTCACGTAATATCAATCTTTGCCGACGTTGTTAATGAGCAGGGCATAAGAGACTCTGCGATACTTGAAGGCACCGGCTTGTCTTCCTGTGATCTGCGCAATCAAAACACCTTTATCAGCTATGAACAGGTGTTACATATCATCGGTAACACGCTCAAACTGTATCCTTTTCCTGGCATCGGTTTGACCGTTGGTCAACGTGAGAAGGCAAGTAGCTGGGGCTTGCTGGGCTTTGCAATGATGAGTGCCGGTACCCTGAGAGATGCCCTGGAGATTTGCCATCAGTATTATCAAACGGGGCCAGCACTTTACGATATGGGGATTTATTTCGAACCAGACTTCTGTTTCATAAACGTTTATACCCCCAAACCCATCGGAGACTTATTGCCCACGGTGGTTGAGGAGCTGTTCGCCTGTATTTGCACGGTATTTCCCGTGTTAATTGGCAAGCCGTTTAGGGCGAAGAAGTTGGAAGTGACCTACGACAAACCAGCTTACAGTCAGCAGTATGAGAAACTGTTTCGCTGCCCTATCAGTTACAACTGTACCAGCAACCGCTTTATTTTTGATAACGACTATCTGGATTGCCCTATTGTTACCGCAGATTCTATTAGTGCCGAACTAAGTCGCACTCTTTGTTTGGAATCATTGAAGCGCCAAGAACAGGGGCGTATGAGCGACCTCAAATACTGCATCAACCGTATACTCGTGCGGACGCCAGGTCGCCCCCCCAGGATGGAATCAGTAGCTGAAGAATTTGGGATGAGCAGCCGCTCATTGCGCCGTCATCTCAGCGCCCAAAATACTACTTTCCAATCTCTGGTTGATGAAATACGTATGAACATGGCCATTGACTATATACACAACCCTTCAATTGGCCTGCATGAAGTTGCCGAACGGGTCGGTTTCACTGAATACAATAATTTTCGTAAAGCCTTCAAACGCTGGACGGGCCATTCTCCCAGCCATTATAGAAAATAACTCCTGTCCGAATTTCACCCATTTTCCGTCCCTAGATCACCTATTAATCTTATACCCTTCAAGTTACCTTATATTTTGAAAAGCAATCGAACCTACGCTGATGGCTGGGTTTGCTCATTACAACAATCACGAGATTCTGTCCAATGACTACATTCACCGAATTATTTGAGATACCAGCAAATACCACTAACGAGGAATCCAGCCGAGGAAATAGTGTTTTTCGTAAACCTTCCTCGATGGCATCGAATAAACCTTTTGACTATAGCCGTGCTCGCAAGTGGGCGCCCAATGCCGACTTTAACGACATTGCTTCCTTCTATCCGTCTGAACTGGAAAAACAGGGCGTGCTCCCACAGGAACAACTACTTGCACTTAATGACAAGTACATGGAATTGTGGCTGGCAAAAATGCCCACATCCAAGAAGATGCAGGAAGCCGGCAAGAAGAACATGCTGTTCGGCATTTTTGGTACCTATCAAAAGGATTGGGAAACACCCATCTTACCTTTCGCGGAAAATTGCCTGGGCGGGAAACTCTGGGATGTTGATGGTAACGAATATATTGATTTCCAATTCGGTGATACGCCCTCGATGTTTGGTCATGGTCCTGAAAACCCCGCAGTAAAGGCCGCCGCCGACTCTCTTATGAATGTCGGCATTAACCCGATGATGGGCACTGAAGAACAAGCGATAGCCGCTCAAGAACTGGAAAGGCATTTTCAGTTACCCGTTTGGATGCACGCGCTCACAGCCAGCGATTCCAACCGTTATCTGCTATCCATTGCACGTTGCGTGACGGGGCGGCCAAATATAGCCATCCCCAACTTTACTTATCACGGCACCATTGATGAAACACAGAAAATGATGCCCGAAGCGGGCGTTATATCGCGTTATCATGAAATGCCTCAGTATCATGCCGATGTGGATAAAGGCACAAAGATATTTGTTTGGAATGATCTCGAGTCACTGGAAGAGTGCCTCAAGGATGGCAGTGTCGCCGTGGTTATGATGGAGCCCGTCATGAGCAACTTTGGTTGGGCATGGCCTGAGGATGGCTGGCATCAAGGTGTGCGAGAGCTAACCCGCAAATATGGCACTTTGCTGTGTTATGACGAAACCCACACATTGGGCCACGCATGGAACGGGTCAGTGGGTGCACAAAACATCACGGGTTTCGACATGTGGTCTTGTGGCAAGGCCATTTCCTCGGGTATTCCTGGAGCAGTGTTTGGAATGAGCCGGGAAATCGCGGACGCTGTTGAAAAGTGGCAGCACGAAGCAGGGTTTTTTGCCGGGGCCGGCCTTGGCTTTTTGGGTAACGCGCTAACGGGTAACACCATGTCCACCACTGCGTTAAGAGTCACCATGCAGGAAGTGATGACGCCTGAAGTATTTACGCCTCTATTGAACAAGGCTGAACACGTGCGCAAGGGCATGGAGGATATTTTCATCAAATACAAGGCCCCTTTTCGTTCAGAGAGTATGGGGAACCGTTTATGCTTTCATTTTATCCCCGATAAGTGCCATGACCCGCTCACTGGCCTTACTCAGATCGCTTTTGGCGGCCTATTTGAGTTTGCACATGCCTACCTGTGGTATCACGGACTGCTGCTTATGCCGTTCTTTAATATGTTCCTTATCTGTCCACAGCATACCCAGGCCGACTTGGAGAAATTCCTGCAGGTATTTGACGATATGATCGCCATTATCATGGGTCAGAAAGAAGGCTAGAGTTGCTCAAGAGAGTGATTCAAATGGTGAGGTGTAAGCTAAGGGATTGATATCATTGGACAAAAAGTAGGGCCATGGAGAATGTCCATCGGCGATAGGAGACACCATGAAATTCACCATCCTGCTGTCCTGGTCCAGCGAAAGTTTGCTCCGATGCTTGCACGGCAATTGACCGCAACAAGCCGACGTTAGTCCGCCATTTTCGCAGCGCGGAGCCTGCAAATTGGGACCCTTCTCAGAGATCTGGGCACAAAGAACGAGCCAGCGTGCAATTGCCATGAGCGGGCGCCGCCGGAGCCGAGACATGCCGAAGCGCTTGAACTACGCCGCGCGTCTCAAATCAACGATTGGCAGGTGCTTCCGACCTCTATGATAGCGCACATCAAGGCGAATGGGTGCGCCACGGTGGTCGGCCAACGGTGCATGCGGAGATGCGCATGGCGCACTGCGCGGCCATCTCGCGCGTGGTTCGTATCGAGGGCGCTCACACGCGGGCAATAAATAATGATAGACCTCATGCGGCGTCTTGCCATCCAGCGCCGAGTGAGGGCGATCTTGATTGAACCAGTCGGCATACCACATAAGCTCCCGGCGGAACGACTCGCTGCGAAGTGGCACGAGGAT